>Ga0182012_10005260_pt1 | contig 13417 bp, 2 predicted proteins | sample 612S2SmetaG_FD_120486 | JGI IMG/M metagenome (GOLD analysis project Ga0182012, IMG submission 120486) | Permafrost microbial communities from Stordalen Mire, Sweden - 612S2S metaG | ecosystem: Environmental > Terrestrial > Soil > Wetlands > Permafrost | place: Sweden: Stordalen | collected... | reverse complement strand
GGGACGTTCTACGCGCAGGTCCTGTATACCGCCGGCAGCGGCCCACTGGGCATTGCAATGGGCGACTTCAACGGCGACGGTTTTGAAGACCTGGCGGTGACCAACACGAACGATAACAACGTCGGTATCCTGCTGGGCAAGGGCGACGGAACGTTTTACGCAGCAGTGACTTACGCCGCCGGCACCGCCCCAGTGTCCGTTGCGGTGGGAGACTTCAATCGAGACGGCCATACGGATCTGGCGGTTGTGGACCAGTCCGCGAGCGTGAGCGTGCTGCTGGGGAACGGCGACGGAACCTTCCAGTCGCTGGTGAGCTACTCGGTTGGCAGTATTCCTCGCGACATTGCCGTGGGGGACTTTAACGGAGACGGGTACGCCGACCTGGCCGTCACCAACCCATCCCAAAATGGCGTTAACATTCTTCTCGGAAAGGGCGACGGGACCTTCAACGCAGCCGTAAACTATTCGGGGATCGAAAACGCCGCGTTCGTTGTCGCTGCCGATTTTGACGGCGACGGCAACCAAGACCTCGCCGTTTCCAGTTTCATCAGCAATAACGTGAGCGTGCTAACGGGGATCGGCGATGGAACCTTCGCCGCGCCGGTTGGCTATGGCGCGGGCGGCGCCACTGCGGGCATTGCTGTGGGGGATTTTAATGGAGACGGACGGGCGGACCTGGCTTTCGCCGATCTAATGATCGACAGCGTGGGTATTTTGCTGGGAGCCCTCCCAACCACAACGACCGAGATTTCATCGGCGAACCCGTCGACTTACGGCTCCACTGCGAGTTTGACCATCACCGTCACGCCCTCTTCAGCCACGGGAACCGTGGAAATCTTACAGGGCGTCACCGTCCTCGCGAGCGGCACGCTGACTGGTGGAACAGCCACGCTGTCGATGTCGGCCATCCCCGCCGGCGCTTATACCCTAACCGTCGTCTACCTCGGCGACGCAACGCACGGTGCCAGCACTTCTTCCAGTTTCAGCCAGACGATCAACCAGGCATCGACCACTACATCCCTCACTTCATCGGCCAACCCATCAACCTATGGTGAGAACGCAACTTTCACGATCACGGTTTTGCCCTCAACGGCGACGGGCACTTACCAGGTTATGGAGGGAGCGACGGTGCTGGGAAGCGGAAGTCTCATCGGCGGCGTGGCTACTTTCTCGATCTCCTCGCTCCCGGTGGGCAGCTACACAGGGACAATCGTCTATAGCGGAGATTCCAACTATACGACCAGTACTTCCGCAAGCTTTACGCAGGTAGTGAACCCGGCGCCCACGACGACTTCGCTGATGTCTTCTTTGAACCCCTCGACTTTTGCCCAATCCGTGACGTTCACTGCCACGGTTTCGCCTTCCTCGGCGACCGGAATGGTGACGTTCATGGATGGCGCGACATCTCTTGGAACCGGCTCTCTTAGCGCCGGCGTGGCAACTCTCCCCGCAGCCTCGCTGACGGTGGGCACGCACTCCATCACGGCGGTTTACGGCACTGACGGAAACAATTCCAGCAGCACCTCGACGGCATTGTCACAGGTGGTGAACAAGGCTTCCAGTTCGACGACGGTTACTTCGTCGCTGAATCCCTCGACTTACGGCCAAAGCGTGACCTTTACCGCTCACATTACGGGGCTGATATTAACAGGAATGGTGACGTTCCTGGATGGTTCGACGTCAATCGGAACCGGCACCATCAGTGAACCAGGGAGCCCCCAGATGACGCTTCCTCATAGCATTCACCCGGAGGGCCCAGAGGGCGCGACCGCGACTCTGACTCTCTCGACTCTCACCGCTGGGGTACACTCCATCACGGCGGTCTATGCCGGGGATGCCAACCATCTCGCCAGCACGTCCCCAGTCCTGTTGCAGACGGTGAATCAGGGGGCGACCAGCATCACACTCACTTCCGCTCCGAACCCATCCGTTTATGGGCAGCCCACCACTCTCACTGTGACGATTTCGCCCGCAACGGCAACCGGAACCATCACGTTCAAGGATGGTTCCACCACCCTGGGAACGGGTACGCTAAGCGGCGGGGTCGCCACATTCTCTTTGTCCGTACCAGCCGGAGTTCACATACTGAGCGCCTTGTACGGTGGGGACGCGAATGACCTATCCAGCATTTCCTCAACCTTGTCGCAGACCATAAACCCGGCCAACGCAACGGTCACCCTCACATCGTCGGTGAATCCGGCGTCGTTTGGCCAAACCGTAGACCTGGTCGCCACCGTTTCGCCATCCGCAGCCACCGGAACCATCACGTTCAAGGACGGTTCGACGACGCTCGTCCTGGCGATCCTCGGCAACGGAACCGCGACGGCGGCGATACAGATTCTGACGCCGGGCGTGCACGCACTCACGGCGGTGTACAGCGGCGATGCAAACGATACCTCCGGTACGGGCGCGCTGAGCCTGACAGTAAATAGCTGCGCCGCCATAAACACCACTTCCATATTTCTCGATAGCGCCGGCGGTCCCCAGGTCGTGACGGTTACCGCAAGTTCTCCCACATGCCCCTGGGGCGCATCGACCGCTTCGCCCTGGATTCAGCTTTCCGAAAGCGGGGGAACAGGCAGCGGCGCGTTCACCGCCACTCTTTCGCAAAACACCACAGGCGTGGTGCGGACCGGCACCATCCTGGTCGGCCAACAAACCATCGCTGTCACCGAGCGCGTGACCACCCAGATCTTCGCCGACGTCCCGCCCAGCAACCCCTTCTTCGACGCGGCGGATTTGCTCTATACGCTGAACATCACCACGGGATGTAGTTCGAATCCGCTGGATTACTGCCCGGATCAGAATATCCCGCGCTGGGAGATGGCTGCTTATATTGTCCGCGCGATTTATGGCGGCAATAACTTTCCCTATTCCAACGTTCCCCTCTTCAACGACGTTCCGGTGGGCGCCAACGGGTTCGCGTACATCCAGAAGATGGCCGAATTGGGAATTACCTCGGGATGTGGAAATGGCGATTTCTGCCCACTGGAGGCCGTAGCGCGCGATCAGATGGCTATCTTCGTCATTCGCATGCGCTATGGTGCCACCGCGCTGTTCGACTTCCCCTCAACTCCGTACTTCACTGACGTGAACTCCAGCACCTTCGGTTGGTCGTGGATTCAACGGCTGAAGGAAGACAGCGTCACAAACGGTTGCACGGTGACGACGTTCTGCCCAACCGACCCGGTCACGCGCGGTGAAATGGCCGTGTTCATTGTGGGCGGAGGCTTCAACGCGTTGCTGCCGCCGGCAACGCCGGTGATTTCCTCCATCAGCCCGGCGACGATCGTCCGCGGGGCCGGCGGGACGTATACAGTCACCGGTCTGAACACGAGCTTCGTAGACGGAGTAACGACCATCGCCCCAATCCCAGGTATCACCGTCGGCGCCGTGACGGTGAGTAGTGCGACGTCGTTGACCGTGCAACTCACCGCCGCAAGCGACGCCATTCCGCAGCCGGTGTCCGTCCTCGCGATTACCGGTAACCCGCCGGCAAATCAGGAAGCGGTCCTGCCGAACAGCCTCGTCATTCAGTAGAGGCTGCCCCCGGAAGAACCCGCGCCCACCGAGCCGCTACAAGGCACGGTGGGCGCTTTTCGTATTACCCAATTAAAGAATGACCCGCAAAGAAAACTAGAAATTAAATCCACGAGCCGGCACTTTCTCCAATAGATGCTCGTCTCAAGACTCTCATTCGTTCTCATTCTTGCTGCTCCGGCTCTTTTGATGGCTGGGGGTGCACAAACCACCACTGTCCTCAATAGCGTCCCGAACCCGTCGTTAGTGGGCCAAAGCGTTACCCTGACCGCCACGGTGAACTCCCCGACGGTCACCGGAAGTATCGAATTCTGGGACGGCGGCGTGGATACTGGGACGGATTTAGGCCCGGCGACCTCGTTCTCATCAGGGGTTGGAACGCTGACGATCACAACGCTCGCGCTGGGGCCGCACTCTCTCACGGCCGTGTTCAACAGCGACACCAACGGCTTTGCGTGGAACAACAGCACTTCAGCGCCACTCACACAGAATGTGCTCAACGCGACCACAACAGTGCTGACTTCGTCCGCCAGTCCCGTGAATTACGGCCAGACCGTGACCTTGACGGCGACCCTCAACCCCTTAAGCGCGACCGGCAAGGTGACGTTCTATGACGGCGTCACAGTGTTGGGAACGGGCACCGCGGCAAGTGGGATCGCCACGCTGACCACGCTGCTCGCCTCAGGGGTTCGCCATCTGAAGGCCTATTATGAGGGCGACTCGAGCGATGCCGCGGCCAGCTCCGCGCCTTTTTCGCAAACCATCACAGCGATAGCCGGCAATGGATTCCAACCGCCCAACGGAAGCCTGGGTACGGGCCTCGCTCCGTTCGGGATGGCGACGGGAGACTTCAACGGCGACGGCATTGCCGACTTTGTTGTGACCGACCAAACGCCTGGCAACGTCATCGTCATTCTCAGCGGTGGCGGAACTTACAGCGGAACATATTATTCCGTCGGTGCGTCGCCCGTTTCCGTTGCCGTGGGAGACTTTGACGGAGATGGCAACCTCGATATCGCCGTAGCCAACCAGGACGACGGCACCGTTAGCGTTCTGCTCGGCAACAACATGGGCGTCTTTGCGCCGGCGACGGACAGCCCCTATACCGTAGGCGCCAATCCCTCCTTTGTTGCGGTCGGGGACTTCAATGGGGATGGCATTCCCGATCTCGTAGTGACCAACCCAGGTAGCAGCAACCTGGACGTGCTTCTGGGCGTCGGTGATGGAACCTTCGACGCGCCGGTCATCTACACCGCGGGAACCAATCCTTCATCTGTCGCGGTGGCGGACGTCAACCAGGATGGCTTTGCCGACCTCGTTGTAACCAACCAGAGTAGCGGCAACGTGAGTGTGCTCCTGGGCGCCGGCGATGGAACCTTCGGCGCGGCCGCGAACTACCCCACAGGCTCCGTGCCGGTGTTCGTGGTGGCTGCGGATTTTAATGGCGATGGCTATCCGGACCTCGCTGTGGTGAACGGCCTCGGCAGCAGCCTGAGCGTTCTATTGAACGACGGGACCGGCTTGTTCACGGGAGCCGTGTCTTACCCCGTTGGCGCTTTCCCCATTGCCGCCGGGATCGGAGATTTCAACGGAGACGGTCACCCCGACCTGGCAGTTACCAGTTCAACCGCTGTAAGCGTCCTGCTCGGCAACAGCGATGGGACTTTTAACACCGCGGTGGGGTATGGCTCTGACTCCGTAACCGGCATTGTTGTCGCTGACGTCAACGGAGACGGCATAGCCGACATCCTTGCAGCCGATATTACCAGTAACAACAGCCTGGAACTTTTCTTCGGATTGGTAGCCACATCCACTACTCTTACCTCTTCGGAGAACCCCGCGGCGTTTGGCGATAGCATCACCTTTACGGCCACGCTGGCGCCTCTCGCCGCAACAGGCACCGTAACGTTCGAGGACAACGGCTCACCCATTGGCTCCGAGCCCGTCACTCTGGTTGACGGCGTTGCGACCCTCCCCGTGTCGAATCTCGCGCTTGGCTCGCACCCAATTACAGTAGTCTATAGCGGCGACTCCACTTACGGCGTGAGTACCTCCTCAACCGTCAACGAGAACGTGCTTACCGCTGTCACGACAACCTTGACTTCGTCCGAGAACCCCTCCACTTACAACGACACCGTAACGTTTACCGCGACCCTCTCAAACACCCTCGCCACGGGCACGGTCACGTTCAACGACAGTGGGTCGCCAATTGGTTCGGGACCGGTCACTGTGACGGGCGGGGTTGCGACCTTGGCTATTTCCAGCCTTCTCGTCGGCGCGCACCCCATCACCGCCGTCTATAGCGGGGACTCCACCTATGCGGGGAACACGTCCTCAACGCTGTCCCAGGTTGTGCTGCATGCGACCACGACAACGGTCCTCTCGTCACTGAACCCCTCGACATTCGGCGCCGGCGTAACGTTCACCGCCAGCATTCAAGCGGGCGTGTCGGGCACCGTAGTCTTCAACGACAACGGTTCTTCCATCGGATCCGGATCGGTCAATCTAATCAACGGAATGGCTACCCTCTCGCTCAGTTCACTTTCCGTTGGGTCGCATCCGATCACGGCGGTCTACAGCGGCGACTCAAGCTACGCGGGTAGCACTTCCACAGTCTTAACCCAGGTCGTAGACCAGGTGACGACCACCACCTTGCTCACGTCCTCGCGAAATCCTGCAGCGGCTGGCGAATTCATCGCTCTAACAGCCGCCGTTACGCCGGCGCAAGCGACCGGTACGGTCGCATTCAAGGCAGCCGGAAGCACCGTGGGAACCGCGAACGTGATCAACGGCCAGGCGACCTACGCTTTTTCGAGTATCACGATTGGTCCGGTCGCATTGACGGCGGTCTACAGCGGCGACACCAACGACGCCACGAGTACTTCTTCCCCGCTGAGCGAGACCATCGCTACAGCCACGCCGGTGACGCTGATTTCCGCGGGCTCGCCCTCTCAGTTTGGGCAAACCGTCTTGTTGACAGCCGGGGTAACGCCCACCAGCGCAACCGGCAAGGTAAGTTTCTACGACGGCACGACGGCGCTGGGAACCGCGACGCTTTCGAGCGGAAGCGCCGCATTCACCGCGATCCTCGCTTCCGGGGTCCGCTCTCTGACGGCCTATTACGAGGGTGATGGAAGTAATGCGCCCGGCACTTCGACGGCGGTCACGCAAACTGTGAACGCAACAGCCGGCAACGGATTCCAATCGCCGGTGACCTATGCGACCGGCAACAGCGATCCGTGGAATATGGCCGCCGGAGACTTCAACGGCGACGGTCACATGGACTTAGCCGTTACCGATATTGGTAGCTCCGTACTCGCGGTGTTTCTGGGCAACTCGGACGGAACTTTCCAGGCGGCGGTGCCCTACAGCGTTGGGACCACCCCCACCGGCGTCGCCGTGGCGGATTTAAACGGAGACGGCCTTCCAGACCTGATCGTCACCAACTATACCTCAAACAACATCGGCGTGCTTCTGGGTGTTGGCGCGGGCGCTTTCGCTGCGCAGGTGACGTATGGGATAGGCCCGGACGGCTCCAACCCCTCGTTGGTCGCGGTGGGGGACTTCAACCGCGATGGCATCCCCGACCTCGCTGTGACCAATCGGAGCACCGGTATCGTGGTGGTACTGATGGGCATTGGAGACGGAACCTTTCAGGCCCCAGTTCCCTATGCCGTCGGAACCGCTCCCGCGTCTGTTGCGGTAGGTGACTTCAATCACGATGGTTACGCCGATCTCGCCGTGGTGAACCAGACGAGCGGCAACGTCAGCGTGCTGCTGGGTAATGCCGACGGAACCTTCCAGACGGCTGTGAATTACGAGGTAGGCGCCAGTCCAACGGTAGTTGTGGTCGCGGACTTTAACAACGACGGTTCTCCCGATCTTGCCGTGGCCAACGGTGGCGATGGCACAGTGAGTCTGTTGCTGGGAACCGGCTCTGGAACATTCAATACGCAAGCGATTTACCCGGTGTCTTCCGACCCAATAGACCTTGCCGTGGGAGACTTCAATGGCGATGGCTACCCGGATCTCGCAGCATCCAACAATGGCAATGGAAGCGTAAGCATCCTGCTGGCATTGAGCAATGGAACGTTCGCTCCGGCGGTGACTACCGTGAATAGTTCGCATGCCGCCGGTATCGTAGTCGGCGACTTCAACGGCGACGGCATCACCGACTACGCGGTGACGAATGCCGATGGCGGGAGCCAGGTGCAGGTTTTCCTGGGAACTCCAACGACAAGCACCACTCTGATCTCTTCGCTCAACCCGTCCAACTTCGGCGACAGCGTGACATTCACGGCCACCCTGGCGCCCTTGTCCGCAACGGGTACGGTGACGTTCTATGACGGCGTGACCGTTTTGGGTTCGGGACCGGTCACTCTGACGAGTGGGATCGCAACTCTTCCTATCTCTTCGCTGGCGTTGGGTACGCACGCCATCACGGCGGCCTACAGCGGCGACTCGAACAACTCGCCCAGCATTTCGTCAGCCCTCACCCAGACCGTGCTCACCGCGACTACGACCACTCTGACATCGTCGGAAAACCCCTCCATCTCCGGCGACACCGTGACTTTCACGGCTACTCTCGCGCCCCTGGCCGCAACGGGCACTGTGACATTCAAGCACGGGGTCACAACGTTGGGATCAGTCACCCTCGTCAACGGCGTGGCGATTCTTGCTGTCAACTCGCTCACCCTTGGTGAGCACTCCATCACGGCGGTATATAACGGCGACTCGAACTACGGCGTGAGCACTTCCTCAGCCCTCAACGAAAACGTGGTCACGGCGACCACCACCACGCTCATTTCGTCACTGAACCCCTCCTCGTTCGGTAACAGCGTAACCCTCACGGCCACTCTTGCGCCTCTCGCCGCGACCGGCACGGTGACGTTCAAGGACGGCTCAACAACCTTAGGATCGGGACCCGTCAATCTCACCAGCGGGGTTGCAACTCTCTCGCTCAGTTCCCTCGCGGTTGGTTCGCACTCCCTAACGGCCGTGTATAGCGGCGACTCGAACTACGCGGTGAGCACCTCTTTGGTGGTAACGCAAAACGTGGTGACGGCGACCACCACCACGCTCATTTCCTCACTGAACCCTTCAACCTACGGGACCAGCGTGACTTTCACGGCCACCCTTGCGCCATTGGCCGCCACCGGCACGGTGACTTTCAAGGACGGCAGCACCACCCTGGGGTCGGGAGCCGTGACTCTGGTCAGCGGCGTAGCGGTTCTCTCCCTCAACACCCTCACCTTTGCAGCGCATTCGATAACCGCCGTTTACAGCGGCGATGCGAATTATGGGGTGAGTACTTCTTCCACCACAATTCAAACCGTAAATGAGGCGTCCCCCACGATGCTGCTGACTTCGTCCGCCAATCCGCTCGTCTTCGGTCACTCCGTTATGTTAACGGCGACGCTTTCGAATTCGCTCGCGACCGGCAAGACGACCTTCTATCAAGGCTCAACCGTACTGGGAACGTCGGTTGTTTCGAGCGGAGTCGCTGTCTTCACCACGCCGCTGCTCGCGTTCGGAACCCAGGCTCTCAAGGCATACTACGAAGGCGATGCAAATGACGAAGCGGCCACCTCGGCAGCGCTTCCTCAAGCTGTTAATTCAGTAGCCACCACGGGATTCGACCCCATGACCACTTACGCAGCCGGCGCCATACCCTACACCGCGGCGGTGGGCGATTTCAATGGGGATGGCTTCGCCGATCTGGTGGTCACCAATGAGAACGCCAATACTGTGACCGTGCTGCTCGGCAACGGAAATGGAACCTTTCAAGCGGGCGCCACCTATACCGTAAGCAACACGGTGCTGGGCGTCGCGGTTGGCGACTTCAACGGGGACGGCAAACCCGACCTGGCCGTTACCAACGACGACGGTGTCGTGAGCGTTCTGCTGGGCGACGGCACTGGCACGTTCGGTTCGGCGGTCAACTATACCGTTGGACCGGATCCTCAATTCGTCGCCGTGGGCGACTTCAATGGGGACGGCTTCGCGGATGTTGTTGTAACCAACTTGAACAACACCTTGAGCGTCTTGATTGGCAAAGGCGACGGAACCTTCAACACCGCGGTAGCCTATACCGCCGGCACTGCTCCCTACGGAATTGCGGTAGGCGACTTCAATGCGGATGGGTACCCGGACCTGGCGGTTGCAAACCTCGAAAGCAATACGGTGAGCGTGCTGCTTGGCAGAGGCGACGGCACCTTCCACGTGGCCGTGAACTACGCTACCGGCACATTCCCCGGTCTGGTCGCGGTGGGAGACTTCAATGGAGACGGTAAACCCGACCTTGCGGTGACCAATTTGCAAGGCAACACGGTGAGCGTCCTATTGGGCGTCGGCGACGGCACGTTCCAGACGCAAGTGCCCTACGACACAGGCATTCGCCCCGTATTCATAGCGGTAGGGGACTTCAACGGCGATGGCAATGCCGACCTCGCAGTCGGGAACCAGAACAGCGGCACGCTGAGTGTCCTGAACGGAGCCGGCGACGGCACCTTCCAGGCGGCAGTGAACTACAGCACGGGCAGTTCTCCGCAGGGCATCGCGGTGGCGGATTTCAATCGTGACGGCCGGTCTGACGTTGCGGTCGCCAATTCCGGCGACGGCACCATGGGCATTCTGTTGGGATTCTCGGTTTCCCCAACCACTACGACATTGACTTCGTCCTTGAATCCATCGACTTTCGGCGTAAGCGTCACTCTCACTGCAACTCTCGCGCCGCTATCCGCCACCGGCACAGTGACGTTCATGGATGGCTCAACCGTCCTCGGGCCAGGCACTCTAACCTCAGGCGTCGCCATGCTGGCTCTGTCCAACTTATCCATCGGCGCGCATTCACTCACCGCGGTGTATGGGGGGGATACGTACGACCAGGCAAGTACCTCCGCGGCGCTCACCCAAACGGTGAACACCATCCCCACAGTGACCACGCTCACCTCTTCCGCGAACCCCATGGTTTATGGCCAGGCAGTTGACCTGACCGCGACCGTTTCACCCTCGACAGCCACCGGCACCGTCATCTTCAAGGACGGTTCGGCGATTCTATTCACCGTGCCTCTCACCAACGGGGTTGCCACGTTAGCCGTCCAGACGTTGTCTTCGGGAGCGCACGCCTTAACGGCGGTCTATAGCGGCGATGCGCTCGACGCCGTGAGTACCGGCTCATTAAGCCTGGAGGTCGATAGTTGCGGCACCACGGTTGAAACTTCGCTTTTTGTCGATAGTGTCGGCGGTCCTCAAACAGTGACGGTAGCGTCAACTGCTCCCTCTTGCGCCTGGAACGCTTCCACGGCATCTCCGTGGATTGAGCTTTCGGATAGTGGTGGCGTGGGCAGCGGCGCGCTCACTGCGACCCTGTCCCAAAATACGACCGGCGCAGTGAGAACCGGAACCATTCTCGTCGGCGCGCAATCCATTGCGGTCACCCAGCGTATCACCGCTCAGGTGTTCGCCGACGTTCCGCCCAGCATTTACTACTTTGATCCAGTGAACACGCTGTACGCCAAACAGATCACCGCCGGATGCACTTCAGACCCTCTGAATTACTGTCCGGATATGAATATCCCTCGCTGGGAGATGGCGGTTTTCATCGCCCGCGCGGTTTTCGGCGGCGATAACTTCACCGCTCCCACCCTCCCGATCTTTAACGATGTCCCCCAAGGCAGCCCGGGCTTCGCGTGGATCCAGGAGATGTCCCAGTTGGGCATTACGTCAGGCTGCGGAAATGGCGACTTTTGTCCCGACCAGACTGTATCGAGAGAGCAGATGGCGGTATTCGTGATTCGCATGCGTTATGGGGCGACCGCGATATTCGATTTCCCGGCAACCCCTTATTTCACCGACGTCACTTCCGAAAGCTTCGGTTGGTCGTGGATTCAACGGATGAAAGAAGACGCTGTTACCAGCGGCTGCTCGACAACTCTGTTCTGCCCGACCGATCCGGTGACGCGCGGCGAAATGGGAGTGTTCGTGATGGCCGGCGGGTTTAACTTCCTGCTGCCGGCGGGAACGCCGGTGATTTCCGCAATCAGTCCCGGCACGATCACTCATGGAACTACGGCGACCTTCACCGTCACCGGGTTGAATACAAACTTTGTGCAGGGGACCACGGAAATAGCTCCTATCCCGGGCATCACCATCGGAGCGGTTACCGTGACCACCCCAACATCGTTGACGGTGCAACTGACCGCTGCGAGCGATGCGATTCAGCAGCCGGTCTCGGTGCTGGCGATTACCGGGATCCCGCCGGGTAACGAGGAAGCGGTTTTGCCGAACAGCCTCGTGATTCAGTAAAGCCGGCAATAAAGTTAGACTCTGTGGTGGGGCAGGCTGAACGCTTGCCCGCGCTTCAGACTATGAGCTATCGCGCCAAGGCGGGCGGAATTCAGTACACCTTTGCGGATTTGAAGACGCTGCTGGCCAGGGCGACCCCTCTTCGATCCGGTGATGAATTGGCGGGTATCGCCGCTTCCACCGCTACCGAGCGCGCCGCCGCGCAGATGGCTCTGGCCGATACCCCTCTGCGCGATTTTCTTGCCGAACCCCTCATTCCCTACGAAACCGATGAAGTAACGCGGCTGATTTTCGATTCGCACAATGCCCAGGCGTTCGCTGCTATTTCCCATTTCACCGTGGGGGAATTCCGCGACTGGCTACTCGGGGTCGAGGCGACGGGCGATCATCTGCGGGCGTTGGCTGCCGGTATCACTCCCGAGATGGCGGCCGCCGTCGCCAAGCTCATGCGTGTGCAGGATCTCATCGAAGTGGCTTCGCGCATTCGCGTGGTCTCTCGCTTCCGGACCACGGTGGGACTTCCGGGACGCCTTTCGACGCGCCTGCAGCCCAACCACCCCACCGACGATCCCCAAGGCATCCTGGCTTCCGTTATTGATGGCTTGCTGCTCGAAAGCGGCGATGCCGTCGTGGGTATCAACCCGGTCGCCGATAACGTTTCGACCTGCGAAATGCTTCTGCGCCTGCTCGACCGCGTTCGCGAAGCGTGGCGTATCCCCATGCAGAGTTGCGTGCTCGCGCACGTCACGACGCAGATGGAAGCTCTTCGACGGGGCGCGCCTCTCGATCTGATGTTCCAATCGATTGCCGGCACCGAAGCCGCCAACCGTTCGTTCGGAGTGAATCTGGCGTTGCTCGCCGAAGCCCATCAGGCGGCCCGCGAACTGAACCGCGGCGCAGTGGGCCGGAACGTGATGTATTTTGAAACCGGGCAGGGCAGCGCGCTTTCCGCCAACGCAAATCACGGAGTCGACCAGCAAACGCTGGAAGCACGCGCCTATGCCGTCGCGCGCCGCTTTGAACCCATGCTGGTGAATACGGTCGTGGGTTTTATTGGTCCCGAGTATCTCTATGACGGCAAGCAGATCCTGCGCGCCGGGCTCGAAGATCATTTCTGCGGCAAACTACTGGGCTTGCCCATGGGCTGCGATATCTGCTACACCAACCACGCCGAAGCGGATCAGGATGACATGGATGCGCTTCTTACGCTGCTCGGCAATGCCGGCGTCAACTACATCATGGGCGTGCCGGGCGCCGATGACGTGATGCTGCATTACCAGAGCACGTCCTTTCACGACGCCCTCTATCTGCGCAAGCTGCTGGGTCTGCGTCCAGCGCCGGAGTTTGAAGACTGGCTGGCTCGGTCGCGTCCGGAATTGCCGCGCATGATGGGGCTTCTCGAATCGGGCGTCAGTCTCATTCGTTAGTCTGGAAGGATGAAGTTCGCGGCGGCGTTTGCCGGTCAAGTCGTTTGTGTTGCCGGGGCGGGAGGATACATCGGATCCACCCTCGTGAAGGCATTGGCTCAAGCTGGCCCCCGGTCCCTGATCCTGCTGGACACATCTGAATT
>Ga0182012_10005258_pt1 | contig 13422 bp, 24 predicted proteins | sample 612S2SmetaG_FD_120486 | JGI IMG/M metagenome (GOLD analysis project Ga0182012, IMG submission 120486) | Permafrost microbial communities from Stordalen Mire, Sweden - 612S2S metaG | ecosystem: Environmental > Terrestrial > Soil > Wetlands > Permafrost | place: Sweden: Stordalen | collected... | reverse complement strand
TGGATTATCAGATTATGTAACATTATCATCATCTACTCCAGGTACTCAGTCTATATTAATAATACAACAAGGCACTATACAAGATATGATGTTTATGACTATTACTGATATAGATAGTTCACTAGGTGCAACAGTATGGAATTATGGAGGTACAATATCTAATACTAAAAATTGGAAAATACTTGGAGATACTCAATCACCAAAAATTAAATCAGTAGTTAACTAATGGCTATATACTATTTCATAAATGGAGGTACTGATAATAATTGGAATACAGTATCTAACTGGTCATTATCATCTGGAGGTCCTAATAATGGATCTATACCTACTAGTTCAGACGATGCATATTTAGATAGTAATAGTCCAAATTGTATAATTGATGCTAACCCAAATGCATTTTGTAATAATTTTACATGTACTGGGTATACTAATACATTAGATGTAAGAACTACTTTCGGTATTGTAAATAATTTTATACTGTCATCAGGTATGACTTTTATAACTACAAATGTATTAGCTATTATACGTATATCTGCATCATATAATGATATTAATATTAATACATTTGGAAAAGTATTCAACTGTTTTTTAGACTTATCTGGTAGTGGTTTTGTTACTAATCTGCTATCTACTCTTACTAATACTAATATTATCTATGCTCAAAGTACTATATTCGGAGGTCCATTTGGATTTGTAACTAATATGTTCTCAATATATGTAGAAACTACTTTAGCATCAGGAATAACTTACGTAGTAAATAATCAATTAATAGGATATAATATATACTCTCAATCAGGGTTGTTAAATTCCAGCAATCCAGGTACACAAGCTATACTTAATTTTACTGGATCATCACATGATATGACTTATGTTAATGCAACTGATATAGATAGTTCAGGAGGCAATCCTATTTATACATTTCATGGAACATTATCTAATACTAAAAATTGGAATGCTGTTATAACTCCAAAAGCAACAGGAGGTACTTTCATAAATTAATATATAAAATAAAAGAAAGTTTAACGATATGCCTTTTATAAATCAATGGAATTTAACTTTATCAGGAACTGGAGTTAAACTTAAAAATTCAAATACCGAAGATATTTATTTACTGCCTAAAGGATTTATCATGTTTAAACCTTTGGATTCTGATCAATTTCATTTGTTCGAAGAAGCTACTCAAATTACTTTAACATTAAAAATGAGCGAATTTGTGTCGCCTGCACCAGGTCCAGATTTGGAAACATTTTTAGGAACTTTAGCTACTTTAATATCATCATAGATAAAAAACAAAATAAATTTACAATATATAAAGTGTAAGATAAAATAAAAATTAAACAAAAAAAAATTGAAAATGCAATCATTTACAACATCAGTAACAGTAGCAGGAAAAACACTAACTTTTCATATTGTTGACGGAAATTATAACGTAAACACCGACACAAAAACTGTAACAGGAACAGTTCATAGTTATGTATCTGGAAACATTGTTGACAATTATGTATCTGGATCGGTTAGACCAGCAAAAACTTCATCTTTTGTTATCAAAAATGTAGATTTAACTAACGGAGTAGATGCGGCGGTATCAACTTATTTGACAGCTAATTTAGCTACTGTATTGGTTCCAGTATCAACTCCTGCACCAGGACCTGCGCCTGCACCAGGAGCTTAGTATAAAAACCCACAAGATTTAATTAAAAATGAGCACTATGTGCTCATTTTTTTTTTATGGTAAATGTGAAGGACATACCGAATGGTTTCTAATATTTTATTTAATATATACTAAAAATAAATTAAATAAAATGACTCCTTTAGAAAACCTTATTTCGAAATTTAAAACTAAACATGGAAAAGCATTTGGTGGATTATTTCAAAAATTAGCTAATGATCTATCTATGATAAATGAATTAGAAATGAAAACCGATTTTTTAAATGATAAATATACCTTGATTTCTATACAACAACGTTTTTACCATTTATGGTTTAATGTTTTAAAAATTGAAGAATGTATATACTGTAAATCACCAAGAAAATTTCATACAAGTAATAGATTTTCTATAGAAAAGGAAAAAACTTTAGGAAAGAAATCTAAAAACTATTTTTTAACTTGTGATTCTAAAAAATGTAAAAAAGAATATAAACAATCACAAACTGAAAAGGCTATAATGAATCTTTTTGGAGTAATTAACATTTCGCAAACAGAAGAATGGCATACTAAAGTTAAAGCGACTAATATAATAAATCATAAAGTCGAATGGCATACACAATCAGAAAATTTTAAAAATAAATCAGAAATAACTTGGCTCCAAAAATATGGAGTAAATCATCATAGCAGATCTGAAAGTACTAAAAACAAAATAATAAAAACATGTATTAAAAGATATGGAGTTAATAATGTATTACAGGATGCTGAAATATACAAGAAAGGTCGCACTAAACAATATAAAATCAAAAAATATGTATTCCCTTCAGGTAGAGTAGATAAAGTTCAAGGATATGAACCTTTTGCATTAAATGATTTATTGAATAACGGATATAACGAAAATGATATTATTACGGATGAAAAAATAATGGAAACAATTATAGGTAAAATTTTTTATATAGATCGAGAAGGTAAAAGACACAGATATTATCCGGATATTTACATAAAATCAGAAAATAAAATCATAGAAGTAAAATCAACTTACACCATTACATGTAATGTAAATATTAATAAATTAAAGAAAAAAGCAATAGAAAATTTAGGAATATTATTCGAATATGCAATATATAATAAAGATTCAATAAAAAATCAAAATATAGAGATATGACATTTGGAAGTGAGCAAGTATTAATGACATTAGCAGCAGTATTAGTTACTTATGTGGTACAAAACATTAAATTACGTGAAGGTTTAACGGAATTTTTAGTATATAAATTAAGCAAAGGTAAATTCAATGCTGAAGATCATACAGTATTAGAGACAATAAAAGGATTGCAATATGAATCTCACATTCAGGAATTCGATAATAAATTGAAAGAAAATTTGTATAATTATTACATCAATACTTGTCTTTCTTACTTTGGTCAATTCACAGAAATGTATATCAAAATGTCAAGAGAAAAAAATCTAAAAGATTTAAAGAAAGAAACCAAACTTCTTTTATATTCTACTTTAAAAGATCTTAAAAATAATATAGATTCCGCAGTTAAAATGCCAGAAATATTGCAGGATAAATTTGATACATTTAGAAATTATTTGGACAAACAGCATATTTATGTATTAGAAAAGGCTTTGACAGCGCCTACTAAATCATTATTAAATATACAATTATTGGATGCAATAGAAACAAATATTAGATGGATGTTCTTTTATACCACAGATATGTTTGAAGGATTCAATGGACATTTTGATAGCTTGGCAAAGCACGATATTTTTATTAAAATCAAAAAATAAACATTTGATTTTTTAAGCATATAAAATGCAATAAAAATATTTATACATTAATATGAAAAATCACGAAGTTGTAGAATTAGCTGAACGTTTAACAGGATATGCTTCTCAAATAAAAGCATTAAAAGGTGCTAAATTTGGATATTGCATTATCAAAAATACAGAAGCTCTAGGAAAAGAAGCTAAAGCTGTAGTGGATGCAAAAAAAGTAAATGAAGATTTTACTAAATACGATGCAGAAAGAATTGTAGTTTGCGAAAAATTTGCGGAGAAAGACGAAAAAGGAGAAATTAAAAAACGTCCCATTGGCCCAGGCAAATTTGAATATATTATTGATCAAAGCAATGAAGACTTCAAAGCAGCTATTGCTGAACTTCAAACTAAATATGCCGATGCTATCACAGCTCAAACTACAAATGATCAAGACTATTTTACTTTTTTAAATGAAGAAAATACCACATTTGTTCCTTATAAAATTTCTATAGAAGCTGTTCCTAACGAAATTTCTATTGAAGTTTTAAGTGTGATAAAATCATTCATTCAAGAATAATAAAAACATTAAAATCCTTAATGTAAAAATTAAGGATTTTTAGTTTTATATGAATCCTTACGATCCTATTTCCATAGACTATTCAAAAGTAAACGACATTAGAATTAATAATTTAGTTTACTTTAACGAAACTATTTGGAAAATATATGATATAGAAAATGATGTTCTTTATTTAACAAATCCAGAAAAACTTAATGTCGGCGCATTAAAAAATGAAATATCTCCTGTACTTATAACAACTGACATCATGGAACTTTGTGGTTTCACTGTATTCTCTATGGAAGATGACAATCAGTATTATATAGGCAAAGACATTATTCAGACAAAAGTGGTTTATCAAATTAAAAAACCTCAATACGATATAGATTTGAAATTTAAAATCGTAACAGACTATAAACTCGATGAGAATAATCAATTTATACTAGCTAACATGAGCGAGATAGATCCAGTAGAAAAAAAGATGAGATGGCTTCATCAAGTTCAAAATGCATTTTTTGATCTTTATAAAATGGAATTAGTTGACATATTATAAAATGAAAGACGAATACGATACAATAGAAGAAAATATTAATAAGATGAATGTTGTCTTAGATCTAATTATAGAAACTACACAATCATTTCATTCTATGGGTCTAGAGATAGAAGCCAATGAAAAGCATTTTAAGGATGCCTGGAAGGCTCATAATCGAGAGGCTTATAATTCTATTCTAGAGAAATGCAAACGCGCAGATGAAAACCTGCGCGTTATTAAAAAGATGAATAATTTAGATACTTAAGCTACTTCTAATGGCTTAGCTTTAAGTCCTGCAAATTTATTTTTCAATACGTCTTGTTTTCTTTTTAAGATAGGATAGGAAAAATATTGACCTGGCAATTCTTCAAATTCCACAAGAATATTATCTTCTTTTTCATAAGAACCTCCGGTATACATTTCTTCTTCATCGCTTTCTTCCTCATGTTCTAAATGATCTTCATCTATATCATGAGAAGGATTTTCGCTTAAAAATTCTTCGGCACTATGGCCAACAGAAATTTCATTGCCGGTTAAGTAAGCCATTTTAACTGTGGCAATTCCTCCAGAATTAGAACGAAGAATTCCTGTATTTTCATCCACAAATAATTTTTTACCTATTCCCGGCCAATCAATAACCGCATGTTCTTCTAAATCGTCATCTACTTTATCGATGCCTATTCTTTGAAGAACATAAGCAAGTTTATCTTTTCCGGGAGTATCAAAACTCACTGAATCAATAATTTCATCTAGATTTATAGGCTGAGCTTCTTTTTTTGTTTCAGTTATTGTTACTGAAGATAATTCGTGAATATTTTTAGGACCCCATGGAGTTTCAGGAAATTCACCTAATATTTCGGTTTCTACAAAGGTATTAGAAGTAATACCAAATGCTTTTATAGCATCATTAGGATTAATGCCATAATTGGATATTAAAATTTTCTTGCCGTTTTCATCATATACGGCATATTTTTGCTTTTCAGCATTATAAAGAATAGTAATCATTTAGTTAAAAGTTTAAATTGTTTATGCAAAAATACCTATAATTTTTGATATAGGATACATTAATGCATAAACAATTTCTTAACTAATTGATAATCAATTACTTACGTAATGTATCTATTTTAATTGTTGCCGTATCCTTTTTAAGAGGAATGGTGTCTTTTACTACCACTGTTGAAGTGGTTACTGTTTTTGTGCTGTCTACAGCAGTTGTCGATTTTTCTGTTGACGTACAAGTGCAAGCATTTAATGCTAATGCAGCTAGAATAGTCATTGCTACTTTTTTCATAGTTGTCTTTTTATATATTTTATTGATTTTGGAATTATATATCATTTAAAAGATATTGTTTAAAAAACTTTTTAAATCTACAATATATAATCATACTATAGTACACAAATAAAAATAAATATTTATTTAAACAAAATGAAATTATTAATAGACGGCTTTGAAATCGAAATCAATTCTAATATAGATGAAGCTAATTTAACTTTAACAGTTAAAGATGCATCAGGAAAAGAATTATCAAATAATACATTTGTTCAAGAAGCTCAATCGCAAGTTCAACCAGCGCAATTACCTTCTGCTCAAGATGTTGCCGATGATCAAAATAATACTGATAAAATTGAAGGCCAGCCACAAGCTCAAGAACCACAAGCTCAAGAAAAATTGACATTGATTCCTTCTTTAGAATCTTTTAAAACTAAAAAGAAATAATTTTATTATAATTCTTATATAAAAAGCGACCATGAAATCGCCGCTTAAAAAAAAACGAAAGCTTTTAAGCTTTCGTTTTTTATTTGTTAATAATTATTTCTTTTTAATTCATGACTGCTTTTTTAGCCATCTCTGCTAATTCTAGCAAGACTTTTAAATTTCGTAAGTTATATTCAGGCTTTAGGCCTATGTAACATTTGGCATTGGTAGCTAAAGGATTTACTGCCTTAATGTCTTTCATCCACTGTTTTTTTGCTTTCTTAAGCTCTGCTCTTTCCACGGCAGTCTTTCTAAAAATTTCCATTGACATAGTTAAATTGTTTTTATAGTTTACTTTGCTATTCTATGAATAATATTTCGAAAATAAAACATTTGATGAAAATAAAGTATAATTTATATGATAAAAAACATAAATGATTTTCAAAAGTTCGCAAGAGATAAAAAAGTATCTTCTGTTTCTTTAGATAAATTTAAAAAAAGTAGTGTATCTAGATTTAGCCCTATTGCATCAGGAACGCCAATGGTAATAGAAGAAAGACAACTCAATATATCGGCAATTTCAGTATTTGATAGATTAATGATGGATAGAATCATTTTTTTGGGTGAAGAAATAGATGATTATATTGCAAATGTTATTAATGCACAATTACTCTTTTTAGATACTGATGGCGATAATCAAGACGAGCCTATATCTCTTTATATCAATTCTCCAGGCGGAGATTGTTACAGTGGATTGGCAATTTATGATACAGTAATGGCTATTAAAGCTCCAGTACACACTTTTACAATGGGTCTTGCTGCATCAATGGCTTATATACTAGCAATAAGTGGAGAAAAGAAGCATAGATATGCTTTAAAACATAGTCGTTTAATGCAACACCAACCATGGCAAGGCGGTGGCGGTGGTCAAGCCACCGATGTTGAAATACAAAATACAGAGATTCAAAGCTTAAAATATGACATGATTAAAATAATTAGCAAACATACAGGTCAACCAGAAGAAAAAGTGAAATTAGATTCAGAAAGAGATTATTGGATGAATTCAGAAAAGGCCAAAGAATACGGAGCTATAGATAAAATTTTAGTAAAAACTAGATAATGTTTTATTTTATTTATCAAATAACAAATAAAACAAACTCCATGATTTATGTTGGTGCTCATTGTACAAATGACTTAAATGATAGTTATTTTGGATCTGGTATCACAATAAAAATAAGAACACCATAAAATAAAAATGAAAAGAGTAAATTTTAAATATGTAAAAGATGACGGAAGTGCATCAGAAAGAGAATTATTAAGCCCATTGTATTTAAAAGAATCATCTAATACGTTAAAACAATTTGATAAAGAAGATGTGAAATATATTAGAGGATACGAATTGAATAAGGAAGGTTTAACCGAAGAAGAGATCGAAAAATATGAAGAAACATCGGCTGCTTATAATGCTTTAGTTCCTCCTACAATTAAAGATTATTTTACAGCTGCCGGCTTAGATCCTGCTAAATTATCAGAGAAGGCTTTTAAGAAACAAAATATAAGCGAATTTAAAGAAATAGTAAATTAAACAAATTTCTATTTTTCAGAAATAATACGTATAATAGCTAAGGATATATAATTATCTAAAGAAGTTCTTTTAAAATATTGGGGGTGAAATGCTATTGAGATCGGATCACCGGTTTTTGTAAGCACGTCGTGATAGCTTAAATTCGTTCACGTTAATCAATAAGCAAAAAATAAATGCAAACCTAAAAAATGCACCTATCTTCAACGAGATCGCTGCTGCTTTAGGCGCTAATGCTTCAACCGGAAACGGCGAAGTTGCTACCTTAACTGAAGTAGCTGTTTTAGCAGTCTAGAGTTCCCGTAAGGGCCGCTCAGTTTAGTGAGATGCAAGTTAATCATCTTTAAAAAAGTAAACCTGTATGTTTAGCTTATTTTAACATCAAGAAATAAGATCATTTTTTAGTTTAGAGGAAACTAAATAAACGTGTAGAAAGCATTAATACGAAATATGGTCAACGCGGGTCAGCTACCCGTCGCCTCCGCGAACGCAAAAGGCTTCTCATAAAAAGGAAGCCTTTTGCATTATTAAACATATTTGTAACCATGAGCAGCAAATTTCATAAAAAGGCAATTTCTAAAATTATCACCACTCAGGAACAAAAAGAAGCTTTACTTAAAAAAGTAAAAGCTAAAAATAAATGGCCTAATCGAAAGCATAGAATTATGCAAAAAATCTGGTACGGGACAAGCATAAGGTCTTTTTATTACAACTTAAAAAAAGGTATTACTAATCTTATCAAATGGTTCCCATTAGTTTGGGAAGATAGAGATTGGGGTCAATGTTATATTTACGAAACTCTTCTATTCAAAATACAAAACACACGAAAAGAAATAGAAAAGAAAAGTCATTGGCATGCGTCATTTCCACAAAAAGTAGCACCTATGATCAGATGCGAAGAGCTTATCAAAAATCTAATGTTAGAAAATTACATGGAACGATGTGGATGGATCCCTAAAGGACAACATAAACATGAAAGAATTGAAATTATTAGAAAGGCTAGAGAATTAGAAAATGCCGAAAGAAAGGAATTGTTCGATTTAATGTTTAATCATATTAATGAATGGTGGGATTAGACAAATTACTAGAAATGTTAGATCTTCTAGAGTTCAAAGATCAATCTTTAAGAGATATTTGTTTCAAAATGAACGAAGCTATTTATAAATTAGGAATACCTTATGTGACATCCAGAACTGGCAATGATGAACTTTTATTTTTCACCGAAAGGGACAAAAATTTTTATAACATATTAATAGATGACGATGGAGATATAGCATACATGTATATTTCAAACAAACGTAAAGAAACTGATGTCAAATATTATGAAAGAGATAGTAAAGAATTTGATTATGATAAGATAGCTAAACGCTTAATACCTCTTTAAATGGATTTAAAACATATAGCTAAACAAATATATCATATAGGACATTTAAAGCTTCTAATTGGCTCTAAAATGGATAAGGTGAGGATATTTAGAATAATAATATTTGTAGTATGTTTATTTTCGTCTTGGCTTGTAGGCTACAAATGGAGAGACGCCAAGATATGGTATCAAATGCATCAAATAACTTTCTTGCAGCACAAGCACGATACTCTTCAAAAATCTATAATTGAGCTTGAAGGCAATTTAAAAGATTATCATTTTATGATCAAAGATGGAGATTACTACAGATATTTAGCTTATAAACATGCAGGAATCACGATTCCTAAATCTGCAAATTCAGAACATCTTAAGCTGATGACTGAGATGGCTATCTTTTATGAAATACCATTTAAGTATTATTATAGATTAATAAATCAAGAAAGTGGATTCAATCCTAATGTTGTTTCATCGGCCGGAGCTAAGAGCTACATGCAAGTAATGCCAGGAACTATGAAGTTAATGCAGGATAGATATGATGGAGAATACAATTTAGATTCTGTGACAGTTCACGAGAAGAATATCATAGTAGGAACATTTATGCTTAACTATCTTTATAAGAAATATAAGAGATGGGATATTGTATTTGCGGCATATAATTCAGGTTCTGATTGTAATTGTATTCCTAATATTCCTGAGACGCAAGCATACGTAAAATATATAATAAATGAAAAGTAATATGAAAAAACCAATTATTTGCGTAGACATGGATAACGTTTTATGCGATTATCGATCATTGTATATCGAGAAGATTAAAGAATATCCACAAGTAATATATCCGCAAAGTCAATATGGGTATTTTTTAGAATTGAAACCTATGCCTTTTGCAATAGAAGCTTTTAATTGGATGGTCACTTGGGCAGATGTTTGGATTTTAACGGCTCCAAGTTATATGAATCCTAATTGTTTGGCTGAGAAGAATTATTGGGTAAGACAACATTTAGGGATAGAGTATACTAAGAAAATTATAATGGCTCATGATAAATCCATGGTCAAAGGAGATTATTTAATAGACGACGGAATAGAAAATCGTCAGAAGGAATTTGATGGCGCGGTAATAGAATTTGGTTCCAAGAGGTATTTGACTTGGACGGAAGTTTATCTATTTTTAAAGAAAGAAGCTGTAAAAAACAAATGGATTCATCCTAAGGAGGCTAAATATAGTCGTCTTGACAAATATTCCAAATAATATATAATTCATGGAACTTATTACTCAATATGATAAAATTATTGCGCGCCTAAAAGCAGAAGGAAAAGTAACACAAATTGTTTGGACTCCAGAACAAGAGATGAATTGGATTAATAAAATGATAGAATTTCGAAGAGAAAGCAATTATAAGCAGGCGTTGTCGGAAATTAATCTATCAAAAATATATTTAACTGTCTAATGATACAAAGAATTAACGAAACTGAAAGAATATTAGCACTGCTTAAAGGCGAAGGCAAAGTAAAAACTGTGGTTTGGTCTCCTGAACAACAAGAAGAGTTTAATGATCAAATGGCTCAAGTTCGTAGAGATTATCGTCATAAGTCGGCCATGTCCGAAATTTCTGCATCTAAAACATATTTTACAGCATAGACAACAGGTTAGCTAAAACACATAAAAATAGTTAAAAAGGTTCACATGTGAACCTTTTTGCTTTTTATAATATATACAATAGACATCATGGAACGATTTATAAAATTAAGCGTGGATGGAGATAAATCCATCACGACTTCTAAACAAATAGAAGGTTGGCTTTACAATTCTCCTTATTATTGGCTCTTAGAATGCGAGTTGGATGGAGCAATTATAGCAATCAAAGATAATATTTTATCCTGGGAAGACGGAACTTTCTATTATGGCACTTGGCAGTTCGGTATCTGGAAAAAGGGTCAATTCAGGAGCGGACACTGGCTTGGTGGAGTGTTTTACGAAGGGGTATTCAAAGGAAATTGGAATAGAGGAGTTTGGAAAGGTGGAGAATTTAAAGGCAAAGATTTATCAGGCAGCAGATTTATGCAATAAAAATGGAATTATTTGAAATCATGAAAAATGAAAAGGAAATCAAGTCTAACGATAAGATCCTAAAAATTTGTTTAAACAACGGTAATATATGGAATTTAGAAAGAATAGAAGGACAATTAAATTTAATCATCTCGGAAGATAAATGCATCAATGATATATTCGAAATTGCGTTACTATCTTTAAAACAGGACGACCTGAAAGACTTTTCTCAGTTCTGGAGCATAAAACTATCAGAACAGGATAAAAAGAACGCTAGGCCAATCTCTGTGATTTATCACATGACTGGCGGAGATAAGATGTGGAAGCAAGGATCTAAGATGATATGGAATAAAGAATGGGTTGAGCTAAGCACTTTTTTCAGCGAATGGTTCGACGATAAGGTGATGAATTTATTAAAAAGATGCAATACTCTTGGAGATTTAAGAAACAAATTGGTCAATGGCCTTATAAATTCCGAAACTTTTTATGAGTTTGGGCTTAAAAACAATATAATACATTAAAATTGGAAACAGTTAATTCGGAAATAAATAAGATTCATTGGTTTGATTTAGATGGGGTTTTATGGCAGATTGATGCCAAATGGCAGATCATCGATAAGAATGATCCAGGAAATTATATCTTAAGGATTAGTCAATATGAAGGCGCTTTATTGCAAGCAGGTTTTTATAAAAATGATGGACACTACATTCAATATAATGGGGCAGATGGCTGGCTTTCTAAAGATTTATGGGATAAAATTCAATCTAAGAAACAAATAACCGAAAATGATTTAGGATACTCTTGGAGAGAATTCAACGATACTGCAATAATAGAAAAGCAGGCAGATAATGTTACTTTTTATATTAATACAATCGAACATTTAAAAGGAACCAAAGATACTGTCAATTTATTGACTGCCAGAGGAAACAAAGATGCTCATGAGTTATTGCTTAATAAATTAAATCGAGAGCTAGAGAAATTAAATATTTTTGTGGAGAAGGCATTTTTTGTGAATGATCCTAAGTCTATAGATTTTGTAGGGAACACATCTACTAAGAAAACCTTGTGCATTCTTCAAAATGCTATAGGATACATGATAGAAGAAAACAGGTTTGTTCCTAAGCAATGCGACAAATACGATGAGTCTCATTTTTATGACGACGAAGAAAAGAATATCGAAGCAGCAATGTGCATAAATAAATTTTACGAGATGCTGTTAGAGAATACGATGCCGGCATTGAAAGATAAAATATTAGAAGATTCAAAAAAAAGAAGTCCTAAATTATTTGTGAATTTAGTGTCTAGCAATTCATTAAAACCATTTGAATCTAAAAAAGTTGATATAACAACATAAAGAATGTCCCAGGCTTGTCCTGGACTTAGGGCCCGTTTATAGTGAACGGCTAATGGAATGTCGAATTCGCTACTCGACATTCCGCGTTTAGAAATTAAACATCTTCTATATATTAAATAAAATAGATAAATGGAAAGACCCATTGTCTAATAAATATTAGTATAAAAATCATCCAATTCACATAATAAAATGTCCACACATGAAGAGAAACCGCACGAAGAGAAAAAACCAGATGCGTTAACAGAATTTTTAACGAATAATGAGCCTAAACCTATGCAAGAACAGCCATCGAATGTTCAATATTTTGGCGATAATATTAAAAGACAAGTAGATGTTATAGAAGCATCTAGCACTTGGATTAATATTCCATTAGACCATTTGGCTCATAAATTTTTCTATGACGATGGAATAATGGTCAGCATTAGGCCTACCAAAACAATAGAGATTCAATCATTCGCAGTGGTGAACGAAAAGAATCCATACGATGTGATGATGAAATTGAACGAATTATTATCGGCATGCGTATTGATAAAAGACATCAAAAACAACAGGACACTTCCATATACAGAATTAATAGATGGCGATAGAGATACAATTGCAATTCTGATTGCTAAAGCAAGTTCTAAGTTCGGAAAGAAAATAGAGAAGGAAGTAGAATGCGAATGCAAACTTAAAGTTAAAATAGAATTAATTCCTGCTAACTATTCGTATAAGAATCATCATCCTAAATTAGAAAAATATTTTAATCACGAGACTAAACGATACGAATTTAAGCTTAAAAATGGAGCAAAAGTTAAATTGGCTCCGCCTACATTAGGTTTGATACAGGATGTCAACAGTTACATGCTTGTAAAAACTACTAAATCTGGAGGTAAAATTCCACCTAATG
>Ga0182012_10005255_pt1 | contig 13425 bp, 9 predicted proteins | sample 612S2SmetaG_FD_120486 | JGI IMG/M metagenome (GOLD analysis project Ga0182012, IMG submission 120486) | Permafrost microbial communities from Stordalen Mire, Sweden - 612S2S metaG | ecosystem: Environmental > Terrestrial > Soil > Wetlands > Permafrost | place: Sweden: Stordalen | collected... | reverse complement strand
GTCTGCCACCGGGCGAGCAGGGACGGTTACAAAGGTCTCATCCTGCCCATCGCCAGCTTTACCGGCACCGCCTAAGACGCCCTCGACTGCGTCGGGGGCCTATACCTCAAGGACCCTTAGCATCGCCGGACCGCTCCCGCCGCTCGGCACCTTTTCGTGCGAGGACTTACGCGGTCAACCACTAAGCTTGGTTTGAGTCCCTGACCCCGTCCGCGTTTGCGCCACGGCGCCGTTTGGGTGCTTCTGCTTCAGCAAAAACTGAAGAGCACCGCGCACGGGCGCGGGCGGACACAGAAAGGAAACAGCTACCGATGAAAGACGCTCAGATCGACGAACTGCTCCTGCAGGCGCTAGAGACGGAGGTCACCGGGGCCAAGGTCTACGAGACCGCCCTCAAGTGCGTGACCAATAAGGGCCTGCGCGAAGAGTGGGGAAAGTACCTGGCCGAGACCAAGCACCACATTCAAGTCGTCGAACGCCTCTTCGGCCAGCTCGGCCTCGACCCTAAGGCGTCCAGCCCGGGCCGCAAGGCCATCCACGACATCACCGCCTCACTGATCGCGGAGATGGAAAAAGCCCTCGGGGCCGGGCCCAACGAAGCCGCCCAGCTCCTGGCGGCGGAGTGCGTCTCGCAGGCCGAGTTGAAGGACCACCTCAATTGGGAGCTGATCGGTGAAGTGGCCAAAAATTCGCAAGGCGAGCGGGGCGAGGCCCTAACCGCGGCTTACCAAGAGGTCGAGGACGAGGAGGACGAGCACTTCTACCACACCGTGGGCTGGACCCGGGAGCTGTGGATCGAGGCGCTCGGCCTGCAAGCCGTGCTTCCTCCCCCCGAGGAGCGCCGCAACGTCAGGACCGAGGTCGGCGCCGCCCGCGCCAGAGGTGCACGCGACCAGATGGGCCCGCTGGGCCTGCTTCGGTCAGCTTCAGCCGACGACCTTCCCGAGGAGATGTCTTAGGGCCCCCTCCAGCTCTGGGTGACGAAAGTGGTGGCCGGCGGCAAGGAGCACGGTGGGCTCCACCCGCTGGCTGGCCTCGGCGACCTCGCGCCGGCCTTCGGGGCCGAGCGCCAGGTCGGCGGCGAAGCCAGGGACGGCCAGTACAGTCGGCCGGTCCAGCACCCGCCCCAGGGTCGCGGTGTACTCGTCATTGCGCACGGGCTGGGGAGAGACGGCATTGACCGGCCCGCTGATAGTTGGGTCGAGCAGGGCGCGGTAGTACACGTCCACCAGGTCGTCGATCCCCGTCCAAGACGTCCATTGCCGACCGCTGCCCAGCCTCCCGCCCAAGCCGAGTAAGAACACCGGGTAGAGCAGGCCCAGCACTCCCCCACGGGGCGACTGGACAATGCCTGTTCGCACCTTGACGACCCGGAGCCCCGCCTCGCCTGCCGGCGCTGTCGCCTCCTCCCATCTGGCGACCACGTCGGCCAGGAAGCCGTCGCCCTGGGAGCTCGCCTCTGTCAGGATCTCGTCTCCCCTGTCGTAGCCGTAGTAGCCGATGGCCGACGCGCTCACGAAGACCGATGGCCCGCCGCCGTCCTCGGCGGCCGCCGCGGCCGCCTCCGCCAAACGCCGCGTGGGACCGCTCCGGCTCTCCATGACCGCACGCTTGTGGCGCTCGCTGAAGCGCCCGGCAATGGACGCTCCGGCCAGGTGCACGACGGCGTCCACCCCGTCCAGGAGCCGGGGGCCGGGGTTGTCGGGGTCCCACTGGCGCTCTCCGGGGCCGGTCGGAGGATGCCGCACCAACCGGACCACGCTGTGGCCGCCTGTGGTGAGGAACGCAGCCAGGGCCGACCCGATCAGCCCTGAGGACCCGGTCATGGCCACGGTCAGCGGCTCCGTCCGCCAAGACCTACCCCGGGCGTGAGATGCCAGGTCCGCGGCCAACTGGCGGTGACGGTAGCCGAACATCGGCCTCAGCACGGTAGCGGGCACAGGTGTGCGCACCTCGTCGTCGGTCCTGGTGGAAGTTCCCCCCGCGTCACGGAAGGCATGGGCGTGCCTCCAACCGAAGGCGGCGAAAGGCATGGACGTCACCTCGTCCACGAAGGCGTGGGGCGGGTCGTAGCCATCGGGGCGGTGCTGGGCCACCCAGCGCACGCCTCCCGGGAAGCGCAGCACCGCCTGCCCGTCCCGCAGCGAGCTCGCCTCGCTGACCACCTTCCCCGGCAACCAGGGGGGCGAAAGTCGGGCCAGGGCGCCCGGCCGGGTGTGCCAGGCGAACACCTCGGCGAGCGGTGCTTCGACGACGCTGCTGTAGGAAATACCCATCCAAGCGAACCTACGTCTCCCGCTCGGCTTTGCGGCCCTCTCGCTCGGCTTTGCGGTCCCTCCGGTCCTCCGGTCCCTCCGGCCGAGAGAGGCGAGGTGCCAAATGTAGGCCCGTACGGCCGGCGCCCGACGCCCGAGTAACTGGCGGGCCAGCGCGCCCAGCAGCCGGCGCGCCCGCACCCTGAGCAGCAGCTCACCGTGCTCGAGAGGGGGCACGGTCCCCGCCGGAGAAAAGGGCCCATGCAGCCCCGCTCCCTCGAAAGGGTCGCAGACCTCGACCGCCAGGGCACCGGCGGTCCGCAGGAAGGCCGCCACCTCCTCCGAGCTGGCAATGAGCGGCTCAGCCGCACGCCATATGGGGGCGAGAAGGCCCCAGTCCGCGCTCGCGTCCGTGCTGGTCCCTCCCGTCATGACGACCTCGACATAGCGGAACGAAGACAGGGCCGCGGCCAAAGACCGGGCCCCGCTCTCGGAGCGCCGCCGCAGAGGCCAGCCTGGCTCCAGGCACAGGACGACCCCGTCGCAACCATGGCGACGCCCCAGGCGAGCGACCTCCCGGGCGATGCCCCGTGGCCCGGCCGCCCGCAAGACCAACGGCGCCGCGCTGGGACGGGGTGACACGACGACAACCTCCCGGCCCGCAGCCCACGCCCGGCGCACCGCCGCCACCGTCGCCGCCGCCGGCGCCCCGGGCACGGGCGGGTAGCTACCCACCACTAAGGACTTGGCCACTAAGGACTTGGCCACCAAGGACTTGGCCACCAGGGACTTGGCCACCAGGGACTGGGGCACCGTCACATGGCGGCGCCCAAGCTGGCCTCCATGCGGTCGAGCACGGTGGGCCAGGTGTAGTTCTCGATTACGTAACGACGGCCGGCGGCCGCCATCTCGGCGGCGCGGTCGGGCCGGGAGGCGACGAGGCGCAGGCATTCGGCGAACCCGGCCCTGTCGGCGAAGGTGACGCCTCCCCCCGAGCGACGGCAGTGCCAGGCGACCACTTCGCTCTGGTCGAAGGCGATCACCGGCGTACCCGCCAGCCACGCTTCCATCACGGTCCGCGAGAAGCTCTCCATCCGGCTCGGCTGCACGTAGGCGGTAGCGGCGGCGAAGGCGCTGTCCCGCTCGTGATCGGGAAGAAAGCCGAGGTCCACGACCCGCCCCGCCCCTTCGCCACGCCCGCCCGGCACCGCCGCACCGGCCACCTGGCCTTTGCCCAGGACGACCAGGTCGAGGTCGAGGTCGCCCTCGCTCACGGCGGCGGCAAAGGACTCCAGCATCCAGGCCGTGTTCTTACCCTCCTCCCGCCGCCCGGCGTACAGCACGAACGGGCGCTGCAGGCCGTGCCGTTCCATGAACCCCTTGGGGTCGTACGCCGAAGGCACAGCCACGCCCCCACCGGTCACGCTATGGCGACGGGCCACCGGTCCGAGGCGATGGGCCAGAAGGTGTTCGGGCCCGGAGAGGAACCAGACCAGAGCCGGGTCGGAGAACATAGGGCGCAGTATGTCGAGGCGGGCGTACTGCTCGTCGTGGAGGCAGGGCACGACCACGGCCCGCTCGGCCACGAACGGGACGCAGACGCTCGTCGTCCAGAACAGATAGGGCGAAAAGACGATGGCGTCGTACTTCTCCCCCCACCGCAGCAGGTGCTCGAACACCCCGGGCGCGCCGAACTGGAAGCCGAGCCAGCTCACCTGGTCGTCGAGGTCGGGGACACGGCCCGATTGAATGGAGAGCTGGGCCTTCAAGGCCGCCCGGCTGGGGTGGCGGACGACAGGGAAACGGCGCACCAACACGCCGTTTTCTTCACTTGTGCCCTCCGCCAGCTCGTTGGCCCAGCTGTAATGGTCGAGGGCGCAGGTCGTTACCACCTCGACCTGGTGGCCCCGGGCGCAGAACCCCAGCGCCGCCTCCCGCACCAGCGCCTCTGAGCCGCCCAGCACGCCCGGGCCGAAGCGAGGCGGGACGAAAGCCAGCTTCATCTGGGAGCAGGCACAGGCCGCACCGAGGCGCGCAACACGACGCCAGCGTAGCGGTCACCTCGGGCCCGGTAGAGTTTGGTTCCCAAACGTCATGTCCGAGTCAAATGGCCACGCGGAGAGGGCCCTCACGGTCGCTGTGGACGCCACGCCGCTGCGAGGGGCCCGTACCGGAGTGGGCCAGTTCTGCCAGGGGCTGCTCGAGGTCTTGGGCCACCGGGACGATGTCGACGTCGGGGCCTTCGCACTGAGCCGGCACGGGCGGGCCGGCATCGAGGGCCTGCTCCCGCCGGGCGTGAGGGCACTGGGGTGGCCGGGCCCGGGCATCTTCGGCCGGGCCCTGAACGCTTCCTGGGCGCGCTGGCCTTTCCCGCCGGGCGAGCTTTTCTCCGGACGGGCCGAGGTCGTGCACGGCACCAATTTCGTGGTACCGCCGTCACGGCGGGCCGCCATGGTCGTCAGCGTCCACGACCTGACGCCCCTGCACTTCCCGGAGTGGTGCCGCCCGGCGGCGCGGGCCTACCCGGCGCTGGTGAAAAAAGCGGTCAGTCGGGGGGCGTGGGTGCACGCCGACTCTGGTTTCGTGGCCCAGGAGGTCACCGAGATGCTCGGTGTACCGGCGGAGCGGGTGAGGACGGTCTACCTCGGCGTGCCGCCCCTGCACGCCGGAGCGCGCTTGCGCCCGGGGCTGCCTGAATGGGTGACTTCCTACATCTTGGCCATCGGGACCGTCGAACCCCGCAAGGACCTGCCCACGCTGGTGCGGGCGTTCGGACGCGTGGCCGGGGGACGCTCGGGCCTGGCCCTGGTCATCGCCGGGTCGGAGGGCTGGGGCGGCACCGAGCTCGACGAGGCCGTCGCCGCCTGCCCGGCCCGGGACCGGGTGTTGCGCCTGGGGTGGGTGGACGACGAGGCCCGCGACGCCCTCACTACAGGCGCCACCGTTTTTGCCTACCCGTCGCGCTACGAGGGGTTCGGCCTGCCCCCTCTGCACGCCATGTCCGCCGGGGCCCCGGTCGTGGCCGGCGACTGTGGCGCCCTCAGGGAAGTGCTGGGCGACGCCGCCCGGCTGGTGCCCCCCGGGGACGCAGACGCCTTGGCCGACGCTCTCGCCGGCCTTCTCGACCACCCCGACCAGCGCCTGGACCTGGCCCGCCGGGGGCTCGAACGTGCCGCCCGCTACACCTGGGAGGCTTGCGCCGACGGCATCATTTCTCTCTACCGGGAGGCGGCCGCCGCCCGGGGCGCAGCTCAGCCGGCGAGGTAACCCTCGATACCGGCCAGCAGCGCTTTGGACGTATTGGCCAAGGAGAAAATGGCGGCCCTCTCCCGGCCCGCCCTTATGAGGTGGTCCCGGGCCGGCCCCGGACGGCAGGCCCTGTCCACGGCCTTGGCCACCTCCAGCGGGTCTTTGTCGTCCAGTACGACCCCCGCGCCCCCGAGCGTCTCGGGCACTGCCGCCGCCCCGTAGGCCACCACCGGTACGCCGAGCTCCATCGCCTCCAGCACGGGGACGCAGAAGCCCTCGTGCTCGGACAAGCACACGAAGACGTCGGCCACGGCCCAGTGGGCGAGCAGCTCAGCATCGCCGACGCCGCCCAGGATCTCCACGCTGTCGCCCAGGTCCAGTTCGCCTATGAGGCGCTGCACCGCCGCCAGGTAGTTCGGCGACGTCCCGCCCCCCACCAGGGTCAGGTGAGCATTGGGGTCGAAGACCCGGCGGTAGACGGCGAACGCGCCGACGATGTCGTGCTGGCACTTGTTGGGCGCCACCCGCCCGACGAAAAGCCACTGCGTCCCCTCCCGCCGTCGGCGCAGCCGGTCGAGCGTCGCCCGGTCAGGCGGGCGGTGGTACTCCTCCAGGTCGACCAGGATCGGGCACTCGAGGGTGCGTTCGTAGCCGCAGTCGACCAGCTCTTCTTCGTTGTAGGCCGAATCGGCGAAGGAGAGGGCGGTGTGGGGGGCCAGCATGTACAGCTCCTGGCGAGCGTTGTCCATGGCCAGGGCGATGTGCGGCTCCCACCGGGCGAAGTAAGAGGCGGGCGTGATGTTGTGGTAGTGACCGAGCAGCTCCTCGCCGGCCCGGGCCCGGGACCGGAGCCAACCGGCCATGGCCGAGCCGGTGGACATCTGGTAGATGAGGAGGCGGTGCTCGCCGGGCAGGGGGCTGTCCTCCTGGTAGGGCCTCGCCTCCCGGCCCAGGTTGCCCAGGATGTGCTCGGCCCAGATGTGGCTGCCGTAACCCGCTTCACGCAGTACGCGGCGGACCTGGAGGGTGTGGTTGCTGATGGCGTCGTGGGGGGCAAAGCCGGGCAGGTACAGGTCAACCCTCATCGGATGGGCCCTTCTTTATTGCTCCGCTTCGCCGACGTGCTTGCAACCGTGCTCGGCGAGGTGGTGGCGGCGGTCTTCGGCTCCAACCGGCTAAGGCGCGCCTCGACGGCGCCGACGCGGGCCGTCAGCTCGTCGCCATTGCGCTCCAGGTCCTCGACCCGGGAAGCCATGGTCTCGCCCAACCTCACAATGGTGGCGCCAAAGGCGTTGAGCTGAGCCGCCAGGTAGGCCATGTACCAACCACTGAGCCGCTTTACGCCCGTCTTGACAAACTGCACCTCGCGGCGGGCACTGAGGACGGGTACCTCCACATTGAAGCCCGAGACCTCCCTTACGCGCTGCAGGGCGCCGCGGACATCCTCCGGGTTGGTCTCGTAGGCGCGCAGGCGCTTGGTCGCCTTACGCACCTTTTCGATGTAGACGAGGGCGTCGGCGCCGAAATCGGGGCGGCGCGAAGCCCTAAGAGCGGTGGTTGAGTCATTGGACATACGGGACGGCCAGATTAGCGCCTCCCGGGCCCCGGCAGCCACGATGAGCGGGTCATGCTCGCCGGTGAGGTCCAGGCGGTCACGGTGAGCCAGTCATGGTGAGCCAGTCACGCCGGCCGGCCAGGTGGGCCTTCGCAGTGGCCCGTCATGGTGCGGCGATCCCGACCACGGCACTGGACGGGTGAGCGGTGCTCGCCGAACCCAGTTGGGTGGCCGTCCCGAAACAGAACAATGCCCCGCCTCCGTCGACGAGCCGGTAGCCCGCGCCCCCGGGGCCCGCCTCGATGCCGGCGATGGCGGTCTCGGTCGTGGCGGCCGGGACGGCACCGAGGAACGGGGCGTCAAAGGAGTAAATGGTGCCATGGGAGTTGACCAGCCAGTACCCACCGGTGGCGGCATCGGCGGCGATCCCCACGATGGCGCCGGAGGGCGCCGGCAACCGCGACCGGGGGGAGAGCGCGGCCCCGAAGCTCCAGACGGTGCCGTCGGCGTCCACCACCCAGTAACCGCGGCCATCGGCCGTGGCCGCCATCCCCACCGCCGGTGCGGACGGGCGCCCCGGCACCCTGGAGGCGTAGGACCTGGCGGCCCCGAAGGCATAAACCTGGCCCCCGGCCGTCAGCAGCCAGTAGCCCTGGCCATCGGGCAGCGCCGTCAGCGCCACCACGGCCGTACCCGCGGGCACGCCCTGGAGGCTCCCGTAGGACCTGGCGTCGCCGAAGGCAGAAACGTGGCCGTCCCGGTCCACCAACCAGTACCCGCCCCCGTCAGGGGTGGCGGCGATCCCGGCTACGGGCTGCTCCGGCCCGGTGCCGGCAAACGTACCGCACAGAGCGAGGTTGCCGAAGACAAACACGTGACCGCCCTTGTCCACCTCGTAGTAGCCGTTGGGCCCCCCCGCCGGCACGGCGCACCTGCCCGCCGGCTGGGCCGGCAACGCCACCTCGGGGGTAACGCCCGGGCCCGGAGGCTCAGCGTCGCCCGTCAACTGGTCGCCGGTCAACTGGTCGCCGGTCAACTGGGGGTCGTGGTGGAACTCCGGCCACGCCCCCGCCCCCGCCACCGAGGCGCCGCTGGAGCCGATGAGCTCGAAGTGCTCCACCTCCCCCTGGTTGTGACCGTTGTAGCCGGCAAGGGTGATGCCGATCGTCCCGTTGGGGTCGTCGGTGACAAGGGCCGAGTTCTGCAACCCGACGCCGCGCTCGAGGACGGCGACCACGGCGCCGTTCGTGCCGTCCAGGACCTCCGCCCCGTTTGTCGAGGCCACGACGACGTCCTGGTGGCCGTGGCCGAGGTCGGCCGTTACCATCCCCCCGTGGACCGCCCCCACGGACCGGCTCCAGATCACCGAGCCGTCGGCGGCATCGAGCGCGTACACGGTCCCGCCCCCGGGACCGCCGTCGGTCCCCTCGAGCACCGCCAGAGCGCCGTTGCCCAGGACGTCGGCCAGAGCCGGGCTCGACTCCGTCATGCCGTCCAGGGCCGCCTGCCAGACGAGGCCGCAGTGGGTGTCGAAGGCCAGCACCTTGTCCGTGTCCGAGCCCTGGAAAGTCGTGCCCGTCCCGACCACGATGCCGGTCGCCCCGCCGGCCAGGAAGGCGCCCACGGCCGGGGACGACTCCACCCCCACGTCGGGGTTGGCCTCACAGTCGAGCCCTCCCGTCGGGCTGTCCGTGCCCTCGTTGCCGGTGGGGGCCAAGACCCGCACGTGGCCGCCCTGGGTGTAATCGACGCCGTAGGCCAGCCCCGCCGTCTGGTCACCGCCCTCGACGATGTCCGTACGGCCGTTCCCGTACAGGTCGACCAGGGCGGGGGTCGAAAACCCACTGTCGGCGCTGAACCAGGGAAAGCCGGCGAGCACAGCTCCGGACGCGGCGTCCAGGGCGTACTCCTCCTGGCCGACAGAAGGGGCGACTACGTCCAGGCCGCCCTGCAGGTCACCGACGGCTAGGGACGCGGTCACGGCGGAGGTAGCCCCGGCGGTACGGTCGCTGGCCGGGTTACGTACGGCCACGTACCAGCGCCGGCTCCCGTCCGGGTTGAAGGCTTCGTAGCCGCCCTCGTGAGGAGTCGACGAGTTGCCGGTCCCGACAAAGACCGTGTCGCTGCCGTCCCCGCCGGCCAGGGGCGCCACCGACGGTGTGGAGTCGACCGGAGCTCCGCCCGTGCTCGCCGGCCAACCCGGCACCGTCCGGCCACTCGCCAGCGAGAGGGCGTACACGTACCCCGCCCTGTCCCCCACCACGACGGCGGGCACGCCCTCCAGGGTGGCGACGTTCGGCGACGACAAGGCGACGGGACGGCCGGCGTCGGGCAGGGTGCGCGTCCAGACCTTCACGAACTCCAAGCCCTGGCCCGCGGCCGGGGCCGGGGCTACCAGGCCGGCGCCAGCCAGGGAGGTAGCGGCCAAACTGACGGCGGCCATCACGGCGCCGGCGGCGCTACGGGCCCGGCACCGGCCCTCCACCCGGCGTGCTCGACGCGCTCGCTCCCGCATATCTCTTAGTGTCGGCGCGCCCCAGGTAGCCCTTGTGGGACAAGGCTCAGGCCGGCGACAAAGCGGCAGAAAGCGCGGCTCTGCGACACGGCGGTCGTGCCGGTGGGCCAAACGCCCGGCTGTTAGCGTTTGAAAGTGCCGCAAGTGGCGACTGGACGAGACCGGGGAGCTCCGCGAGGAGAGCACTTCGCACCCGTCCCCCACCGGGGCCTCAACGCGATGGGAGCGCGGCTCAAGGGCTGGCCTTCGGTGGCGTTCATGAGCGCCGTCGTGGCCTTTCTCAGCTGGCGCCCCCTGCCTTGGCGTGTGGTGACCGCCGGTTTGAGCTCCTGGCAGGCCGGCCTGGCCCTCGGCTTCGAACAGCGCCTGCAGTGGGGGCCCCAGGTGGTGTTCACCTTCGGGCCCTATGGTTTCATCGAGGATGTCCTGCCCTTCTTCCGGGGCACTGCCGCGCTGGGCCTCGTCTACGCGCTGGTGGTCACCGGGGGGCTGGCGGCTCTGGTGGTCGGCGGGCTGCGGGCGTCCTGGGGCCTGCTTCCTGCGAGCGTGGCCGGGTGGGCCTGCGTCACCATCGCCGCCAACCTTTTGGAGGCGCCCGAGCTGGCGCTCGCCATCGCCCTTGGCCTGGCGCTGGCCTGTCTACGCGCCGGGAGCAAGAAAGGCCGCCTCGGCCTGTTGACCGCCCTGGGCGCCCTGGCCGGGTTCCAGGTGCTGGTCGAGCTCAACGTAGGCCTCGTCACCGTCGGCTTGGCCATCCTGGCCGTCGTCGGGTCGGCGGACCGCTGGGGAGGAGCCGCGCTGAGAGCGGGCACGGCTTTTATCGTCGTGATCGTGGCGGCCCTCGTTGCCGCCGGCCAGGACCTGTCCAACTTCGCCAGTTACCTCCACGGCGCCCTAGCCGTCGCCATCGGCTATGGCTCGGCCATGGGCTTGTCGTCCGGTCGCGGCGCCGAGGACTGGTACGCGGCGCTGGACCTGGCCCTGGCCGTCCTGGTCTTCACCTTGGCCCTCAGAGGTTCGCCCCCGCGCCACCAGGTCGCCGCCGTGCTCATGCTCGCCCTGTGGATATGGGAGACCTTGAAAGAGGGGTTCGTACGCCACGACATGCACGACCTGATCTTTTTCGGCCTGTTCGTGGTGGCGCTGGGGCTGGCCCGGCTCCCCCGGCGCCTCGTGCCCGTTCAGACCGCCAGCATCGCCCTGGCCGCCCTACTGACGTGCCTGGCCAACGGCGCCGTGCCGCCGTCGTTGCGCTCCCCGGTGGAGGACGTCCGGTCCATCTACCATGAGGTCGCCGATGTCGCGTCCGGGGCCCGTTGGGCCAAAGTGCAGGCCATGGCCCGCTATCAAGTCCGGGTGACGGGCGACGCCCTCCACCCGGCGGTGGTCGAGGCGTTGGCCGGCCTTACGGTGGCCGCCGAGCCCTGGGAGGACGCCCTCAGCTTCGCCTACCCGCAGCTGCGCTGGCGCCCCGAGCCTGTCCTGCAGTCCTACAGCGCGTACACGTCCTACCTCGACCACCTCGACGCCTCCTTCCTGGCGTCGCCTCGCGCCCCGGAGCGCATCCTCTACCAATCCGTAGCCCTGGACGGGCGGGACCCCTTCTGGGACCCGCCGACGACGATGGTGGCCACCTACTGCCACTACCGCCAGCTTTCGGTGAGCGGCCCCTGGCAGGTGCTCGGACTGGTCCCTGACCGCTGCGGTGAGGGGCACGTGGTGGGCCAAGCCCGCGCCCATTTCGGCCAGCCGGTCGACGTCCCGGTGGGCCCGGGCGACCTCGTCTTGGCTTCGTTCTCCCTGAGCTCACCCGTCCTGGCCCGGGCCGAAGGCCTTGTGCTCCGACCGCCGGTGGTGCGGGTGACCACCTGGGACGACCAAGGCACCGGTGGCGGCACCGTGTACCGCTTCGTCCCCGGGACCGCAGGTGACGACCATGTCGTGGCGGCCCCTCCCTCGCTCGGCTACTCCCCCGCCTTCACCCCCCCGCCGGTGCGGCGCCTCGAGGTGACCGGCGGAGGCTGGCGGCCCGGCCAGGGCCAGGTGACCGTCACGTTCCTGGCCGTCCCCATGAGCCGGTAGGGATGAAGGCGCCGCCCGGCCGGGCACCAGGGCGTTCGGCGCGCCTCCCGCCCGCCGACGTTGCCGCGGTCGTGGCCCTCGTGGTCATCGGCGTCGTCGTGCCCGCCGTCCTGGCCGGCACGTCCCACGTTTTCTCCATACCCAGCAACGACGATTGGGCCTACCGGCGGGACCTCTGGGAGTTCGTGCGCACCGCGCACATGTCGTTCGCCGGCTGGGGCGCCATGACCCTGGTGGGCCAGGTCCTGTGGGGGGCACTGTTCGCCGCCGTCTTCGGCACCCGGGCCTGGGCCCCGGGAGCGGCTGTCGCCGTCCTGGCCACGGCCGGGCTCGTAGCGGCCTACGCCGTGGCCCGCTCGGTGCTGTCGCGGGGCAAAGCCCTCGCCTGCGTGCTGGTGGTACTGGCGCTGCCGGGCTTCGCCCTGAGCACGTCCAGCTTCATGACCGACGTACCGGCATTTTCGGCGCAAGTCGTTTGCCTGGCCATCGCCGTGGCCGCCCTCGGGCGGGAGGGGCGGGCTCGCTGGGGCCTGCTGGCGGCGGCACTGGCCGTGGGCTGCTTCGGCTTTTCCGTGCGCGAGTTCGACATTGCCGCGCCCCTGGCCGCCATCGGCGCCCTCGCCCTCCAGGACCGCCGTCATCGCCTCACCTACGGCTTGGCCACCGTTGGCCTCGTCGTGGCCTGCGGGGGCATTTATCTTTGGGCCACCCATGTCCCGGGAGCGCAGAACATACCGTTGGCCCTGTCCGGACCGGTGCGGTTCATAAAGGGCGTCGGCAACTCGTACTTCACCGTTTCGTTAGGGCTGGTGCCGCTGTTGCCGGCCGCGGTGCGTCGTTCTTGGCCCCAGTTATCGGCCCGGCCTGTGTTGGTCGCCCTCGGTACCCTGGTCGCCGGCGCGCTGCTGCTCGTCAGCGACCATACGCTCTTCAACGGGAACTATTTATTGCAACAAGGAGCTACGGGCGCGGCCGTGCTCACCGGGCGGCCGGCGTTGTTCCCGAGCGCGGTGTGGTGGGCCCTCCAGTTGGTGGCGTTGGTGGGCGGGGCCCTGCTGGCGGCCGTGGCCGCCACCCTCGGCCGGCAGTCCTCATCCGCTCGCCGGCTCTCCTACCCCCGGGTGCTGCTGGTCCTTTTCTCAATCTTGACGGCCATTTTTCTCTGCTTCTTCGAGGGCCTGACCAGAGGCACCGTCTTCGACCGCTACCTATGGCCCCTCGACTTCAGCCTGGCCGTCCTGCTCCTGGCCCGACGCCCGGCGCCATCCCCACAGGCCCACGCCCTGGGCACACGGGCGCACGCCGGGGTCGCCGGGGCGCACGCCGGTCCCCTCACCGGCCCACGCCGTCAGCTCACGTTCCTCTTAGTCACCGCGGCGTTGTCAACCGTGGTGGCGGCTGTGGCCACCGTTATAACGCTCAACGCCGACGCCTACGACGCCGCCCGCTGGTCCGCCGGCGACAAAGCTGTGGCCACCGGGGTGCCGGCCACGATGGTCGACGCCGGCTTCGAATGGGTCGGCAGCCACCAGAGCGCTGTCGCTCTCCCGGGACGACGGGTGCCGGGAGCCCCGTTTTACGATACCTGGTTCGACCAGATGTTCCCGGCCTTCAATGAATGCGCCTTTGTCTCCGGCAACGAGGTTTCGCTCCCGTGGTTAAGACGGCTGGCCACCGTCACGTACCAAGAACTCGGGTTCACAGAGCGCCAGGATCTCTACGTCTACCTGGTTCGCAAACCTGGCTGCTAGTCGGACGGGACGTACCCG
>Ga0182012_10005254_pt1 | contig 13425 bp, 13 predicted proteins | sample 612S2SmetaG_FD_120486 | JGI IMG/M metagenome (GOLD analysis project Ga0182012, IMG submission 120486) | Permafrost microbial communities from Stordalen Mire, Sweden - 612S2S metaG | ecosystem: Environmental > Terrestrial > Soil > Wetlands > Permafrost | place: Sweden: Stordalen | collected... | reverse complement strand
GAGCAGGGTGTTCTTGAATCTGATCCGATCCACTTAAATCGATCCTCTTGCCAGTTTTTGGGAATTAATTGCCGTAAATTGAGCATACTCCCCGCAAAATCTGTGCTTTAGGTTCGGTTGCGAACATACAAGCGGGTGACAAACTCAGTATTCTGCTTAGGGTCCATTTCAGTTCTGCGTTCCAGATGGAGAAGTGGCTTCAACATTGGAATCAGCAAGATCGGGCCCCTGTACCGCCAAAAATCTAAATCGAGGTTCAAAAGTGGCTCAGCCCAATGAGAAGTCGCGCATATTTGTCGTGGATGACGAATTGATTATTGCCTCGACCCTGGCAACTATCCTGCGCATGAACGGATTCGATGCGCTGTCTTTCACCCAACCCCAGGTAGCTTTGCAGGCAGCAAGGGAAAAGGCTCCCAATCTGTTGATTTCGGACGTCATCATGCCGGGCATTTCGGGAATTGATCTCGCGATTCTCATATTGAAGCTGTCTCCAACGTGCAAAATATTGCTCTTTTCGGGCCAGGCGGCGACTGCCAACTTGCTCCAGTCCGCGCGAGAACGGGGACATGATTTCGAGGTGCTTTCCAAACCGATCCATCCCGCGGAGTTTCTGCAGAAAATCAAAGCCGTCTCGGAGGCTGTTGCAGTCTGAGCTGTCCTCGTTCCTCGGTCCTGAACTGCAATGCTCATCAAGCTCTGCCCGATCGGTCGTCGAATCCAATAACTAAGGCTCGTCCGGGTTTCGGACGAGCCTTAGTTATTGCCGCTCTTATCGGAGCCGGAAGATCCTAGAAAGGATTTAGCTTCGAAAGTCCCTTCTTTTTCTTCTTCTTGCTGGAAGCTTCGTCGCTCTGGTCCAGCTTCGGCTTCTTCTTGGTCGGCTTGGCATTGGGGTCGACAGGAGCATCGGTCCCAGTCGCGCCGGGCTTGATGTCGTTGATCTGTTCCGGAGCCTTCGCGGGAGCTTCCGCCGCCGGCAGCGTCGTGGTTGTGTTTTCAACCGGCTTCACCACCGCGTTAGGATCTTCCGTTGCCGGAGCCGCAGGCGTTGGAGTTCCGGCGCCGACGATGCTTGCGCCGATATGGCTGCCACCTTCGGCGCCCGGAACTGGCTCGAACTGCAGCGGGGCCTGGGGCTGGTCCGAGCGCGGCGGTTCATTGGCGCCGGTAGGCTGCGGCGCGACGACTGCGGGCTCCGCCCCGGCGGGCTGCGTCGTCTTCAGTGCCGCTGCAAAGAGCATCTGGTTATCTTTCGTCACCTCAGGAGCAGTGGTCCGGGCGGGCGCCACCATGGTCGGATCTCCTACATGGGCGGCTTGCTTTACCAAGGGACCATGCTTGACCATTCCGAAGAACATGTCTCCGATGCGAACTGGCTGCTGGCTGCTTACTTCTGCGGAGTTCTCCGCGACGGCGGCTTCGGTCGGTTCCGGAACCGGCCGGTTCATCGCCACCAGCCGATCGCGCGCATCTTCCACACGTGGCGCCATTGGATAGCGCGTGATGACCTTGTCGTATGCCGCTGCTGCTTTATCCTGGAAGATCTGCGCCAGCCGTTCCCTCACCGCGCCCGGCAACTGCCTGGCCAGTTGAATGGCGTGGGCCTGGCCGGCGTAGTCGTCGCCGATCTGGATCCAAAGCTCGTCGCTCTTGCTGTACAGCGGATAAGAGTCGGCAACCGTCTGAAGACGGGCGATCGACCCTGGGTAGTTCATCTTGGTGGCGTAATACTGGCCAATCAGGAACTCGCGCTCCGCCAAAACTTCCTGGACCTCGCGCAGTTTCTGCTTGGCCTTTGGCACCAGGGTCGAGTCCGGATACTGCTGGATCATCTCCCGGTACTTCTGCTCGGCCTTCTGCGCGTTCTCGTAATCCCGGTCCGGCTTCTCCATCTGCATGTAAAAGATGTCTGCCACCTTCATCTTGGCCTCAGCCGCTTCCGGCGCATTCGGAAAGAAGGTGATGAAATCCTCGTACTCGCTTTCCGCCTGTGCCAGAGCCGCCGTACCGCCTTCTTTGTACCACGAGTCGCCCACCGCCAGCTTGGCGCGCATCAGGTATTCGGAGTTCGGGTAGGTATTCAGCATGGTCTGCAGGTCCAGCCGGGCCACGTCGAAGCGACCCTTCTTCAAGGCGATCATCGCCTTGTCGAAGAGTTCCTTATCCGGCTGCTTGCTGGCAACGTTGGCCAGCGGATTGGCGCTTAGATCGACGTTTTTCTTTTTCTTGGGCGGCTTGGTTGCGGCCCCGGCCGGAAGCAGCGCCACGGAAAGCGCAAGAACACCTACAACAGCAGTGACGCGCCGGGTCGAAATTCCCCAGCTCGAAGTCGATTTTGTTCCAGTCAACAAGTGCATACCACCTCAATTTCGTCGCGCGCGGCCGGGGAAGCTGCGGTTGCGATTCCAAATCCCGTTTGAACTTCCCGAAAGACGCCTGCGCCTGCTACGATCCCGATTCGCTTGCCGCTACTCGCGCTGCCGCCAGTAGCTCCCGGGCATTCTGCTCGGCGTTGCCGGAGCCGAACACAGCGCTGCCCGCTACGAGCAGCTCCGCTCCTGCTTGGACGACCTGAGCAATGGTATCGTGAGCCACGCCGCCATCTACTTCAATTCTAAACTGGAGCCCCAGTTCTTTTCGGATCTCGGCAAGGCGGCGAATCTTGTCCAGCGAAAAAGGAATGAATTTCTGCCCGCCAAAGCCCGGATTCACGCTCATCACCAGCACATGGTGCAGCATCGGCAGGATATCCAGCAGCACATCCACGCGCGTCGCCGGATTGAGGACCACCCCGGCGCTCATGCCGTGATTGTGGATCAGCTCGATCGTCCGATGCAGATGCGGGCAGGCCTCGTAATGCACGCTGACCCAGTTCGCCCCGGCATCGGCAAAAGCCGGAATGTAGTCGTTTGGGTTGTAGATCATCAAATGGCAGTCGAGCGGCAGTGTGGTCGCCTTGCGCAGACTCTTCACCACCGGCGGTCCCAGCGTAATGTTGGGCACAAAATGCCCATCCATCACGTCCACATGGATCACCGTGCCGCCGCCGCGCTCGGCTGCTGCTACATCGTCGGCCAGGTGCGCAAAATCGGAAGAAAGAATCGATGGAAGCAGTTCAACCATAATCACCGCTCGGGTTAGCTCCCGGACCCCTCAAGTGTACCAGCCGGCGTGAGGCTGGACCGCGCAGACGGCATTGCCTTGGCCAGATTCGACGCGACTACGCGACCGACTCCGCGCAGCATGGCTTTGACGGGCCAGTTGGAATCGTCTCCGGTAAAGAACACCTCACCCGCCCGCTTCTCCTTCGGACGGTAGTACCAGCGCGTCAGCAGCGCGAGACTGCCCTGCCGCAACGTCGCATTCGGCTGCGGCTGCGTTTCAGAAAGCTCTGCCAGTGCCGCCTCCATGCGCGCCTCCAGCACATCCTTTGCGGCGAAAGCTACGCCGCCCTCCGGCACCGGCTGGATCGCCATCGGCTGAGCAGACAGTGAACTCGATCCCGATTGCTCGTTCTGAATCCGCATCCCCAGCGTCGAGAACGCAGCCGGCCCGCGCCATACGCCATCCTGAAACAGAAAGACCGACGCCTCATCGGGATTGGCCGCAGTCTGCACCAGCGCCACGCGCAATTCGCTTAACGGGCGGACAATCTCCGCTGCCAGCGCCCGCACCGCTTCGATCTTTTCAAGTTGCGCATGGAGCTTTGCCGCAGTTTCAAACTCCAGCCCTTCGGAAGCCCGGTCGCGTTCGATGCGAATCTGCACCAGCTTTGACTCGCCGCGCGTGGCCAGGAATCCGCGCACCGCCTCCGCCTCTTCCGCATAGCGCGAGTCCGTGCAGCCCTGGTAGCAGGGCGCGAGGCACATCTTCATCTCCGAGTACACGCAGCCCGGATGGGACGGATTAGGGTCCAGATTTTCTTCGCAGCGTCGTAGCAGGAACAGTTTGAGCATCTCTTCCGCATAACGGTCCGCAGCCACGCGCGAAGGGAAGGGTCCAAACGCCCACTGGCTCTCCTTGAGGCTGGGCCGGTTGGTCACCGTCAGCCGCGGATAGGGATTGCCGCCGTGAAACTTCACAAACGCCGGCGCGCGCAGCTTCATCCGCTCCAGCGCCTTGGGTCCGTAGACCTGCTCCAGCAGCCGGAACTGCACCAGCAGCGACTCGAATTCAGACCCCGTCACATGCCAGGCAATTCGCCGCACCCGGGAAACCAAATGCAGGCGCTTGGTTTGACCCTTGGCCGGGCGCAGCAGCCGCTCCAGCCGGCGGCGCAGGTCCGGCGTCAAGCCGATGTACGGCTCGGCCGCCTCATCGGCCCCATAGAGCGCAAAGACCGCCTTGCGCGGCGGAAGCTGCCGTAGCGCTGCCTCTGGTTCCAGTGGATCGAAGGGCAGGGAATCGTTCAGCATGACAAAACTCTACGCCCCGGCCACGGTCATGCCGTCGACGCGCACCGTGGGAGAGGTAACGGACCCGCGAAAGATCAGGTCGTCGCCGACTGCTGTAATGCTCTTCAGCATCTCCCGCAGATTGCCGCTGACCGTCACTTCCTCAACCGCATAGGCCAGCTCGCCATTCTCGATCCACAGGCCGGATGCGCCGCGCGAGTAGTCCCCGGTCACCAGATTGGCCCCGAAGCCCATCAGACTGAGCACGTAAAAGCCATTGGGAATGGCGGCAATCATCTCTTCCGGCGTTTGCGTTCCGGGCTGCAGGTAGAGATTTCCTGCACCTATGCCGCCACGGCTGGCATTCCCCGTCGAGCGCATTTTGAGCTTTCGCGCCGTGTAGGTGTTCAGCAGGTAGGTCTGCAAAACGCCATCCTGCACCACGACGGTCCGGCGCGCCGGCAACCCCTCGCCATCGAAGGGCGAGGTGCCAAAGCCGCCCACGCCGCTGGGCAGAATCATGGTGTGGTCGTCGATCAGCGTAATGCCCGGAGCGGCCACCGTCTCGCCCAACTGCCCGGCCAGAAAGGATGCGGAACGCCAGATCGAGTCTCCCGAAGCCGCCTCAAAGAGATGCCCAATCAGTGACCGCGCCACCTCCGGCGCAAAGACGATCGGCACCTGCTGCGTGGGCACGCGCCGCGCTCCCAGCCGCCGCAAGGCTCGCCGCGCCGCTTCCTGCCCAATCGACTCCGGCGACTCGAGATCGACGATCCGCCGCGCGCTGGTCGACCAGAAATCCCGCTGCATCGCTCCGCTTTCATCGGAAGCCAGGGGAGCAGCCGAAATACCGCAGTAGCTGGTCCGGTAATCGCCCAGAAACCCGCGCGAATTGGCCAAAACTCGCCGCCCCGTAGCCGCATCGAAGCTTCCGCCCTGCGAATTTGTGATTCGTTTATCGAAAGCCAGCGCCGCCGCCTCAGCCCGCCGCGCCCGCTCAATTCGCTCCGTCCCAGGCAGCGAGTACACGTCGTCAAAATAGAGATACAGATCGGAATCCAGTTGCCCGAAATCCGCCGCGTCGGCTAACCCCGCAAACGGGTCCTCTTCGGTCACTTTAGCCAGAGCCATCGCTCCTGAGACAAGCTGCAAGATGCCATCCGGCGTCAAATCGCTGGTGGAAGCCGAAGCCGAGCGCTGCCCGACATACACTTTCAGCCCCAGCCCGCGCGAACCGGACTCCTGCAGCGTCTCCACCTCGCCCATGCGCACGGTGACGCTAAATTCGTCGCCTTCGCTCACGCCAGCTTCCGCGTCGGTCGCCCCGGCATCCAGCGCGCGGGAGACGACTTCTGCGGCGAGCGATTTCAAATCCAGATCGGTTTGGTGCGCAACTACGGCTTCAGGCATAGCTTCAAGGTATCAAAACCGGGCGTATGCCTGCCGCCGGGCCAAAATTCATGAGCACCCATGGCCCGAAACGGACTTGATCACCGCGTCGATCCCCTTGTACTCGGTCGCGAAAACGCTGTCGTCCAGCCGCGGCGACGGCACCGAGTCGAACTTCACCACCACCACGTCCGCCACCGGATCGACGACCAGCAACTGCCCTCCCAGTCCCACCGCCGTGAACCGCCCGCACTTCGCTTCCGTGTTCCACCAGAAGCTGCGATAGGTTCCCTTCGCATGCCCCGGCCAGGGTACCGGAACGGCCAGACCCGAGTCGCCCTTCACGCCGTTCGTGCGAATGTCTTTCACCCAAGCCTCGGGAACGATCTGGTGTCCGTTGTAGACACCGTTTTCCGCCATCATCACCCCAAACCGCCCCAGATCGCGCAGCGTCGCGTTCAACCCAGCCGAGGAATAGGACTGCTGGTAATGGTCGAGCAGCATGTAGGCATCCTGCTCCGCGCCCAGTTTCGACCAAATGCGATCGCTCAACAGTGCCGGCAGTTCTTCTTGAGCCGCCCGCTCCATTACCCAGCCAATCAAAATCGCGGACTCATCCAAGTACTGGAACTGCTTCCCATCCACGCCATGCGGCCGCCGCAGCCCGGTCAGGTACGCGCGCAACCCCGGCGAAGAAGTCGGCGTTGCAGGCAGCCATCCACCGGCCTCGTCCACGGCTTCATACTCTGAGGCGGTGCCTTCGGCGGTCTTGGACAACTCGCGGGCCAGCGGGTCGTCCACGCTCATGTCAAGCAGGTTGCGCACCGTCGCACCGTCGTAAAGCGTCTGCCTCATTTCGGGAATGTAGTCGGTGACCAGTTTGCCTGGATCAAGCTTGCCCTCGCCCACCAGAATTCCCGCCAGCGTGCCCATCACCGACTTCGACATGGACATAAAAAGATGAGGCTGATCCGGAGTGAGCCCGTTGCGATAGCTCTCCGCCACGACCTTGCCGTGAAAGAGCACCAGAAAGCCGTCAGTATACGTCGCATCCAGCATCGCGGCCACGGTCAACTTCTTCAGCGTCGTCGGATCGGTAAAGGTGACGCCGCTCAGGTCGCGCTCTTCGCGTGCCAGCGCAGCAACCGGCCCATCCCCGCGGCCCACGCGATCTGTAGGAAAAATCCTCCGCGTGTTGTGCCACGACCAGCGATTCGCCGGACCCCAGTACCAGTTGGCTGCGGTAATCGCGGAGGGATCGGCCTCGGCAGGCTGCGGTGCATTGCCGGCTTGGGCCTGAGCCGGCGTCGCCCAGCAGACTCCGTGCAGTAAAGCCAAGCTGCCAAGAGACAACCACTTCACTATTTGCAAGATCAGTCCTCTGCCTTCGGTGTCGAGATTCGACGGCCGCCGTCGATCAGGTGCAATGGATTTACCGCGGCGGGATGGGATCAAGGTATCAAGGAACAGGCTAATTGATTCGCACAAGGGCACTCAATTTGACGTTTATATTGACGTGGATATAATTCTCGCACGAAGTCCGTGAAGTTTCTCGGTGATTCGCTTAAGGAGATCGGCCAATTCCCAGAAGGTGCCGGCGAGAATCGGGGTACCAGTTGAGAAGGCTGCAGGAGGGCAAGACGCCAGAGGACTTCAAGCCAATTCCGGAGATCGGCAAGGGAGTGGAGGAGATTCGAATCTGGGATGGTGCCGGTACCTACAGGGTCATCTACACCGCGCGATTTGAAGACACAATCTGCGTATTGCATGCATTCCAGAAAAAAACGCAGCAGACATCCAAACGGGATGTCGAAACAGCCAGGAAGCGATTCAATGAATTGAAGCGAGGATAAGCATGAAGGAAGAGGAAATTCAAGCTTTTGAAAATGTATGGGACGCGATTGCAGATACGCCGGAAGAGGCAGCAAACCTCAGTTTACGTTACGACCTGATGGAGATGATTGGAGAAATCATCAAGCAAAACGGCTGGACCCAGGCCGAAGCCGCCCGCCGCTGCCGCGTCACCCAACCGCGCATCAACGACCTGCTTCGGGGCCGCATCTCCCGTTTTTCCGTGGACGCACTGGTCAATATCGCCGCCTCGCTCGGGCGTCGCATAACGGTCAGCCTGGATGCAGCCTGAATTTCGCATGAGTCTATACGTTCCAGCCTGCGTACTTTGCACCGCGCGCCTGATTATCCGCTGGAAGCGAGCCTCCGACGCGCCGCTGCTCAAGCATGCCGTCGACTCAAGCCTCGACCATCTGCGCCAATGGATGCCGTGGGCCATGCACGAACCATCCGAGTTGTGGGTGATCGAAGAGCGCATCGCCAGATTTCAAGTGGAATTTCAAAGCGGCCAGGACCGCAACTACGGCATCTTCAACTTAGAAGAAACGGAGATACTCGGCGGTATCGGCCTGCACCCCACCGGCTATCACGGCACCCTGGAGCTAGGCTATTGGCTGCGCGCCGACCAAACCGGCCAAGGCCTGGCCACCGAAGCGGCAGCAGCACTCACGCGAGCCGCGTTTACCGAACTGGGGGCGCAGAGGATAGAAATCCGCTGCGACCCCAGGAATCTGCGCAGCGCGCGGATCCCCGAGCGGCTCGGCCTCCGGCTTGAAAAAACTCTGGTCGCCGACACGCTCACCCCAACCGGAGAACCGCGCGACACGATGGTCTGGGCCATGACAGCAGAGGAGTTTGCCGCAGGCCGCCTTAGTTCAGAGGCTTGACGTGCAACTGCTTCTCGCCGGTGAAGCAATTGCCCAGGCTGCACCCGGTGTTCTTGCTGTAATGCTCCGCGTGGTCGCCCACGTTCTTCTCCACCGAAGCCCTGCGCAGACGTACACGTCCCAGGCATTCCGGACAGCGAAAAGTATCGTCCTGCAGGCGCAGTGCGTCCCGCACAGCCATCCGTTGCCAGCCATAAACGCGGCTGTCAGCCGCTCCATGCCAGCGTTTCACTTCCACTTCCAGCAACCCGCCAACCGCCATGGGAGGCGCGGGCAACTCGGCCGCGAAGGCTTCTTCCGGTTCCAACACCGCTGTCTCCGCTAACACTGCCAACTCCGCTGTTTCCGACATGCCATCCCCATTTCTTAGGTTCGAGTGATTGTTTTGAGCTTGCTTGAGCTATCTGCCAGTCCCGCCCACCGTCATTTTGTCCAGCTTGATCGTCGGCATACCCACGCCTACCGGCACGCTTTGACCAGCTTTGCCGCAGGTGCCAATGCCTTCATCCAGCTTCAGGTCGTGCCCTACCATCGACACATATTTCAGCGCCTCCGGCCCGTTGCCGATCAGCGTTGCGTCCTTCACCGGCGCGGTGATCCGTCCGTCTTCGATCAGGTACGCTTCGGAAGCCGAGAAGACGAATTTCCCGTTGGTGATATCCACCTGCCCGCCGCCAAAGTTCACCGCATACAGTCCCCGCTTGACGCTGCGGATAATGTCTTCCGGCTCGTCGTCCCCGGCCAGCATGTAAGTGTTGGTCATGCGCGGCATGGGAATGCACTGGTAGCTCTCGCGCCGTCCGGAGCCGGTATTGGCCGCGCCGGTAAGCCGAGACGAGAGCTTGTCGGTCAGATACCCCTTCAAAATCCCGTTTTCAATCAGCACCGTCTCCTGCGTCGGCGAACCCTCGTCGTCCACATTCAGCGACCCGCGACGCCCGGTGATTGTGCCGTTATCCACCACCGAAACCTTGCGGCTGGCTACCGGCTGGCCAATCAAGCCGGCAAAGGCAGAAGTCTTCTTTCGATTGAAATCAGCCTCCAACCCGTGCCCAACGGCCTCATGCAGCAGAATTCCCGGCCATCCCGGCCCCAGCACCACTTCCATTTCGCCGGCCGGCGCGGGAATTGCGCCCAGTTGCAGAATTGCGCCTCGAGCCGCTTCGCGCGCCAGGTTTTCCGGACTCTTCGAACCTACAAAAATGTTGAGTCCGCCTCGGCCGCCGCATCCTGATGAGCCACGCGTGGTGTTCTGTTCATCTTTCGCGATCACAAACACGTTCAACCGACAGAGCGGCTGCGTATCGGAAGCAAAAGCGCCATCCGATCCGACCACCAGAATCCGCCGCAACTCCTCGGAATAACTCGCCCGCACCTGGATCACATGCGGAGAAAATGCGCGCGCCGCGCGATCCGCCCGCTGGATCAGATCCAGCCGCGCTGCCAGGTCCAGATCGAATCCGCCCAGCGGCACCGGGTAAAGATCCGCCAAAGGCGCATCCTGAAAGCCTTGAATGGGACTCTTTGCCGGTCCGGAGGCAATCAGCGCCGCCGTCTTCGCCGCATGCAACAACCGCTCCGGACTCAGATTGTCGGTGTACGCGTAGCCGGTGCGCTCGCCGCTCAGCACGCGAATCCCGCATCCGGCGCTCGTTCCCTGGCTGGCCGACTTCACAATCTGCTCGTCCACGCCTAGCGAGATCGCCGTAACCGATTCAAAATAAAGATCGGCGTAGTCGCCGCCGGCCGCGAGCGCTTCGCCCAGGCAGCGCTCCAGCAACCGCTCCGTGATGCCGAACTTTTCAAAGAAATAGCGTTTGTGGCCGTTTGCGTAGCTGCTCCCTGGATTTAGCACAGGATTCAGGCCGGAAAGGGGTTGGGTGTACGCAGCACTCATCGTACTTACCAGTGTACGCCCCGCAGCGATTCTTCGCGGCGGGCAGTCTGAGTTTTGCATGTTGTATATCTGGGTAGGGAGAAAATGCAATGCCGACAAACGCCTTAGCTGCCGCCGTTGAACTCGTTCGCGCCCACGACGCCGACGTGCCGGCGATTGTCGACCTGATGAACCGCGCCTATCGCGGCGCGGGCACCTCAGCCGCCTGGACTACGGAATCTGGCTATATCGCCGGCGACCGCATTACCGAGCAGCTTCTCCTTGCCGATCTGGCCGCGAAGCCGGAAGCATCCCTGTTGATCTGGCCGGACCACTGCGAAGACACGCTGAAAGGTTGTGTATGGGTGGAACCGCTCGGTGAGGACCTCTGGTACCTGGGATCGTTAGCCGTCGATCCAAATCGACAGAATGGCGGCCTCGGTCACGTGCTACTCTCCACAGCCGAACAATGGATACGAGAACGCGGTGGAACGCGCATCCAGATGACAGTTGTGAACGTCAGAGAGTCGTTAATTGCATGGTACCTTCGGCGCGGCTACGTTCGAGATGGCGAATCGAAGCCGTTTCCCTACGGCGACAACCGCTTCGGCACGCCCCAACGCGACGACCTCAGCTTTGTGGTTTTAGAGAAGTATCTGGCGGTTTTGAATGAGATCGGCTGAGACCTTCGGAATAACTGTCTCCAGCGGAAACTCAACTCCATTTCTACCGAGTTTTGCGGATGTTTTCGAGTGTGGCGGGACAAAGTCGCAGATTCCAAAAGGCGAAATCGCGGTGACGAACTTAGGTTAGTCCTCGCAGATTTGCGTTCCTCAGTCACAAGTCCCATTTTGGACCGTACCGGACTTGATTCATGTCACGTATCAGCCACACTTCCCAATCGAAACCGTGCTAATCTGCATGGCATGAAGAAGCTCCTTTTCGCCACTCTCCTCCTGTTGGTTGTTGCAAGCCCCGCATTCGCCGCTGGCAAACACCATCATCGTCACCACCACCATCACCACCACGCCTAAGCACCCGATCCTGGCCCCGGTTCGTCCGCCCACCCGGGGCTTGGAACTCCGACAGGACCTGCCCTTTCTTCGAAGTCCAACGAGTGCTTGCGTCCTTGATATCGGTTTTTTGATCGAACCAGACTCGCGCCTCGCAGACTCGCCCGGGAGGACTCCGCGATCATCATACTTCGACCAAAGAGCGCGTCGAAACTCTATCGCTACGCCTGCCTCGCCATCGTCTTCTTCATTGCGGCATCCGCCTCATTCCAGGGCTATTACCAGAAGTGGCATTTTCGCGAACCCGGCATCCCCGGCGGCGTGGGCGACCGCCCTGGCGACAACTTCGATTTCGCCCATATTCTCAACGGCTCGTCCGACCGGCCCTACATCTACCGCCAACTCCTCCCGGCGTCCGTAAATTGGATCGACGCTGCCATCCCACTGGCAGCCCGAAGCTGGTTCTTTCACAAATACGGCTTCGCCATGCAGGAGCTGGACACGACCTTCGTTTCGCCTGTGTCCAAGGAACCTGCGTATATCCTCCGCTATCAGATCTTTTATTACCTGGACTTTTTCTTTGCCTGGGTTGCTGCCTTCGCCATGTTTCTGGTTTGCCGGGCAGTAAAGATTCCAACGCTCCCCAGCGCCTTTGCGTCCGTCCTGATGATGCTCGCAATTCCTTACATGATGAGCAACGGAGGCTACTACTACGACTATCCCGAGCTGGCTTTTCTGGCTCTGGCCGTTTGGATGGCGATCCGATTCAACTGGTGGTGGCTGATTCCGGTGGTCGCGCTTGGCGCCTGGAACAAGGAATCCTTCCTGCTGGTGGTTCTCAGCCTCTACCCGCTCCTGCGCCACAGGACATCCCGCGGAAACGCTCTGCTCGGCACCGCTGTGCTCGCGCTAACCGCCGTGGCCGTGTATTTCGCGCTCCGCATGCACTTTGCGTCGAATCCCGGCAGTACAGTTCTCTTCAAGTGGCAAACCTGGCTGAGCTTCCTCACCCACCCACAGAAGCTCTTTCTCACGGAATCGACCTATGGCATCAAGGCCTTCAAAGCTTTCAGCCCAATTCCGGTCGCGCTCCTCATCTGGACCGCCATCCGCGGCTGGCGGCGCCTTCCGCGTCCGATCCGCCGGCATGCCATTATTGCGGCAGCGATCAATTTCCCCTTGTTCTTCCTCTTTTGCTCGCCCGGAGAAATGCGCGACCTGAGCCTGCTGTACGTTGTACTGCTGTTGCTCTTTGCCGTCAATCTCTCTCCCACAAGCAAGGCCGAGCTTCCAGGCCCAGCAGCGGCATAGCGAAGATCGCCCGACAGGGCGCAGGCTGTAGAATCCTTGGCTATGGACCCCGCAGTTGATCTTCGCTACCCGATAGGGCGATTCATTGCCCTCGCGAATAGTACGCCAGGCGCCAGGAGCGCTCACATTGAAGTACTGCGCACACTCCCTGAGCGCTTGACCGGCGCCGTGCATGGCCTGACACACGCGCAACTCGACACACCGTATCGCGAAGGCGGCTGGACCGTGCGCCAGACCGTGCATCATGTCGCCGATAGCCACGCCAACGCCTACATCCGCTTCAAACTGGCGCTCACCGAGGACTGGCCCACCATCAAACCCTACGAAGAAGCGCTTTGGGCAGAATTGGCCGATTCGCGTTTGCCCATCCAGCCCTCGCTCGATCTGCTCACAGGGCTCCATTTGCGTTGGGTGGCGCTGGTTGAGTCCCGGACCGAAGAGGATTTCAAGAAGGGCTACGTTCATCCGGCGCTCAAGGAAAACGGCGGACGCCAGCCTCTCTGGGAGGTTCTGGCCCTGTATGCCTGGCACAGCCAGCACCACACCGCGCATATCGCGAATCTGCGTAGCCGGATGGGCTGGTAAGCGACAATGCGCGCCGCGGCCGGAACTGACAGCACAGCCGCGCCCTCCCCGGCTGCGCTTGTCGCGAGCATTGACGCGTATCTCGCCGAGCATCCAGCCGCAGCGGTCGACCACCG
>Ga0182012_10005253_pt1 | contig 13426 bp, 8 predicted proteins | sample 612S2SmetaG_FD_120486 | JGI IMG/M metagenome (GOLD analysis project Ga0182012, IMG submission 120486) | Permafrost microbial communities from Stordalen Mire, Sweden - 612S2S metaG | ecosystem: Environmental > Terrestrial > Soil > Wetlands > Permafrost | place: Sweden: Stordalen | collected... | reverse complement strand
CGCCGTCTCCACCTTCGGCGGTGCTTCCGGTTTCCAATTCGGATCGGCGAGGTGGTGGAGCAGCGCATACACATTCAGCATCGCGCGGCCTTGATGGTAGCCTTCCGTCCACGCGTCCGTCTTGGGTGCGTTGCTGGGCCGGTCCGGGTTGGGTGCAGAGGCGTACCAACCGCCATTTTTTTTATCCAATTGGAATTCTTTGATAAAATTCCATTCCGCGACAAAGGTATCCCAATACTTGCCGTTGATCTGGCCATAGCGCTCGTGCATCAACAGGAGCGCATACAGTCCCTCTGCCTGCACCCACCAGGTTTTGCCGGGTTTGGAAATGCGCGTGCCATCGAGCGAACCTTCCTCAAAAAATCCGCCATCGCGTTGGTCCCAGCCAAAGCGCAACGCGTGGTCTACCAGATTACGCGCGGCCTGCCATACTTTGGCGTCGTCCGGGTCGCCCAGAACTTTCGCCGTATCGGTGAGCAAGTACGCCGCCTCGAGGTTGTGGCCGTAGGAATCCATTTCCCCGGCGGCGGGCGTCCAGTCATTATTAAAATACAACACGAGGTAGCCCGGATCGGCATAAATTTTGTTTAAGTTGATGTCGAAAATTTCCTGCAGGCGTGCCTTGACCGCCGGGTCGGGCCAGACTTGGTAAAGTTCAGTGAGCGCTTCAAGTGCGTGAATGTGCGTGTTCATGGACTTCTGGCCAAACGGCCGGCCGAGGGCATCGGTGCCCCGGCCGTAACTGCCATCCGTCGAGCCTGCCGCCGGTGCGCCCAATTGCGCGCCAGTGATGTCGAGCGCTTCGTTATAGCCTCCGTGGACGCGGTCGCGGGCGTGGTCTTCCATCCACTGAAATTCTTTTTTCGCCAGGTCAAGAGCGGCCGGATCATGCGTGAGCGAATAACTGGCGGCGGCAGCATACATGCCGAAAGCGTTGCCGTAAGTGTGCTTTTGATTATCGACGGGAGTCCCATTAGCCGCATTGACCGACCAATAAAATCCGCCATTGGTTTTGTCCCATTGCAGATTCGCCAGCTCGGCCACGCCGTGACGGGAATCCTCCACGTAAGTGCGCTCCAGCCCCGGATAATGCAACGCTGCCTGCGCGGAGAGCCAGGTCAGGCGCGCTTGGTAAACGACACTGCGCGTGGTGTCATTGGGTCGATGCGACCAATCCGCGCCAAAACTTTGATAAAATCCCGCGCCCTGCGTATCGACGGTCGCCGGAAAGAATTTTTCGACAATGTCGTTTTTGAAGACACCTTCCACTTCCATGGCGATATGCAGATAGTTGACCGGATTGGGCGGCTGAGCGGAAGGAATGGCGGTGTCGCTTCCTGTAGGCGCAGTTTGGGCAACGGTTTGTGCATGGGAAGCGAGCAAAAGCCCGCTGCAAAATACAGCGTGAAATAAGCGAAGTGTTTTCATTGTGGGAATAGATTTTAAAAATCAGTTTTTCGACATCACCGCCGGGTGTGCGACAATGGCGTTTTGGTTGGGGCCGATGGATTGTCCGCCGGTGCCTAAAATCATCGGGGACTTCACCGAAACGTTCCAGCCATCAACCACGACGAGTGCGGATTCGTGTAGCAGTTCATTCGGTGGGGTTTCAATCGTGATGGTTTTACTTTCGCCCGGTAAAAGCGAAACATAATTATCCGAATAAAACACTGGCAGCACGCGTTCGTTGGTGCGCGCATTGCGCAGTTGTAAATGGGTCATGACCGCGATGTGTGATGTGGAATTGGTCAGGCTAACATCGAAGAGGATTTTGCCCTCGGAATCGTGTCGGGCAATAGTTGCATCGAGAACAACATCCGGCATCGAGTCCATCGCGGTAAAGTCGTCCTGCTTCGTTTCTCGCCAATAAAAATTGTCCGAAACCAACTGGCCCGCAGCGTCCCGCAGTTCGAGCTTCACGAAATGAACCGGCGATAAATCGGCCGGAAAAGGAATCGCGCCAAGGTCGGTCGCTGCAGAGGCGGCGAGATTCGCGATGGCCGTAGACTGGTCGAGCTTCTTGGTGCCATCTAAATTATAAACCTGCACGCGAACCTGCAAATTCTGCGCCCCTTGCGGTTCGCTATTCGCAATCATGAGATGAAAATTGTTCTGCGTCATCATCACGTGTACCGGTTCACAGGCTTTCTTGACGGCAAAGTACGAGGCAAATGGCTCAAGCGAGTAATCGTAAATTTGCCAGACCAGGCAAGGTTGCGCCGGATTGCTCATCCACGTAATGAGCGCGGTCGAAGGTGCGAATAGTTTGGAAAGATGGGATTCGTACATCGCGCGATAAGTTTCGTAATCGGCCATTTGCGCTTTGCGGACGAACTCCGGCAGGCTCTTGAACGGCCCGAAGCGTTGCGCTAGGACATTTTGCAGCGCACTTTCGGGCGGATTGCCCGCGCCGCTGACGAGGTCGTGCTCAGCCCAATCGTCATTGGGAAAGTTTTGGTCGAACCAATCCTTTTGCGGCATCCAGGCCTGAATGGCTTCCAGCGTCGGAATCGATGCACTGCCAATTTCCGTTTTAAAGGCCTGGTTCAAACCGTTGCCATAATACGAGCGCGGCAATTGCCAGCCATACGGACCACCGGAAATCACGCCATTGCGCGCGGTGGAGCTGGCTTGATAATACCGTTGCGGGTCGAGTTCCTGCAGGAGCTTGATATTTCCTTCGGCAATGGCGGGCGGCGATGGATCACCTTCATTGCGCCCGCACCAAATGACAATCGATGGATGGTTGCGGTAGCGCAGCACGGTGTCGCGCACATTGGCGAGGTAGAGGTCGGCGTCATCCGGATCGCGTCCGTTGTTGGGATTGGCTTCGAAAAACTCGTCCCACACCAGAATGCCATATTTGTCACACGCGGCAAAAAAGTCCTCGCTGGTGCTCTGGCCAACCCAGTTGCGGATGATGGTATAGTTAGCCTCCTTGTGTAGGCGCACGAGAGTATCGAGCCGTTCGGCGGGAATGCGCTTCATCGCGTCGTCCATGCCCCAGTCGCCACCTTTGGCATAGACGCGCACGCCATTGACCGTGAGCGTGAGGTTGTTCGAGCCATCGACAAAATAACTGACTTTGCGAATGCCGATGTCGAAGTTCATTACATCGGAAATTGTTCCATTGATGTCGAAACTCAAACGCATGGGATGCAGATTCGGTTCACCATAACCACTCGGCCACCAGAGTTTTGGGTGGTTCAGACGTAGTTGTGGATTGGTTGTGGGGTTCAGTTTGACTGCTTGCGAACTTCCTGGGCTGAGAGTTATCGGTGCGGATTGGAAAGTAATGTCGTCAAGTTGGCCGGTAAAGACACCGGTTTGGGGTGTATCGGAGATATTTTGTAACGTGGCCTCAATGCTGATGTCGGCGGTGTCGCTATTGGGCAATTGCGGCAAGTCAGTGACGATGTAGGGATTTTGCACGAGCACGGGACCGCTCGCAGAAATGGTGACCCTTTGCCAAATTCCCATTTGGCGGTCGCGTATGCCCGGCACCCAATCCCAACCAATGGACGCAACGAATGTCGGCCCGTCGCGTCCCAATTGACCAGAGGTGCCACCGCCGTTGGGGCCGCGCTGGTTGGCTACGGTTTTTTCCCACGGGTCGCCCGGATGCGGCGGCGGCGAGATGAGCACGGCCACGGCGGCTGGCTCGCCCGGTTTGACGAAGGAGGTAATATTGAAGCTCCCGCGCATGAAGGCGCCGACGATGCTACCGACTTTGTTTCCATTGACCCAGATTTCCGCGGCGTAATTGATGCCGTCAAAATTCAACCAGATTTGCTTGCCAGCGAAATTCTCCGGAACGGTAAATTCATCGCGATACCAATAAGCGGTGCGGCAAAGGCTTTCGGGAATGATGTTGGGGCGGTTATTTTCCCCGTAAAGCGGGTCGGGATATATTTTGTTGTCTACCAAAGTCGTCAAGACCGTGCCGGGAATGGTCGCTCGATACCACGCCGAAGACGAGAGCGCCGGGGCTTGCTGCCAGGCCGACGAAAAACTGGGGCGATTGGCTTCCTGGTCAATTAACCATTGCGACGCGCCCTGAACTGCCGCGTCCTTGGGGTCGGTATCATTCACCCCTGAATTCCCGCGTCGACTGGGGCCTTCCAAAGTAGCGCCAGTGGTTGGCCGCAGAGGAATTGTGGGTCGGAGGGTTCGGGTGGCCCACGGAATGACTCTGGCCGTGGGAGCATTCGCACTAGCGCTTTCCGGCAGCGCATATGGCACCGGTTGATAAACAGAAGGGGAGAAACCGACTTGTGAAAGCTCATCACCCGTGGCCTTGACTCGCGCAATATCTTGCATGAGCCAGCCCGTCGAAAGCGTAATGGGCGACGGCGTGGAAATTGAGGAAACGACTGCGGGCAAAGCCGTTGTTGAAAAAATCGTTAGCAGCAAGCAAGTCTTTGCTGCTAAATTTGGGTATTTAAAAAAACTCACTGGGGGGTAGGGGGTAAATCAATTCGATCAATCCGTTCTTCGCAGCACGACCATCATCCGTCCAGCCGAAATGAGCGGCAGCGGTGCCAGAATTTTTTCCAGGGATTGCAGCGCGGGCAACGCAAAATCTGGATACAATTGTGGTCCGCGAAAGCCACCGCTCATCAAATACGACAGCGCGGGAAAATATTTCACCTTTTCCACTTCCCAGCCCGCGAGCGCCGCCGGACGTTGTGCTCCAGCCATCACCATCACCTGTCGCGCCAGCCGCCAGCAATTCCCTTGCGCCGCGTAATAGGTTTGGTCCGTCGGGTCGAAATTATCCGGAATTTCCCAATCGATATTTTTGCCCAAACCCAGCGGCTCGTGGTGAAACATTCCGTAAACGCTGCGCCCCAGCAGACCCATCGCCGGCTCAAACAACACCACCACGCCGCCGGGCGTCAGCACGCGGCGAAATTCCCGCAATGCCGCTCCGGGATATTGCAGATGGTGCCAGACATCGAACAGAATCAGATGCGCCACCGATTGATTCGCAAAACTCAGCGCATAAGCATTTTCCACCCGGTCCAGCCAAGGATTCGGAAACAGATCTGAGGTAATGCACGCGGGCAGCACCTCCTTGATGTTGCCCATGCCCGAGCCGAGCTCGACGGTCAGACCGTTCACACCTTGGGGCAGCGCAGCGGCAATTTCCTGATAAAAATTGCGATACACCTTGCGCAAGGCGGGTTTGCGCTCCCACGCCGCGCGGTTTTCGTGAATTTCAACGTTGTGCTGGCCGATGTCGGGCATAGGAAAAATAGTTATATTTGCTTCGGCGGGTTATCCATCAATCGACTTCGTGGGCAGGTTGCGCGTTTCCATGACGGTATACAAAGGCCGCCGTTGCCCTTGTTCAAAAATCCGCGCCACATATTGCCCGATGATGCCGAGACAGAACAATTGTAGCCCGGCAAAAAATACCACGAGCATGACGATGGACGTCCAGCCCTGCACGGTGTGGTGCAAAATAAATTTATCGTACAGCGCCCACGCCAGATACGGCAGGCTCACGCACCAGAGCACCAGCGACAGCCAAATAATGGCGCGAATGGGCACGGTGGAAAATCCCAGTGCGGCATCGACGGCCAGCTTGACCATTTTGCGCAGTGGATACTTCGTTTCGCCAGCCGCGCGCGGCGCACGGTCATAAACGATGACGCATTGGCGAAAACCCAACTCCAGCGCCAACGCGCGCATAAAGCGATGCGGTTCGCGGTAGCGGCGCATCGCCAGCACTGAACGCTGACTCAATCCGCGGAAATCGCCACAATCTTTCAGCCACGCCCGCGTGGCCAATTGTTGCATGACGCGGTAAAACAAAAATGCACTGGCGCTTTTGAACCAAGTCTCGCCTTCGCGTTCACGGCGTTGCGCGTTGATAACATCGTACCCGGCCTCGGCCTTTTCTATCATCGTCGCCACCACTTCCGGTGGATCTTGCAAATCGGCGTCAAGGATAACAACTAAATCGCTGTCGGCCACATCGAGCCCAGCGGTCAACGCAATTTGATGGCCCCGGTTAGCCGCAAGGTGGATGACTTGCACGCGTGGATCGTTGGCGGCCAACGTATCTAAAAGCATCGCTGTGGAATCGGTGCTGCCATCATTGATAAAAAGGAAATGAAAAGTATATTTCGAATACTGTGCGGCCAACGCACGCACGCGCTCGTAATAAGCGGGCAAGACGGCCTCCTCATTATAGCAAGGGGCCAGCAGAGTCACCGAGCGCACCGAAATTGGACGCAACGGCGTGACGGTGGAGGAGCCGGAGGCGTCAGGCATAACCTAGTCCCAGAATATCCGGGGAATCGTCTGCGCCAAGCCTCAACCGTCGGAAATTAATCAGGGCAATTTTTTAGGGTGTGGTGATTGAAATCGTGGCGGGTGGCGGGGAGATGTTTCCCGCCCACGAGTGTTCGGGGCCGGGCTTGCGCACCCAGGCCACATAACTACGCTCACCCAGGCCATAGTTTTCCGGCGTGTTATAGTCGGCAAAATAGATGGGGAAAGTAACCAAATGCGGCTCGTAATGTTCGCTGAGAAAATGCGGAGGAATGAATACCCGGAAATCATTGGGGCTGACGATGACATCAAACCGCCGCTGCCAAATCAGCGTACGAACCTTCAGCAAATATTGCAACACCCGCTGGTAGGCCGGATCTTGATGCGGCAGGTATTCCATGGCCAGATTGGCAAAATAAGTCATCTGGCCGTTTTCAATCACCGGCACTCCGTCGGGTGCAACATCCGGTAGCAAGGACGGTGGCAACAATTGCCAGGGTCGGCCTGCGGTTAATTGCTGCCATGCATTTCGCTCTGGCGAGGAATCGATCGGCCACATCGGTCGCGCCCACGTCAGTAATATGAGCGCATTGAACGCCAGCAGACTCAGGCCGACGGCTCGTAGATGACGTTCACTGTGCGCCACCGCACGCACAGCTGTTAAAATTAAAAATGGCGTTACCAACTGTTCCCAATAAATCCGAAAGGCGCCGGCATGCCCGCCCAGCCGGGACAATGCGCCCAAGGACAAAAGCAGGCACATTATGCCCGCATCCGGCCACCATTGCGACCAGGTTGTTTTTGCCGGTGCGGAACCCATTTTTGCCACTTTTCGAATCCAGACGATACCAGCACCGGCCACAACCAACACCAATCCGGTGTGCATAATCAGAAAATCTTTGGCCTGCAGCCAGAAGTAACCCGGCGGATCAGCTTCCGAGTGAATGTGCGTGGTATAGACCTCGAACAGGTAATAGGGCCAGAAATGTAAAACCACCGGGATGCTGACCGCCATTATGCCGCCGGCGCCAATGGCATAGGCTGCAGCCCATCGCCAACCATAACTTACAAATAAAATGGCCGTGGCCAGCGCCAGCGCCAGTACAAAATAGGGTTTGGTGTAAAAGGCCAGCACGCCCAAGGCGATGCTCAATGCCACTTTGGCCATCGAGGGTTTAACTTTGCTTCCGTCAGGCCACACCAGCAGCACGACCGCCAAATAAATCGCCGTGCCCAAAGTGTCTGGACGCGCCCCGATGGCATAGGTCGTGACGTTAAACAGGTAGAAAAATATCGCCCCAGCCAGCGCCAACCCGCGTCCGGTGTTTTCCTTGCGCTGTAATGCGTAGAGCAAAGCAGCGCCTGCGAGTAAAAACACCAGGCTCGCCGCCCGATGCACGGCAAAAGTCGAGCCCCAAACTTTGGCCGCTGGCGCGACGACATAATTATAGACGACGCCATACACATTCGTGATGGCCGGAGATGACGACAAATCGTAGGGCTGGCCGCCAGCGAGGATTAAGCCAGTCGTCAGAGGAATCGCCGCTTCGCGCGCTTCTTGCGCGCCGGGCAAAGTTATAAAGCGGGCATTAAAGGCGGCAAAGTAAGCCGTGGCTGCAGCGAGCAAAATAAACAGGACCAAGGCCGCCAACCGGGTCAGGGAAATCTTGGTTGTGCTGCGCTGGAGGTTTTCAGCCGTCGGCATCATTCGCCGCCACCGTGGCGGAGGCCTGTTCCCGCTTCAAGGCTAGAAAGTATTGATTGTTGCGCTGGTGCCCACTGCCGTTGGGCTTGCCGATCCCTTCAGGTCACCCCATGCTGTTCCCCATGTCCGAACCATGGCCCTGGCCCGACAAAGACACCGATACGCGCCGCAATCAACCGCCGCCACCACCATTGACTGCAAAAGAGCAGGCGGTGGTCTTTCGCACTCAATTAATCTTGTTCATCGTCATGGGAGTTTTTATAGTCGCTCCTTTCGTCGTTTGGTGGCTGCTAAGCCAGAATAAGTGATATAACTATTCTGGCCCTTTTCCCGCAGCGCCGGCTGTCATTCATGAATCGCAATCTCACCATCATCCGCGTGGCATTCTTCGCCTTGTGCCTCATGGGCGGCTGGTTGGTCTGGTATGCCAATCCGGACTGGAAACCACTGGTGACCTGCCTGTTGGTGGCAGCAGGCATTGGCGCATTGACGATTCTACTCGATTTACTCCTGAAGGGATTTTCCCTGCGCGCGCTGACGGCGGTGACGTTCGGCCTGGTCATGGCGGTTCTTATTAGTGTACTAATCAACGCATCGCCCTTTTTCACGGGAGCGGATCCCAAGGACGTCTTCATGGTCCGCATCGTTTTATTTGTCGTTACGTTGTATGTCACCACGGTCATGGCCATACGCGGACGCGATGACTTTAACCTTATCATCCCCTATGTGCGCTTTGTGCCGCAGGAAGTCGCCAGCCCGTTGGTCGTTGCGGATGCCAGTGCGCTCATCGATGGCCGTATCTTGGGAGTATGCCAAAGCCACTTTTTGGGCAGTACGTTGGTCATTCCTCGTTTCGTCATTGAAGAGTTGAATCGCGTGGCCGATTCGACTGACCCCCAGCGCCAGACTCGTGGCCGCCGGGGCCTGGAAGTTCTCAACGAATTGCGCCGCATTCCGGCCTTTGAATTGCGCGTCCACGATATCGCCCTGGAAAACCGCCAGCAGATGGACGACAAACTCATTTTTGTGGCCCGCAGCATGAAAGCCCGCTTGCTGACCACCGATTACAATTTGGCCAAGCTGGCGGAGTTTCACGACGTGCAGTGGCTCAACCTGAATAAACTCGCGCGTGCTCTGCATCCCGAAGTGACGGTAGGCGATTGTTTTAGCGTCGAGCTAGTGAAGCCCGGCAAGGAATCCAGCCAGGCGGTCGGCTATTTGGGCGACGGCTCCATGGTGGTCGTCAACGACGCTGAAAAATTTATCGGGCGCGAAATTGATGTGGAAGTAGTCAATGTCGTGCCTTCTGCGGGCGGCAAAATGGTATTTGCCCGAACGGTAGGCGCGTCGAAACGCGCCTGACCTGCATGGGGATGCGGAGCTTCTAGTCATGAAAATATTTTGCCTCACTAGGATTTAGTCCTATTTATAATTAGGGCGATAACCTAGTGGCATGTTTCATGCTCTTTGCTTGGTATGTCCACGCCTGCTAACGTCGTGAGGCGGGACTACGGTATGGTTACGATGCATGAACTGTTTTAATATCATTTCAATGTCGTCCTAACGGCCTTCGTAAAAGTCAAAAATTTATTAAATTAGGGTTTTGACCTGGAAATGGCTTGCTCATCAAACAGGCGTTTGTTTTTCTCAACGCCAACATGGCATGCGTTATTCACCGTTTGAATGGACGCAAATTTATCGCTATGAAATAACAGTTAAATAATAAGAATATCATGAATAATACAAAATCCGCCCGCAAGGGCTTCACGTTGGTGGAAATTATGATCGTCGTAGTCATCATCGGCCTCTTGGCGGCGATGGCTATTCCCGCGTTCAGCAAAGTGCGTCAGCAGTCCCGCATCAAAGCGGTGACGAACAATCTGCGCCAGGTTGCGACCGCCGCCTCCCAGTACATGCTCGACAAAGGCGTCACCCAGGCCGGTTATACCGACTTGGTGGGCACCGATACGGATAACTACATCCGCAGCATCTCCCCGGTGGCCCAGGAAGACTACACCCAGTTGACCGTCGTGCAGACGCAGACGCAGGTGTCGATCACCGCCGCCTCCTTCGGCACGGTAACTTACAATATGTAAGCTGCCATAGCCTCTTAAAAAGCCGTTTCCTGACTTCAGGAAACGGCTTTTTTTTGTGCATTGTTGGTCAATGCTGGCAATTTATTGAGCCTCTTTACCCACCTCTTTAACATGGCAGGCTGATCACCATCAGTATTAAGGGCTATTTAAATGATTCGCCCTAATTGCACTGGAGGCACTGGTGCATGAGCCTGAGCGGTCTAGGGCATACACCCTAAATCATTACTATTCAGTGATTAGGCCAATTGTTAAAAGGCATTCAAAATTCCTTAAATGCTTGTTTGTGGGCACCATTTTAGCTATAGTCCTAATCGCTTCGGCTTACTGCCGGACATTTAACATAACAACTAAGGTATATCATGAATAATACAAAATCTGCCCGCAAGGGCTTCACGTTGGTGGAAATTATGATCGTCGTAGTCATCATCGGCCTCTTGGCGGCGATGGCTATTCCCGCGTTCAGCAAAGTGCGCCAGCAGTCCCGCATCAAAGCGGTGACGAACAATCTGCGCCAGGTTGCGACCGCTGCCTCCCAGTACATGCTCGACAAGGGTGTTACCCAGGCCGGTTATACCGACTTGGTGGGTACCAGCACGGATAATTACATCCGCAGCATCTCCCCGGTCGCGCAGGAAGACTACACCCAGTTGACCGTCGTCCAGACGCAGACGCAGGTGTCGATCACAGCCGCCTCGTTCGGCACGGTAACTTACAATATGTAAGCGCGCGGTGCTTTACGAAAAGCCGTTTTCCCTTCCGGGAAAACGGCTTTTCTTTTTTTGACGAATCGTTAAAGGAGACTTGGCGGGCGCGACCTCTTTCGGCATCGTGTGCGTGCGATGACGCTTTGTCCTTTTCAGGACCCCTATGATTGCCAATTTTTATTTTAACCATGACCGTGCGACGCGCTGGCGGCTGCTAATTGCCGTGGCCCTGTCCGCGGCGGTCATGGAATACCGCCTCGCCTGGGCCGCCACCGACATTTCCCGGTGGGCCATCCGTTATGGCGGTTATTGGATGCTGGCGCTGACCAGCCTGTTATTTGTCCTGACCTTGAAGGATGAACTGCGTGCCCACTGGCCCGGTTGGGCCCGGTTGCGTCCCCACTGGCCAGGCTTGCTCGGCGCGGTTCTGATCGGGGTCTTTTGGCAGGTCCACGAACCTCACGACTTCAAGGTGCTTTTCGACGAACACGTGCTGGCCGGCATTGCCCGCACCATGCATTACGAGCGACAGGCGGCATACCCGTCCTATGCTCACTTTGCCAACGGCCATTTCATCACCATCGGCCTCGGGGTCGACAAACGCCCGTTGATGTATTCTTTCCTTGTTTCCATCTTGCATGACCTCACGGGTTATCGACCGGAAAACTCCTTCGTCCTCAACGGCTTGCTTGGTTTCTTGTTGCTGCTGTTGACATATGGGGTCGGCGTGGTGGCCGGTGGGTGGCGTATTGGCTGTTTGGGCCAATTGTTGCTGGCCGGGTTGCCTTTGCTGGCGCAAAACGCCACGGGCGGCGGCTTTGACCTGCTGAATATCACTGCGCTTTCAGTCTTTTTGCTCGTGGCATGGAATTATTGGCGACAACCGGGCACTGGGGGGCTCGATTTGGGGGTGTTTACCGGCATCATGCTGGCCAATTGCCGGTACGAGGCCATGTTGTTCTTGGGTGTGCTGATTGTCCTCGCCCTCCTGAAATGGGCGCGGGAACGCCAAATCAGCCTTACCCTCACCGCAGCGTTGTCGCCGGCGCTGGTAATACCGCCGATGCTGATCAACCAGATTTTTTGGTCGGGCGGCAATGGCGCGTTTATGCAAACCACGGCGGATAATTTCCTCAATATCAAGCATGTGCCGGACAATTTAGCCCATGCCGTGGTCTTTTTATTCACGCCGGATTTTCATGAGGACAACGATGTGCTGCTTTCAGCCGTTGGGACGGTGGCGCTGCTTCTCACCTTGGTGTGGACGATTCGCCGGCTGCCCAAATTTTGGCGTGAGCCGGGGTTTGAACTGCCCTTGTTATTGACTATCCTCGGCGTGCTGGCGACGACCGGTGTATCGATGTTTTCCTTCTGGGGATTTTGGGACGACCCGGTGGTAATGCGTTTTTCACTGCCGCTCTACATGGCGTTTACCTGGAGCGCGATGTTTGCCGCCGCCCAGATTTGCCGCAAACGCTTTTTGCCCAACTGGGTGCTCGGCTTTACCGGTCTCTACGCCATCGCCGCCGCCGCGCCTGCGTCGTCCGAGGCGTATATGACCAGTGAACACGAGACCTTCATTTCGTACCGCTGGGCGCGCGATTACGTGGTGGCTCATGACCAGGATAAATCCATCCTGATCGTTTCGCGCGCCAGTGTGATGTTCACTGTGTACGGCATCCCCAACATTCACATGGGCATCGCCAATGCGGAACCGCTCAAGGTGGCCAACGCCGTGCGTCTCGGCCTCTACCGCGAAGTTTGGGTCGTGCAGGACTACTCGCTCAACCGGCAGTTCAACGCCTGGGTGGAGTACCCGCCCGCCCGGCTGGATCGCCGCCTCGTGCTCCAAACCGTCGCCGAAGATGACTACCGCACCGATTTCCATATTCGCATCAGCCGGGTCATTGGCTTTGATGGCACCAAACCCGCCGGCACCGTGGTGTTGCCCGGTGAGCTGACTGGCGATACCGTCACCATCCGCGAAGGCCTCGGCGGGGAATACAAAGCGCCAACCTCCACGGAGAATGAGATGACTGCGCGCCCGGCGGACGAACCGCCCGCCATCCCCATGCTGACCGAATTGCCGCAAGACCCCGCCGAAATGGGCATCTTCATGAGTCATCAATACCCGTAACGCGCAGCTGACGTTTGCCAGCATTTCAGCTCATCTATGAGTTCCACCACTTCCGCCCCATCCGTAACCGCGTCGCCTGCGTATGAGGAGAGTTTTGCCTATCGCGTGCAGGCGGGTTTTCGCCGGCAAATGGCGCGGCTGCATGCGCGCTTCATCCCGCCTGGCGAACGCGTGCTGGAGTGGGGTTGTGGGGTGGGGGATTTACTGGCCGCGCTGAAACCAGCGGAAGGCATGGGCCTTGATGCCGACGCCGAACACATCGCCGCCGCCCGTCAGCGTCACCCAAACTTGAATTGTGAATTCCGCACCGGCCACTTACCCGAAAATAAAGTGGACGGTAAATGGGATCATATCGTCCTGAATTACTTGCCCGGCTACCTTACCGACGTGCAAGGAGCGTTAGAATCTTTGCGCGCGAACAGTCACCCGCGCACGCGGCTATATATCACTTCGCTGAACAACGTCTGGTATCCGCTCATCAAGGCCGGGGCGGGCACCGGCG
>Ga0182012_10005252_pt1 | contig 13427 bp, 11 predicted proteins | sample 612S2SmetaG_FD_120486 | JGI IMG/M metagenome (GOLD analysis project Ga0182012, IMG submission 120486) | Permafrost microbial communities from Stordalen Mire, Sweden - 612S2S metaG | ecosystem: Environmental > Terrestrial > Soil > Wetlands > Permafrost | place: Sweden: Stordalen | collected... | reverse complement strand
TCTGCTTCGCGCAGTTTGTCCAGCGGTATTGCATGCTGTTCCTGGAACGGCCCGACCCGCAGGCGCCGGAGCGCGGCGATGTGCCCAACTGTCCCGCAGGCCTGTGCCAGGTCGCGGGCGAGGCTGCGCATGTAGACGCCCTTGCCGGAGGCAACCTCGAACACCGCCGTATCAGCGTCGGGGCGGCCGATCAGCACAAAGCGGTCGACGCGGGCGGGGCGCGGTTCCAGGATCGGCGCGCGGCCGTCGCGGGCCATGTCGTAGGCACGCTCCCCGGCGACCTTGATGGCGGAGAACACGGGCGGGGTCTGCATGATCTCGCCGCGGAACTGCGGCAGGGCGGCCTCGATCGCGGCATCGTCCGGGCGAACGGGGCTGGTTTCGGTGACCGCGCCGTCGGCGTCGTCCGTGTCGCGGGCTTCGCCGAACCTCAGGGTGAAGCGGTACAGCTTGGTGCCGTCCATGACATAGGGGACGGTCTTGGTGGCCGCGCCGAAGGCGATCGGCAGCACCCCGGTGGCCAGCGGGTCGAGCGTGCCGCCATGGCCCGCCTTCTGCGCATCGAAGGCGCGGCGGACGCGGTTGACGACGTCGGTGCTGGTGAGCCCGGGGGGCTTGTCGATGATCAGCCACCCGTCGAGCGGGCGGCCACGCGGCTTGCGGCGGGACATTGGGCGGACTTTCGAGTGCGGACGCGGCGGAACCGGCGTTGCGCGCCCGCCCGTCCTTGCCAAAGCGCGGGGGACTAGGGGGAGGGGAGTGCAGATGTCAACCGGAAGACAAAGCGCGGCCGGTATCCTTGGAGAGCCGGTCCTTCCCCGCCCGCCAACGTCCGGATTCGCCGGCCGCCATCATCCACGGTCCCGCTCGGAGGCCCGTTTTGGGGCCACGACTGTGCAGGGCCGCCGCGGGTTTGCTCTCTGCCAGGCTGCCTACGGCGTCCAGCCGAAAGCGCCAAACATCCAACCTAGATCGCGCAGCATCATCTCGCCCATCTCGGGCGTGAAGGTCGATCGCCAATCGGCGACAACGCCCTTTCGGAAGAAGGATCCGTTTTGGGCGGAGCCGGCAGCCCGGCCACCCGACATTGCGGCGAACGATGTCCGCGCGACACACTCCGCGACAACCGCGTCGTCGTGAGAAACGCCCAAAAATCGGAACAACCGCGCCGCGACCGGGGCCGGTGCCGCGTGCAACGCCTCATAGGTCACGACGCGGCAATCGTGCTTGTCCCGTTCGGCCAGCGCCAGCATCGCTCGCCCGCCCTGGTTCAAGGACGGCACCGCGGCCTGAATGAAAGCGATCTTGGCAGCGACTTCGTCTTCCCCGGCCGCCGGCTTGTGGAAGAAGTGCCAGGCGGAGGCCAGCACGTCACGCGGATCGCGGGCGATGCCGATGAACTTTGCTGACGGAAACAGGCGCCTCAGCCGCCCGAAGAAAAACACGTTCTCGGGGGTTTTCTCCCCGATCGCACGACACCGCTTGCCGGCGCTCTGACGCGCCAGCGCCAGCAGCACCGCCGTCCCCAGCAGGTGTTCGGTATCGTCCGGTTCCGGCAGCGCATAGCCGCCGGAGTGGCGAAACACGGTGCGGTTCTTGGCATCCAGCGCTTGCCGCCGTGCCGCGACCAGGGCCTCCAGTGGCTCCGCGAGGTGCTTCTGGAACAGACCCTCGCCGTGGCAGGAGACCTCCGGATGGCTGTCGAACAGGGATTGCAGCCATGTGGTGCCGGACCGCGGGGTGCCGCCGATGAAGAACAACTGGCAGCGCGCCAGGTGAACCAGGCGGTCCTGCTGCGCCAGCCAATCTGGCGAGGCTCCGCTGTCCGGGGCCATCGGCATCCCTGTGTTCAGGCGGCCGGCGGACGCGCGCTCTTGCGGTCGGTTGCAGTCCCATCATGAACTTCGTCCTGGATAGGCGGATAGTCCAGTCTGCTTGCGAGTGAAATCTCCAGTAGCGCCGGTCCGACGCCAGAGCACGGGATCAGGGCGTTTCCGTCGGTCCAGCGCAGCATGGCGGCGCCTTCGCGTTCGATGTCCCACCAGCCGGCCGAAACATCCGGATGATCCAGCGGGATCGGCTGGACGGTGGCGCGAGACTTCAGCGTCAGCCGTGACACTTGGACGCCAAGGCGGCGGCGATCGTCGAGCCATGGCCTGAGCTCGCATGGACTGACGACGCGGGACACCAGCCGCACCGGGCCATCGGTGTTCGATAAGACAAAACGGTAGCGGCCGGCCTCGGCGCTGACGGGTTTGATTGTCCGACCGCCCGCGACGAGGTGCAGGGCGGGCTCGTCGGTGGTCTTGGGTGGCGCTGGCAGACGCAGACCCAGCAGGACGGCGCGCGTCGCCAGGCGACGCCACACCGGCTCCACGCTCGCCGGATCGACGACGAAGGGACGACACGATGCGGCGCCGCGCTGCCGCTGTCCGTCGTCGCGGTCCGGATGCAGGATCAGCGGCGCATCGGCGTTTTCGAACGTGCCGCGATTGCCGGTGTCAAGATAGCTCTCGGCCGGCAGCGACTCGGCCAGCAGGATGTCGTGCGTTTCGAGTTCGATATGGTAGTAGGTGACGGTCCGGCACTGAACGTCGCGCTGGATGCTGGCGCCGTTGACCAGCAGCCTCGCGGGGATCAACCCGCCGTCCAGGAGCAGGGCGTGGTCTGGGGACACGCGAAGATCGCGGCGAGGGATGCCGTCGGCAACGGCGCTCGCGCAGATCAGGATCGGTTGGACCCACTCCGGCGTCGGGTGGCGTGACAGATCGAGGTGGCGGTGTCCGATCCAGAGGATCGGTCGCGCCGCACCCGATAGCGTGATCAGGTGGTCGCCGATCCGAAGGGATTCGACCGGCCGTTCGCCGTGGTCGGTGAGGATCAGCGTCCCCCGGCAGAAGCAGGGCGCGCTTTCCAGCGTGATGAGTGTACCGGTGCCGGCGGGCGCGTCCGGCGACACGTCGAAGGTCTCGCCCGTGTAGTCGCCCGCCAAGTGCTGTGTGTAGGAGTTGGCCCCCTCGGTGACCAAAAGAACGTTGGTCGTCGGGTCGAAGTTCGCCGTTCCGCCGCTGACGTAGGTAAGATAACTCACGTCGATCGAGCCGCCCGGATTCACCGTGGTGCTGGTGGCAAAGCCGCCGGATTCCACATCCTCGACGCCGCTTCTGCTGACCGTGGTGCCGCTGGCTGCTCCGTACACTTCCTCCGTGCCGCCGCGGAGCACCGTGTCGCCGTTGGCCGTGCCGCCGGCCAGGACGTATTCTGTCGCGCCGCTGCCGACGACGACGTCCGTTGCGGAAACACCATAGACGGTGACTCCCGATAGCGGCTGATCGAGCACAACGCCGGTCGATACGACCGCATTGCTCGCCAGCAGACGCGGGCTGTCCACCGCGCCGCCCGGCAGGACGACGAGGTGTCCCCCGCTCTCGACGTCCGTGCCGCTGACGATTCCGCCGGAGAGCAGGACGATGGCGCCGCCGCTGCTCACTGTGTTGTCGATGTCGGTACCGCCCGAAGACACGATTTCGACGCCGCCGCTTTCCACCGGATCGGCGTCCGCGGTGCCGCCGCTCAACACGATTTCAACACCACCGCTGTTTACGATGGTGCCGCTGGCCGTGCCGCCGGAGGAAACGACCTGCGTGCCGCCGTTGCTCACCGTGGTGAAACTGGCGGTGCCGCCGGAGGAAACGATTTGTGTTCCGCCGGAACTCACCGTGGTGAAGCTGGTCGTTCCGCGGGAGAAAACTGTCTCGGCGCCGCCGCTGCTCACCGTGGTGAAGCTGGCCTTGCCTCCCGCCATGACGAATTCCGAATCGCCGGCGCTGACGGCGTCGTAGGAGACGCTGCTTCTGTGGACGATAAGGTCGGAGGTGACTTCCGGCTCGCTCTGGTATAGCACAACTCCGGTCGAAACGACCGCGCCTGTGGTTGCGCTGGCCACGCCACCCGGAACGACGACAAATGTTCCGCCGGCGCTCACCACTGTGCCGTTGGCGTTGCCGCCGGGCAGGACGATTTCGACGCCCCCACGATTCACCTTGGAACTACTGGCCGTGCCGCCGGAGAACACGATCTCGGCTCCGCCGCTGTTCACCGTGGTGCTGACGGCCGTGCCGCCGGAGGACACATAGTCGAAACTGCCGCTGCTAACCGTGGTGTCGCTGGCCGTGCCGCCGGAGTACAGGAGTTGGATAGCATAGTAGCCGGTCAGCGTGTCGCCGATGGCGGTGCCGCCCGGAAAGACCACCACTGCCTCTTCGCTGCCAGCGACGATGTCGTTTGCGCTGCCCGTGTATACCGTAATACCTGAATCGACCTGATCGAATACCACACCGGTCGAGACGACCGCGCCGCCCGGCTGCACGAGCACGCCGCGCACCACGCCGCCAGGAGCAACGAACAGGTATCCGCCGCTGATCACCGTGGTGCCGATGGTCGTGCCCCCGGGAAAGACAAATTCGGCACCATCGCTGCTCACCGTGGCGCCCACGGCGGTGCCCCCGGCCGATACGAATTCGAAGCCGCCGCTGTTTACCTGGGTGGCACTGGCCGTGCCCCCCGAGTCCACGGTCTCTTGGCCGCCGGCATTGACAGTGGTGCTGGTCACCGTACCGGCCACATCCTCTTGACCGCCGTCGTCCACCGTGGTGTCGATCGCCGTGCCGCTGACCGACTGATAACCGCCGCCCGACACCGTGGTGCTGACGGCTGCGGCGCCCTCGTTCACGGCCTGCCCGCCGCCATTCACCGTGGTTCCACTGGCCGTGCCGCCCGAGACCACGATCTGATCACCGCCGCTGTTGACGGTGGTCCCTGTGGCCGTGCCGGACACGGTCTCGAAGCCGCTGCTATTGACGGTGGTTCCACTGACAGTGCCGCCGGTGTCGACAGATTCCGAGCCGCCGCTGTTCACCGTGGTGCTGATCGCCCGGCCGCCCAGCAACACGGTCTCTCCGCCGCCGTTGTTCACCGTCGTGCTGATGGCCCGGCCGCCCGACCACACCGTCTCTCCGCCGCCGTCGATCAAGGTCGTGCTGATGGTGATGCCGCCGAAGAACACGTCCTGGGAGGCAGCCTCGTAGAAATCGCTGGTCACCACGGTGCCGATTACGGTGGTGCCGCTGGCCGTGCCGCCGGAGGACACGACCTCAGTGCCGTCGGTGTCTACGGTGGTCTGGATGGCCGTGCCGCCAAAGTAAACGTATTCAATGGCAGGATTGACGTTGGCCAGATCGCCGTTGACGATGGTGAAACTGGCCGTACCGCCTGAGGTGATGCTCATGACATCGCCTGAGGAGAGTGTCACGGAACGAACGTTGGGGGGCACCAGGTAGGTACTCATGGTTGTTGCTCCATGGAGTGTTCCGCGGGTGTCATCGGTCAGGCGCCGGTCCGCGCCGCTATCGCTGGAACCCGCTTCAGCGACGCGATCACCTGCGCCGGGGTGATCAGCCGCGCGCGCTCAAACTGCCGCGCCGTGCCGGCATGACGCGGGCACCACAGGAAGTCCTTATGGTCGAAACGGCGCCGCACGCCGTTCCAACAGCTATTGCAGGCGTGGTAGTTGATCACCCGGTACGGCGTCGCGAACTCGTTGGTCGGATGGGTGAAGGCGCTGATCAGCACGACCGCCGTGCCCCCGCCCATGCCAGCCACGACAGCCCGCCGCTGAGACCGGCAAGAGCCGCAGCCTGGCGCAGCCAGCGCGCCCGCTCGGCCAGCGGACGGTCGCCGGTCTCGTCCTCCACGCCGTGCGGCATGTGGTTCCAGACGATACCTGCGCCGTGCACCGGGTTCTGGTCGATGCAGATCACCCGGTAGCCGGCGTCCTTCAGGAACGCAAGCGGGAGGCGGGTAGGCAGGCCGGGCGAGGCTGCCCGGCGGATCAGGGCCGCCCGCGCTCACCGATGAGTCGTTTGGTCCTGCTGTCAGCGCTGTTGGACCATCCATCAACTGACCAACCTTCAGATCTGACCGCCCGAACCACGACCATGTGTCAATCGTCAGTACCAGCGGTGCCCGAAGCGAGTAGATGCATTTGAACGCAAGCCGAAACGCGGAAGTGTGCCGTGTCTGCTATCGTTTCGTACGATATGCAACCCATTTTGAAAAAAGTATTATCGCGATCGGTTTTGTCACAAACGACCATTAAACCGCCAATAGAGCGGTCCTGCGATTGCTCGCGCCAGAATTGTGGTATTGTCCAGTAATACCAACCGCCTGAAAGGTTGACTCGTGCTGGCCGCCATATCCTATTGAAATGACGGATATTCTTCGGCACCCCATGAGTCGGTACCTTGGGCGGTTGGTATGAAACCCGCTTCGAGCGACAGGTGAACCGATCACACGCCGGAAAAAGCGGCGAGGCGGCCGGACGGCGCCTGGGTCTCCAGGGTCGCAAGCCGCCGCGGGGCCGTCAGGACCCCGCCAGCTTCACCAGCACGTCCCCGCCTTCGACCCGGACTTCGAAAACCTGGATGTCCTTCTGGCACGGGGCGGCCACCGCCTGCCCGGTGCGCACGTCGAATTTGCCGCCGTGCAGCGGGCACTCGACCACGCCGCCCTCCAGGAACCCGTCCGAGAGTTGCGCGAATTCGTGGGTGCAGACGTTGCTGGTGGCGTGGAACTCGCCGCCGTTCAGGTGGTAGACGGCGATATCGAGGTCGCCGACGCGCACCCCGACCATCTCACCCTCCGCGACCGCCGACGCGGCGGCCACGCGCACCCAGCCAGCATCTGCCATTGGGTCTTCTCCCGGAATTATTTGCCTGCACCATGCCAGCCGCGGAGAAGGGGGCCAAGGGGGGCCAAGCGCGACGGGTGGCGCCGGACGCCCCAACCCGGTAATATGTTCGCCATGCGCGCATCCATCATGCTTGTCGCGGTGGGGCTGGCGCTTGCCGCCGGCGCCGCACCCGCAGCCGTGGCGCAGGTCCGGTTCGAACCCCAGGGACTCCTGCCCCCGAAGCCGAAACCTGCTCCCACGCCACCGCAACGCCTTACCACGCTGACCTGGCCGCGGCTCGACCCCGGGGCGCCGCTGTGCCGGACCGAGGATGACCTGCTGCGCCGTGCGGCGAACGCGACCGCCCTGGCGGCTGGCGGCACGGCCAGCGAGCGCGCCGACTGCCGCACCATCCACAGCCCGACGCCGATCGAGATCGTCGAACGGCGCGCGCCGGGGCGTACCCAGGTGCGGGTCACCGCGGATGGCTCGACCGGCTGGACCGACGTCTGGCTGCCGCAGCGGGCGCCGGCGCGGTAGCGCGCTTATGCCCGAACCCGTCCACGTCATTGTTGGCGCCGGCCAGGCTGGCGCATGGGCCGCGGTCGCCATGCGCCAGGCCGGCTTCACCGGCCGGATCGTGCTGCTGGGCGAGGAGCCCTGGTACCCCTACGAGCGCCCGCCGCTGTCGAAAACCATGCTGACCGCGCAGCCGGAACCGCCGATCAGTCATTTCCATACCGAAGCCCGCTACGCGGAGCTGAAGATCGACCTGCACCTCGACACCGTCGTCGAGTCGGTCGAACCCGAGGCGCATCGGATTCACCTGAGCCGCGGGGGCGCGCTTGACTATGACCGTCTGCTGCTCGCCACCGGGGGCCAGGCCCGGCGCTTGCCGACCCATGGCGGCGACCGGGCGCTTACGCTGCGCACTCTTGAGGATTCCTGGGTGCTCCGCGCCCGGCTTGGGCGGGCGAAGCACGTGCTGTGCATCGGCGGCGGCGTGATCGGACTGGAGATTGCAAGCTCCGCGCGCAAGCGCGGTTGCGCGGTGACGGTGCTGGAAGCGTTGCCCCGGGTCATGGGCCGCGTCGTTTCCCCTGAGGGCGCAGCCTTCATCGAAGGTTTGCATCGCGAACATGGCGTCGTCTTGCACACCGGCGTGATCGTGGATGCGATCGACGATGCCCCAGCCGGCCGGCTGCACGTGAGTTGTCGCGATGGTTCAGCGGTCGAGGCTGACGTGGTGGTCGCCGGGATTGGTATGCAGCGTAATCTGGCGCTGGCCGAGGCGGCCGGGTTGTCGCTGGAAGGCGGCATTGTGGTCGATCAGTGGGGCCGTACCAGTGCGCCCGATATTTTCGCCGCCGGCGACGTGACGGCGTTCTTCCACCCGCTGTACAACCGGCGGCTCCGGCTCGAATGCTGGCGCCACGCGCAGAACCACGGCCTGGCGGTCGGCCGTGCGATGTGCGACGGCGAGGCGCCGCCCTATGACGACGTGCCCTGGTTCTGGACGGAACAGTACGGGGTCAATCTGCAGGTGGCCGGGCTGCCCGCGGAGGCCGCGCGTACCACCGTTATCGGCGACCCCTTTACCGCCGTGCACCTCGCCGAGGACGGGTGCGTCATCGGCGTGACCGCCGCCGACAATCCGCGCGAGGTTCGCGCCGGCCTGGCACTGATCAAGGCACGCGTGCCGATCGACGAAGCGGCGCTCGCCGACCCCAGGGTCTTGCTGCAGAAGCTGGTTCCGCCCTTGATTGCGACGGCTGTGTGAGACGGTCCGGCGGCCTGGGCGTTCCGTCCAGTCCCGGCTTTCAGAGCAAAGCGACGGCACCGTCCGTTCGGCTCCTCCGTGAACACATTTTGAACTTCTTCAGTTCAGCATATCCCGGCTGAGTTGCACATCCCATCGCGATAGGTTATAGGTTCAATGGTCACCGTGCTTCGGGCGCACGGCCTGCGACGTGGTCATCTTCGTTGACGACCATCACCCGGCTCATGACCATGTCTTCGGTGACGGTCAGGCCAAGATCAATCTGCTTGGTGCCGGCGGCACCCCTGGCCTGATCTGGACGGAGGGCATGACCCGCGGCGAAGTTCGTCAGGCCATGCGGATCGTGATTGACCAGCAGGCGCTGCTGCTGGCCCGGTGGGAGGACATCCATGGCCGAGTTGACTGACGCCCAGATCGACGACGCCGCCGAACGCGGCCGGATCGCACACCTCAAAGAGCCGCGGGCGCGCGCCGCCCGCTATGACCGCGAACTCGGCCGGTTGGTCGTCGCGCTGACGAATGGTTGCACCTTCACCTTCCCGCCGCGGCTCGCGCAGGGGCTGGAGACCGCAACCGAGGATCAGTTGGCCCAGGTCGAGATCCTCGGTGCGGGTTATGGCCTGCATTGGGAAGCGCTCGACGCCGACCTGTCGATCCCCGGCCTGCTCGCCGGCTTGTTCGGAACCAAAGCTTACATGGCCCGGCGAGCGGGACAGGCAACGTCCCCGGCCAAGGCAGCGGCGGCACGCGTGAACGGTGCGAAGGGGGGGCGCCCTCGCAAGCTGGCCCGCGGGTGAGTCCATAGCGGAACGCCATCTCTGCAGGCGGTCCTTCGATACGACGGGCCAGCGACTCGGTCACCGAACCCTGGCGCTTTTTGCGCCGCTACGGGAGGGGGCTCACGCAGCCTGCCGCCACGCACCGATCAATAGCGCCTTGCCCCCGCCCACGCGCGAATCCCGCGCTATCGCGTCGGTGGCGCGCAGCACCAGCGTCGGCTGGTCCGACGCCAGCACCAGCATGTAGCGATAGCCGAACAGCGGCCCCGGCAACGGCACGGACTCCACCGTCACCACGGTGAAACCGACCTTCGACAGCGCCGCGACCACCAGCGAGAAGGCCTTCGATCCCGACGGCGCCTCCAGCATGACCGCGATGCGGTCGGCATGTTGCTGGTCCAGCTTTTCCAAAGTCTTTGTGATCGCGAAGAAGCTGGTCGCGTTGTCCTTGTTGTCCTGGATGCGCTCGGCGAGCGGGTCGAGCCCGTACAGCTTCCCCGCTGCCGGCCCTGCCAGCGCGGCGTTGCCGCCATCGCCCTTGGCCACCTGCTCCGCGGCGGCGGCGGTGGAACGGGTCTCCTGCCATTTCGCGCCCGGCAGGTTCTGGTAAAGCCACAGCGCCGCCTCGCCGAGCGCGCTCGGATGCGACAAGACCGTCTTCACGTCGCCCAGCTTCGTGCCGGGCTTGGCCAGCAGCTCGATGTCGATCGGAATGTGCACCTCGCCCACGACCCGCACCCCCGGGTCGAGCGCGGCGAGCAACACGTGGGTCGTCTCCGCCGGGAAGCCGCTGGTGGTGGCCACGGCGGGGATCAGCGCGGCCGGTTTGTCACCAGACCGCACGGCCTCGATCAGCCTGGTGATCGACTCCATCGGCACGGCGGCGTCGTAGCCTGGCACCCGCGCGCGATAGGCCTGCGCCGCCTGTTCGGAATAGGTGCCGCGGGGACCGAGATAGGCCAGGTCCTCGGCGGCCGCGCTGCCAACCCAGAGGCCGGTGAACAGCGCCCAGATCAGGCCCGGCCATCGCAGCATCCGCATCACGGTCCTCCGTCGCGGTCAGCCGGCGGGAGCTTTCAGCGGGGCGCACGCGGACGCGAGCCAGCCGCGCGCCGGGTCTCCGAGGCTCGGTCCGATCTCCTTGAACACCCTGGCGTGATAGGCGTCCAGCCACGCACGTTCATCCGGGTCGAGCAGCCCCGGCTCTATCAGCCGCCGATCGAACGGCGCGAGCGTCAGCGTCTCGAACCGCAGGAACGGCTTGCCGGCCGCGGGCATGTTCACCGGCTGCGCCAGCACCAGGTTCTCCAGCCGGATGCCATAGCGGCCGGACAGGTAGAAGCCGGGCTCGTTCGACAGGATCATCCCGGCCGCGATCGGCACCGGGCGGGCCAGGCGCGACAGGCCGACCGGGCCTTCATGCACCGACAGGTACGAACCGACGCCATGGCCGGTGCCGTGGTCGTAATCCAGCCCCGCCTGCCACAAGGCGCGCCGGGCGAACGCATCCACATGGGAGCCGCAGACGCCCTGCGGAAACACCAGCGATGCGATCGCGATGTGCCCCTTCAGCACGCGGGTAACGCGGTCACGCAGTTCGGCCGGCGGGTCGGCGGGGCCGATCCATACCGTGCGGGTGATGTCGGTGGTGCCGTCCGGATACTGCGCGCCGGAGTCGATCAGGTATGGCTCGTTCGGCCGGATCGGGCGATCGGACTCCGGGGTGACGCGGTAGTGGATCACGGCGCCATGTTCGCCGGCGCCGGAAATCGCCGGGAAGCTCTCGCCGCGGAACGCGTCCGACGCGCCGCGCAGCGCGAGCAGCTTCGTTGCCGCGGTCAGCTCGGTCTGCGTGCCGCGCGGGCCGGCCTCCGACAGCCAGTGCAGGAACCGGCAGACCGCGACCGCGTCGCGCGCATGGGCGGCGCGGGCGCCCTGCTGCTCCACCGGGTTCTTGCAGGCTTTCGGCAGCAGGCACGGGTCGGGTCCCGCCACGACCGTCGCCCCGGCCGCCCGCAGGGCCTGCGCGAACCAGGCGGGTGCGCCGGCCGGATCGACCCGCACCTGCTTGCCGCCCAGCTTGTCGAGCGCCGGCGCCAGCGCGTCCCGGCCGGCGGCGATCACCTCGTTGCCGAGCCAGGCGCGGGTCCCCTCCGACAGCTTGACCGGGTCCATGAACAGCTCGGTCCGCGCGTCGGCGTGGATCAGCGCAAAGCCGAGCGCGAACGGCGTGAACGGGACATCGGCGCCGCGGATGTTGAGCAGCCAGGCGATCGAGGCCGGGTCGCTGATCACCGCCGCGTCCTGCTGCGCGGCGGTCAGCGTCGCGGCGATGTCGGCCCGCTTCTCCGCCGACGGCTTGCCGGCGTAGATGAGCGGATGCAGCACGGCAGGAGCGGCCGGCGGGGCAGGGCGGTCGGTCCAGATCGCGTCCACCGGGTTGCGTGGGGTGGCCTGCATGACCAGCCCGGCTTCGGTGTAACGCGCCAAGGCCTCCTCGCTGATCAGCAGCGGGTCGTAGCCGATCCTGGCGCCGGCTGGCGCCGCCTGCTTGAGCCACGCCGGCGGTGGATCTTCGGTGATGTGGCGCCGCTCCCACAGCGCCGGGTCGGTCTCGGCGGCGAGCTGCAGCGTGTAGCGGCCGTCGGTGAACACGGCGGCGCGGTTGGGCAACACCACCGCAAGCCCCGCGCTGCCGGTGAAGCCCGTGAGCCAGGCAAGCCGCTCGGCCGACGCGGGCACGTATTCGCCGAGATGTTCGTCGGCGCGCGGGACGATGAAGCCGTCCAGCCCCTGGCGGGCTAACTCGTCGCGCAGGGCGCTCAGACGGCCAGCGGGGTCTGGTGTCACGGCGTGTCCCCCGCCGACCCGATCGCGTAAAACTTCATGGCTGCTCAATTCCTCATGTTCCAGGCGCATGATTGATGGGGTCGGCAGTCATCTCGGAGCCTTGACGTCTATACTTCAAAATATGGAGGAGGTGACATGCTTGGCTCCGGCAGCAGGTAGCGATGCACCAGCCGGACTGACAAGCGACCGGGCGTCGAACGATGTGGTTCCCGGACCCGAGCCGACATGTGACATTGCTTTTCCGGCATGATCGTCATCGGAGCCGGCGTCGATCCAAGGTGACTCCGCTAGCTACGTCGCGTTGCGGGATTCCCGATGTGGGCAAGGACGACGCGGACTGGCGAAGTAATCCCGACACCGCTTCGGGCCGAACACGCTGGTTCCGGTCTGATCCGCAACTTCGCCGGCAAGCACAGTTCCGTTCGGGGTGCCGTTGAGACTGTGACCAGCAGGCTGGTCCCGAGGTTACTGAAGTTTGAGCTGTACCAGCCCGTGGCGACTGTTGTCCCAGGTGATGGCTTGTGGTGGTGGTGACTGACTAGCGTTGCTCGGCCATATGAACGGAATGAAAAGACCCAGATCTGACTGCGCGACACTGAAATTCACCGCCTCGCAGCCGGAATACGTGATGCTGTTGCCGCACGGGTTGTTCGCGTCGCCGCAAGTGCGAATCACCCTCCGGGTGCTGGGACGGTCGAATTAGGGTCGTTAAGCCAGACAAACGGTGTCGCGAACGCCGAGGTATTTACCGCCATGGCCAGTGTCGTCGCGATGGCTGAGACAATGAGCATCGCCTCGGCGAATCTTGGCTTCACGTCTCGCCCCTTTCGGTGATGTCACTCTTGGGGGTTCCCATTGCGATCTCCGGATGTTTCTAATCCAGTTTACTCTGCATTCGAAAGGTTCATGCCAGGTCTGAATCGTGCTGTCGTCGTCACAATGCTGAGAGGTGACCTCTTGAATTCATGGAATCCGTCATATGGCGAGGCCAGTTGCCTTGCGCCCCCCGTGAGGGAGGAAGCTTTGAGGGCGATCGGAACCCGTTCGCTGGCAATTCCGGCAATCCGGTTTCGCGAAGAATTTGGGACGCCGTAGGGCATACGAAAGTCTCGAAGAACGAACCCGCGGTCAGTAAGTCGGGCTCCTACGGGGATTTCGGAAATTTGGGTTCCTCGCCATCTCAAGTGGAAGCAAGTATATCGAGCTTGCCGGCGATGAGGTAGATCATCGCCTTTAGGTTGCGCAGAGTCCGGTAGCCGCGGGCCTTGGCCTTGGCAGCCTGGACGAG
>Ga0182012_10005251_pt1 | contig 13428 bp, 16 predicted proteins | sample 612S2SmetaG_FD_120486 | JGI IMG/M metagenome (GOLD analysis project Ga0182012, IMG submission 120486) | Permafrost microbial communities from Stordalen Mire, Sweden - 612S2S metaG | ecosystem: Environmental > Terrestrial > Soil > Wetlands > Permafrost | place: Sweden: Stordalen | collected... | reverse complement strand
CTCCCGCCCCTCCGGGGCTCCGCGGCTCGTCGCTACATCCCGCCGGACCATACCCCGCCCGCCCCAGGCCTGGCCGGCTCGCTTCGCATCGCGGCTTTTCTTGGTGGGGTTCGGCGCGAAATCTCCGAGCCGCGGCCGGCAGAGGCCATCCATGCCGGCCGGCTTGCAGTACTGGAAATGCCTACCTTTGGCTTCCATGACTTCTAAGCGAGGCTCGCCGTCTTGGGGGAGCGAGGCTCGCCGTTTTGGGGGAGCGACGCTCGCGCGGGGGGATCCTCGCTCTGGGGGGTTGATGGGCTGGGATTGGTCGAGGGGCGGGGATTGAAAAAGCGGCTCCGTTGGGGGCCGCTTTGGGTGACGAACGTTTGCGGGGCGCGGGTGGCGCGCTCCGGGGCGAGGTGTCCCTCGGGGTTAGCGGGGGATTCTTATTCTTTGGCCGGGGGTGATGTCGCCGTCGTCGATGTGGTTGGCGGCTGCGATCGTGTCGACCGTGTCTTGGACGTTCTCGCCACGCGGGGTTACCCGCTCCGCGATCGACCAGAGGTTGTCACCCCGGTGGACCGTCACAACCGCGTAGCGGCTGGGCGGAGCGGCGTAGAGGCGCGAGGACGAGAGCGTCGGGATCGCCACGACCGCGCCCAGGGCGGCCAGGGCGACGGCCGGCATCAGGGTTGGTGGTCCGGTCCGCGACTTCATCGGTAGCTCCTCGGGGCCCAGGATATTGGGCCAAACGCTTGTTCGTCCACTAGATTCTAGCAAGACGAGCGCTCCCAGTCAAGCCGCAGTCGAACGTGTGTTTGCTTTTTCGCGTCGAGCATGGTAGGTTTATACCCAATCGACGCCGGAGCGGCGTCCGTCCGCATGGGAGCAGCCGATACGTGGCAGATCGAGTCCCGACGGAACGTCAGACACGCATTCTCGAGGTCATTCGCGACTTTACCGAACAGCGGGGCTACCCGCCGTCGGTTCGCGAGATCGGAGAGCGGGTCGGACTCTCGTCTTCATCGACCGTGCAATCACATCTGAAATCGCTGGAAAAGCACGGTCTCATCCATCGCGATCCCACGAAGCCGCGCGCTCTCGTGGCCGAGCCGAGCCGCTCGGAACCCGCGCGGCGCGAAGAGCGCAGCGACGTCGAGCACGCCATTTTGCCCATCGTCGGCAAAGTTGCCGCGGGCGTGCCGATCACCGCGACCGAGAATCTCGAAGGCGAGTTTCCGGTGCCGGCGTACTTGGCCCGGCGCAGCGGCGCGTTCATGCTCAAGGTCAGCGGCGACTCCATGATCGAGGCCGCGATCCTCGACGGGGATCTGATCGTGGTGGCGCCGCAGGCCGACGCCCGCAACGGCGAGATCGTGGTCGCGATGCTCGACGGCGAAGCGACGGTCAAGCGCTTCTACCGCGAGGCCGGGCGCGTGCGCTTGCAGCCTGAGAACCGTACGATGCAGCCTATCTACGCCGACGACGTGACCGTCGTGGGCAAGGTCGAAGCCGTCTACAGACGCCTGTAGAGGCGAACGTGTCCTCCGTAGGCACGGAGGACCGGGGTGCTTCGCGCTGTGGCGCGAACGCCCGTCTCCCGTGAAAGACCCGGCCGGGACTCAGACGTCGGCGACAGCTCTACGTCTGCGGCGTTTCGAAGCGGCGCTCGTCCCGCGCCTGCGTGCGTTCGCCGAATCGCCCGAGATGTCGGCGATCAGTTGGGCGCTTCCGTACAGCTTCATCGGACTGATCGCCGGCCTCGCGGTCTTCATGGCCACGCTGCCCTCGGGCACGTTGCTCGAACGATTCAGCGGCTCGTTCCGTCCCGCATTCGGCATCATGTCGGGCGTCCTCATCGTGCTCTTGAGCGGTGCACTGGCGCGGCGTCGCAACGTCTCGGCGCCGCTCGCGATCGCGAGCGCGTGCGCCGCCTTTGCGGTATCGTTGCCGCACGCTGCGAATTTTCCGGCCCTCGCGACCGCGCTCGGCACGAGCGGTCTCTTCTTGGCCATGGGCTTGGGCATCTTCGCGGTCGACGCGCTCGCGCTCGCGCGCCGGCGGTTCGGATCGGTCCCGGGCACGGTCGCGGGCGCGCTGCTGCCGCTCGCATTCGCGCTCGGCTTGCGCGCACTCGGCATCTCGTTGACGGCCGAACTCGACGGTCTGATCTCGCCGCTGGGCAATCTCGGCGACAGTCTGAGCGCGCTCCTGATCATCACGTTCGTCGAAACGCTGCTCTGGACGGTCGGCATTCACGGCCCCGCGCTGCTGGCCGCGGTCGTCCTGCCCGTCTACATCCATCTGCAGTTGCAGAATACCGAGGCCTTCAACCACCATCAACCGCTGCCTCACATCGTCACCGTCTCGACGTTTCTCTTTATCTTTCCGGGCGGTGCCGGCGCGACGTTGCCCCTGGTGTTGATGCTCTTGCGCAGTCGCACCAAACGCGATAAGCGAACCGCGCTCGCGACGCTCGGACCGTCGCTCTTCAACGCCAACGAACCGTTGATGTTCGGCTTGCCGGTGGTGCTCAATCCGTATCTCGGCGTGCCCTTCGTCGTCGCTCCGCTGGTGCTCGCGGTGGTCACCTGGGAAGCGATGAATCTAGGCTTGGTGGGCCGCCCCGTGTGGTACACGCCCTCGACGATACCGCTGCCGTTCAGCGTCTTTCTCGCAACGAATAAGGACTGGCGGGCGATTCCGCTCGCCGCGCTCAACATCGTGCTCGCGGGTTTGATCTATCTGCCCTTCGTGCGCCTCTACGCGCGTCATCGCCCCGCGGAGGATGCCGAGTGATCGAGGCGTTGCTGGAGCGCTTTCCGGTCGGCGCGCGCGTCGCCGCCGCGGCGCGTTCCGCGTACGCTCGCACGGCGACGATAACGCGTCCCGAGCGCGACGCCGTCGCTGCCGCCGTGTTGCGCGCCTTCGCCGACGAGGGCGTCGGCGAGAGCGATTTGCCCGGAAGTCTCGGCTACGGCTACGACGACGTGGCCCGCGCGCGCTACGAATCTTTGCTCGCGCGCGTGTTCGGCGCGGAGCGCGTGCTCGCGCGCTTCTCGTTCGTCAGCGGCACGCATGCGATCGTGGCCGCGCTCTCGGCTTGGCTCGAGCGCGGCGGCAGGCTGGTGGCTGCCGCGGGCCGGCCGTACGACACGCTGCGCAATGCGCTGGTCGACGCGCCGGATTCGCTCGTCTCGCGCGGGATCGCCTACGACGAGATCGCGCTCGACGCGCGCGGCGACGTGGATTTCGCGGCGCTTACCGAGCGCTGTGCGCGCGGTGTCGACGTGGTGTTCGTGCAGCGCTCGCGCGGCTACGCGCCGCGTCCCGCGCTGTCGGCCGCTCGCTGCGGCGAGATCGCGGGCGTCGTGAAGCGCGCCGCTCCGCAGGCGCTGGTGCTGGTGGACAACTGTTACGGCGAACTCGTCGAAGCCACCGAACCGACGCATCACGGCGTGGATGCGGTGATGGGTTCGTTGATCAAGAATCTCGGCGGCGGTTTGGCGCCGGGAGGCGGCTACGTCGCGGGCCGCGCGGCCGTGGTCGAGCGCATCGCCTCGCGGCATTACGCGCCGGGTTTGGGAAGCGCGGTCGGCCCCACGCTCGGCTTTGGGCGGGCGCTGCTGCAAGGACTCTTCGTGGCCCCGGCCGTCGTCGGCGAATGTTTGGCCGGGTTGGACTTCACCGCGGCGCTCTTCGAAGAACTCGGCTACGACGTCGATCCCCGGCCGGGCGAGCGGCGTTTCGACATCGTGCAAGCCGTCAGGCTCGGCACGCCGGAGGCGATGCTGCGCTTTGCCCGCGGGTTGCAGAGGGCCATGCCGGTCAATGCGGGCTTCGCGCCGGAACCGGGTCCGGTGCCGGGGTATGCCGAGCCGGTCTTGATGGCGGGCGGCGGCTTCGTACCGGGCGCGACGATCGAGCTGTCGGCGGACGGCCCGCTGCGCGCGCCGTATGAAATATACGTCCAGGGCGGCCTCTTTCGCAGCCACGCCCTGCTGGGAAGCATTCTCGCCGCGGATTCGGTCGCCGGAGAAAGCAATCGGCGCTCCGCGCGCGAAGGAAGGCTCTCATAACCGGGAGACTCCATTTGATAGATCCGTCAGAAGTAACCGCCAAGAACGGCGAACTGCCCTATCGGCGCCGCTATGTCCGCGTCGGCGTCGATGCACCCGTTACGTACGAGCGCGAGGGCGTCGAGGGCCCGAAAGACGGCCGCTCGAGCGATCTGGGCGGCGGCGGCATCCGGCTCTCGACGAGTGAGGATCTGCCACTGGGCTCGGTGCTTCTACTGCGCTTCCGTCTGCCCGACGTCGACCGCGATATCGTGGCGCGGGGACGCATCGTGCTGTCCTTTTACAACGCCGAAGAGCAGCGGTTTTTTCACGGCATCGCATTCACCCAAATCGATCCGCGCGATCAAGACGAGATCGTCCGCTACGCGACGGCGGAAGTGCAGCGGCTCGCGCTCGAGGGCGAAACCGCAGCCGATTAGGCGCGGGCCGGGAGCCGGCTAGTTGCCGGTTCCCCCGCTCATGAAACCGTAGAAGAAGTAGCGATTGCCGTCGCTCGTTTCGAGCACGATGCGCTTTTCTTCGATCGTGGCGGCCTTGATCGTCTTCCCGTTCATCAGGTCGAGGATGCCCTGGATCTGATCGAACTCCGCCTCGCGCAGCGCGTCGAAGTCGACCTCGGAGATATCTGCGAGGAGCGCGTCGAGTCCAGGCTGGCCGGTCTCGCTGGGACCCGAGCTCATCGAAATTCCTCCTTCCGCCGTATTCGGCATCGCGCCGAGCCTGATCGAGTGTCCACGCCGAGGGAGTTCGACGCGCAGGGACCAAAGTCTCGCAAGAAATGTATATCCTCGAAGTGGTCGGAGGACCTTTGGACGGCAAGACCTGGTCCTTCGAACGAGAGATCACGATCGGCCGGGACGATGCGGTCGCCGCGGCCTGCATCACGCTGGACCGGTACATTTCACGCCGGCATGCCCAACTCCGGGAGAGCGACGGTGGTGCGCTTTTCCTCACAGATTTGGCGAGTACGAACGGAACGCAGGTCGGCGACCTGGCGGTGAACGCGGAGACGCCGATCGCCCTCGGCGACCCGTTCAAGGTCGGCCGCACGGTGCTTCGGGTCAGCCGCCTCGAGGCGGGGCGCTCCACCTAGTGCTTCTCGTCGAAACGCCGGCCGCGGCGCTGGCCGCCGCGCGGCGCCTGCCGCGACCGCTGGGATTCGTGCCGACCATGGGCGCGCTCCACGCCGGCCACATGAGCCTCGTGGAGCGAGCCGTGCGCGAGAACGCGAGCGTCGCGGCGTCGATCTTCGTCAACCCGCTCCAGTTCGGCCAGGGCGAAGATTTTGCACGGTATCCGCGCGATTTCGAAACGGACTCCGCGTTGCTGCGCGCGGCGGGCGTCGCGCTGCTCTATGCGCCCACGCCCGCCGCGATGTATCCCGCGGGCTTTGCGACCTCGATCGATCCGGGGCCGGCCGCCCTCGATTTCGAGGGCGCCTCGCGGCCGGGTCACTTCGCCGGCGTGGCGACGGTCGTCACAAAACTCTTGCACATCGTCGAGCCCACGCGTCTGTATTTGGGCCAAAAGGACGCGCAGCAACTCGCCGTGCTGCGCACCGTCGTGCGCGATCTGGACCTGCCGGTGGAGATCGTGGGCGTGCCCACGCTCCGCGACGTCGACGGGCTCGCGCTTTCGAGCCGCAACGTGTACCTGGACGCGCGCCAGCGCGCCGCGGCGCCGAGCCTGCATCGCGCCTTGCAAGCGGTCGCGCAGGCGATCTCCTGGGGTGAGAGCGACGTGGGACGCGCGCTCGAGGCAGGCCGGCCTGTGATCGAGCCGCCGCTCGAACTCGAATACCTCGCGGTCGTCGATCCGCTGACGTTCTTGCCGCTCGAGCGGGCCGCGCCCGGCGCGCTCGTGGTCGGCACCGTGCGCGCCGGAACGACGCGCCTGCTCGATAACGAGCCCGTGCTCGCGCGCGTCGAGGCGGTGCGCTGATGGCGCGCGTGCTGCTCGGAGTGTGCGGCGGCATCGCGGCGTACAAGGCGGCCGCGTTGACCAGCGCGCTCGTGCAGCGCGGCGACCGCGTCGACGTGATCATGAGCGAGAGCGCGACGCACTTCGTGGGTTCGTTGACGTTTGCCGCCTTGAGCGGTAACCCGGTACTGACCTCGCTCTGGGATGCGCCCGAATCGATCCCGCACATCGCGCTCGTGCGTGCGGCCGACGTCTTTGCGATCGTGCCCGCAACCGCCAACGCCTTGGCTAAACTGGCGCGCGGTTTTGCGGACGATCTCTTGAGCAATGCCGCGCTCGCGGCGCGCATTCCGCTGGTCGTTGCGCCGGCGATGAACGCCGCGATGTACGAACATCCGGCGACGCGCGAAAACCTGCGACTGCTGGTCGAACGCGGCGTGACGATCGTGGAACCCGACACGGGCTTTCTGGCCGAGCGCGAGACGGGCGTCGGGCGCCTCGCAGAACGAGATGCGATCCTGGCCGCGATCGATGCGGCGCTCGCGCGCACGCGCGAACTCACCGGACAGCGCGTCTTGATCACCGCCGGTCCCACGCGCGAAGCGATCGACCCGGTCCGCTTTCTTTCCAATGCCTCGACGGGCACGATGGGCATCGAGCTCGCGCGCGAGGCGCTCGCGCGCGGGGCGGCGGTGACGCTCGTGCTCGGACCGACGCTGGTCGCCGCGCCCGCCGAGGCGCACGTCGTGCGCGTGACCAGCGCGCAAGAGATGTGCGACGCCGCGCTCGCCGGCTTCTCCGGCGCCGACGTCGCGATTGCGACGGCGGCCGTTGCGGATTGGCGCCCGGCCGAGAGTTACGCGCAGAAGGTGAAGAAGAGCGACGGCCCCGCAACGCTCGCGCTCGAACGGACGCCGGACATTTTGGCTACGCTCGGCGCGCGCAAAGCGGGCACGTTTCTCGTCGGCTTTGCGGCGGAGACCGAGAACCACGAGCGCAACGCGCGCGAGAAATTGCAGCGTAAACATCTCGACGCGATCGCGGTCAACGACGTGAGCGGCGGCGCCGGCTTCGGCACGGGCGACGACGAGATCGTGCTCCTGTGGGGCGACGCCGGGCGCAAAGCGCTGGGCACGGGATCCAAACGCGTCCTGGCGCGCGCGCTGTGGGACGCCCTCGACGTTCTGCGCGCGCGGAATTGATATGCTGCTCGCGATCGACGTAGGCAATACCGAGACCAAGCTCGGCGTGTTCTCAACGGGCGCGGCGGGCGGCCGCATCCTGCAGATGTGGCGGCTGACCACGGCGCGCCGGCGCACCGCCGACGAGATCGGCATCTCGCTCTCCGCGCTCTTCCGGCGCTCGAACCTCGCGCCCGAAGAGATCGAGTCGATCGCCGTGTCCAGCGTCGTGCCGCAGAACGATCGCGAACTGGCCGCCGCCTGCGTCGGCTACGTCGGCCGCGAGCCGCGCTTCTTTTCGGCGGCCACGCAACACCTGATGGACGTCGCGACCGACCGTCCGCGCGAGGTGGGCAGCGATCTGGTCTGCGGCGCGATCGCCGCGCGCGCGCGGCACGGCGCGCCCACGATCGTGATCGGCTTCGGTACGGCCACGACCTTTAGCGCGGTGTCGAAGGACGGCGTCTATCTCGGCGCCGCGCTCGCGCCGGGCATCCAGATCTCGATCGACGCGCTCGTCGAACGCACGGCGAAGCTGCCCCAGGTCGCGCTCGAAGCGCCGGCGGCCGTGATCGGGCACGATACCGTCAGCGCGCTGCAATCGGGCATCGTCTACGGCTACGTCGGCCAGACCGAAGGCCTCGTGGCGCGCCTCAAAGCGGAATTGGGCGGCAACGCGCGGGTCGTGGCGACCGGGGGCATGGCCGACGTCGTAGCCCGCCACACGGCGGTCATCGATGCGGTCGAGCCGCATCTCGTGCTCGACGGCCTCCGACTTTTGTTTGAGAGCGAGCGGACCGGCCGGCGCGGCTAGCCTGCCCGGAAACGCCGAGGGGCGGGTGGTATACTAGGTTCTCATGCCTCAGTCTGAAGGGCTCGCCGCCGGCGCGCTCCGCGTCCCGCCGCTGCGCGTCGGGGCGCTCGAGATCGACCCGCCCATCGTGTTGGCGCCGATGTCGGGCGTCACCAATAGGACGCTGCGCGCCCTCTACAAGCCGTTCGGTTTCGGGTTGACCGTCACCGAGTTCGTCTCTTCGAACGCACTGCAGTTCGGGGCGAAGCGCACGATGGAGATGATCGATCAGCACGGCGTGGAGAAGCCGGTTGCGACGCAACTCTGGGGCAACGACCCCGAGCTGATGGGCCGAGCCGCACGGATCGTCCGCGAGTGCGGCGCCGATATCGTCGACATCAATTTCGGCTGCCCCGCGCCGAAGGTGACCAAGACCGAGGGCGGCAGCGCGTGCTTGCGCGATGTCGATCGTTGCGAGCGCATCATGCGCGCCGTCGTCGAGGCGGTCGATTGTCCGGTCACGGTCAAGATGCGGCTCGGCTGGGACGACCGCAGTCACGTTTATCTCGACGTAGCCCGGCGTGCGGAGGCCGCCGGCGTGAAAGGCCTGACCTTGCACGCGCGCACCGCGCGCCAATTCTACAAGGGCGCGGCCGACTGGACGCATATCGCGGCGCTCAAGCGCGCGGTCTCGATTCCGGTGGTGGGCAACGGCGATCTGCACGACCCGCACGAAGCCGTGCGGCGGATGCGCGAGAGCGGCGTCGACGGCATCATGCTCGGCCGTGCGGTGCTCGGCAATCCGTGGCTGGTCGCGCAGATTCGCGCGTTGCTGGAAGGCAGCGAGGCACCGCCGATTCCCGACGCGCCCGAGCGGCTGCGTTATGCGATCGTTCACTATCGCACGATGGTCGACGAGTGGGGCGAAGCGCGCGCGGTGCCCCAGATGCGCAAACACTTGGGCTACTATCTCAAGGGTTTCCGCGGTGCGAGCGAATTGCGCGAGCGGTTGATGCGCACGCTCACCGCTGCCGAGACGATCGGAGCGGTCGAGGCCACCATCGAGCGCCTCGAGCGCGAGATCGAGTGCGGCGCGGCGGCGGCTTGAGCGAGTCCGACGCGAGCCGCCTCTACGACGAGACGGTCGAGAACTACCGGCGCTTCATCAATCCGCCGCTGGCGCGCGTGATGAAACTTTCGGGCTCGCCCGTGGAAGTGCGCGCGAGCGGCACGACGATTTGGGATCACGAGGGCAAAGCCTATCTCGATTTCGCCGGAGGTTACGGCGTCTTCACGCTGGGCCACTCCCATCCGCGCGTGGTCGCCGCCGTGCGCGACCAGCTCGAAGCGATGGCGCTCTCGGGAAAGACGATGTTCTCGCCGCTCGCCGGACGGCTCGCCCGCGCACTCGCGGAGATAGCGCCGGGCGATCTGACGTACTCGTTTTTCGCAAATAGCGGCACGGAGGCGGTCGAAGGGGCGCTCAAGCTCGCCCGCGCCGCGACCGGCCGGGCGAAGATCGTGGCGACGCACGACGCCTATCACGGCAAGACGTTCGGCGCGCTCTCGGCGAGCGGCCGCGAAGCGTTCAAGGCGCCCTTTCGGCCGTTGCTGAGCGACGTCGTGCACGTCGCGTACGGCGATGCGGATGCGCTCGATGCGGCGCTGGTCGATGCCGCCGCTTTCATCGTCGAACCGGTGCAAGGCGAGGGCGGCGTCAACGTTCCGCCTGCGGGATACCTCGCGAGAGCGCGCGAGGCGTGCGACCGCGCGGGCGCGTTGCTGATTGCCGACGAGGTGCAGACCGGCCTCGGGCGCTGCGGCTACCTCTTTGCTTGCGAACGCGACGGCGTCGTGCCCGACGTGCTGGTCTTGGCCAAAGGGCTTTCCGGCGGCGTGGTGCCGATCGGCGCGTTCGTCGCGCGTCCCGGCGCGTGGAATGCCGCGTACGGTAAGGCGCCGTTGATCCACACCTCGACGTTCGGCGGCAACCCGTTGGCCTGCGCCGCGGCGCTCGCCGCGCTCGCGGTGTTGCGCGACGATGACCTGGTCGCAAACGCGCGCGCGCGCGGCGAACAGTTGCTCGCGGGCGCGCGCCGCATCGCGAGCGAGTATCCGTCGGTCGTGCGCGAGGCGCGCGGCCTCGGTTTGCTCGCCGGCGTCGAGCTGACCAGCGAAGGCTACGGCGGCACGATCATCCCGGAGATGCTCAAAGCGGGCGTGACCGCCGCCTGGACGCTCAACCAGCAGCGCGTGATCCGGCTCGAGCCCCCGCTCGTCGTGAGCGCGCCCGAAGTCGACCGGGCGCTCGCGGCGCTGCGCGGCGGCGTGCACGTCGCGGCCGAACGCTTAGGCAGCCTCTCGCCCAAGACCGAAACGGCGTAACGTGCCGGCGGTCGAGAGTCACATCGTCATCGCGGCGGCGGCGCGAGACGTCTACGAACTCGCCAAGGACCAAGAGCGCTTTCCCGAGTTCATGCCCGACGTCGAGTCGATCGCGATCGTCGAGCGCGACGGCTCGCGCATCGTGTCGCGCTGGAAGACGCTGGTCGAAGAAGCGCCGATCGAATGGACCGAAGAGGACGTTTTCGACGACGAGAAGTTGCGCGTCGACTACCGTCTGCTCGAAGGCGATCTGGATAAGTTCGAGGGCAGTTGGACGTTCGAAGGCGGCGACGGCACCACGCGCGTGCGCCTCACCGTCGACTACGACTTCGGCGTGCCCACCCTCGCCGAATTGATCGGGCCCACCCTGCACCGCAAGGTCCAGGAAAACGCCGAGATGATGCTGGCCGCCCTCAAGCGCGAAGCCGAACGCTAATTGCGCGAAGGCTTGCCGCAGCCTCGCTAGGCGGGTAGCTGGAATGCGACGATTTGGTTTTGCTTGAAGTCGTTGGTCCACAAACGATCGCCGTCCCAGGCGAGTGAAACGGCGACGAAAGGTGCTTGGGCCACGAAGCGCGGTACGGACGTTTCCGACCGCGGCTCCAGATACGCGATCCGGCAGCCTCCGCGCTCTTTGCCGAGCCAGGTCGAGAGATACAGGCCGCTGCCGGACCACGTCATGCCCAGGATCTCCTCGCCGACGTCGACGGCGCGGATCACCCGATGCTGCGGGTCGAGTTCGAGAACGCGCTTGTTATAGCGCTGACTGAGCCAGAGATGCTCGCCGTCGTAGGCCAGAAACGAGCCCGTATCGTCGGGACACGCGACCGCATCGCGCGACTTGAAGCCGTGGCCGGGAACGAAGCGCCGGATGAAGCGCTCGTCGGCGTCGCCGTTCTCCGAGCATACGAAACGCAATTCATCGCCCACCACCGTTGCGCCGACGGGCCGCCCGGGCGCGGTCGTCTCCTCGATCACGCGCGCTTGGCTCGGACTGAGCCCGTACACGCGCTGCGTCTCCCAGGACCCCACCCAGAGATGGTTCCCGTCGTGCGCCAGCGACTGCGGCGCGGGGGTCGGTGAGGGGATCCTGACGGTCTCCTCGAGGGCGGAGAGTTCGCTTGGCGTCGTCGTCATCGACGGGCCTTCGCGCTCCCGTCTGTGGAAAACCTACGCCCGCCAAATAGACATTCCTCTCAATGGTCCGGGGGGTGCGAGTGCGAAGATGGGAAGGCCGATGAAGTTCGCCTTTGTCATCCACCCGACGTCGCTCGAAGACGTTCTCCGCTACGAGCCGGGGGCGGCCGGTAAAGGCCTTCCGCTGATCCGGAAGATCATGGAGTGGATGCCGGCCTACGCCGCGGCGCACATCACGGGCGTTCGCACACCCGACGGACGGGAGACCGAGGGCTGGTTCGTCGCGGCGACTTACATGCCCGAACAGATGCTGACGCTGCCGCGCGAGACGGTCTACGCCAAGATTCTCAAAGCGATCGAGATCGGCGCGGAACTCGGCGCCGAGGTCGCGGGCTTGGGTGCGTTCACGGGCGTCGTCGGCGACGCGGGCGTGACGATCGCCGAACGTTCGCCGATCGCCGTGACCACGGGCAACTCGCTCACGATCGCCGCGGGCGTGGAAAGCCTCTTGCGCGGCGCGCGCGAGATGGAGATCGACCTGCCGCGGGCGACGGCCGTGATCATCGGTGCGACCGGTTCGATCGGCTCGGCGTGCGTGGAACTGATCGCGCCCCGCGTCGAACACATCGTGCTCGTCGCGCGCAACCTCACGCGGCTGCGCGCGCTGCAAGCGAAACTCGAAGGGCGCGTCGCCTGCGGACTCTCTATCGAGACCGACGTGCGCGCCGCCGTGCGCCGCGGGCAGATCGTGTTGACGGCGACCACCTCGACGCAAGAATTGATCGAACCCCAAGATCTGCAAACCGGCGCGGTGGTCTGCGAACTCTCGCTGCCGCACGATGTGGGTCGACGGGTCGCCGTCGAACGTCCCGACGTGCTCGTGACCGAAGGCGGCAACATGCGCGTGCCCGGCACGCCGCGCTTCGGGCGCGTCCGCGAACCCGAACTCGATTTCGATCTCGGGCTGCCGCCGCGCACGGCGCTGGCCTGCATGTCCGAGACGATGGTGCTCGCGCTCGAAGAGCGTCGCGAGCACTATACGCTCGGCCGCGGCATCCAACTCGACAAGGTGCGCGAGATCGAAGGGCTCGCGCGCCGCGCCGGGTTCACCCTCGCCGACATGCGCGCGTTCGACAAAGCCGTGACGCCCGAGCGCATCGCCGCGGTCAAGCACGCCGCAGCCATGCGCCGCGCGGAAGCCGTCTGAGTTCGATGACGCGCGAGCATCCCTACAAGGCTACGCTGCGTTGGAGCGGCGCGAACGCAGGGCCGACGCGTAGCTACGCCGGCTACTCGCGCGAATACGTGGTGGAGATCGCGGGCAAGGCGCCGCTCCGCGGTTCGGCCGACCCGTTCTTCCGCGGCGACGGCTCGCTGCACAATCCCGAGGATCTTCTGCTCGCGGCGCTGAGCGGCTGTCACATGCTCAGCTATCTCGCGCTGTGCGGACGCGAAGGCATTCCGGTCGTGAGTTACACCGACGATTCGAGCGCGACGCTCGTGGAAGAACAGGGCTCGGGCCGCGTGACGGGCGCGCTGCTGCGGCCGGTCGTGCTGATCGACGCGGCGTGCGACGACGCGCAACTCGCCCGCGCGCTCGACTTGCACGACGCCGCGCGCGCGCAATGCTTCATCGCAAACTCGGTCGATTTTCCGGTCGAACACGAGCCCGCCGTCTCGAGGGCGGTCCCGTGAAGCGCATCGTCTCGGTTTCGCTCGGTTCGTCCTCGCGCGATCATCGCGCCGAGGTCGAACTGCTCGGCGAACGCTTCGAGATCGCGCGCTACGGCACCGACGGTTCGCTCGACAAGGCCGTGGCCCGCATCAAGGAACTCGACGGCACGGTCGATGCGATCGGCGTGGGCGGCATCGACGTCTATCTCTACGCGGGCAGCAAGCGATATGCGGTGCGCGACGGACTGCGGCTGCTGGCCGCCGCGCAGACCACGCCGGT
>Ga0182012_10005249_pt1 | contig 13430 bp, 12 predicted proteins | sample 612S2SmetaG_FD_120486 | JGI IMG/M metagenome (GOLD analysis project Ga0182012, IMG submission 120486) | Permafrost microbial communities from Stordalen Mire, Sweden - 612S2S metaG | ecosystem: Environmental > Terrestrial > Soil > Wetlands > Permafrost | place: Sweden: Stordalen | collected... | reverse complement strand
AGGGCCAGCCGGCCCAGACCGGTCTTGCCTTTGTACAGCCTGCCGTCGGGCGAGCGAGTGCCCTCCGGATACATGCCCAGCAGTTTGCCCTCGCCCAGCACCCGGCCGGCGGTGTCCAGTGCGGCCTGGGCGGCGTCGGAGTCGTTGCGGTCGATCGGCACCTGGCCGACGGCGGTGAAGAACGAGCGACTCAACCAGCCCTTGATCCCGGTGCCGGTGAAATATTCGGACTTCGCCAGGAAAGTGATCCGGCGCCGCACCACCAGCGGAAGGAAGAAACTGTCCATCACAGCCAGGTGGTTACTGGCCAGGATCACCGGCCCGGAACTCGGAACATATTCCAGGCCTTCGACTTTCGGTCGGCCGATCACAGTCAGCAGCGGACCCAGGAAGATGTACTTCAGCAGCCAGTAGTACATGGGGCCCCCTCTCGTCCGCGTCGATGACCTGCTGCGCCAACTGTACCCATCTGTGACGGATGCGACCACCTTCGGCGTCGGCGGGTCACTCGTCGACGGTGACGGGAATGGGTTGGTAGCGAGTCTTCCCAGGGCCCGGCGGGTCGGGCGGGTCGGGCGGCTCGTCTGGTTGCGGTTTGGAAGACCGGTCGATGTCTTCGACATCGTTGATGTCACTGATGATGGCGCGGATGACCTCCAGCAGACCGATGCTGTGGTCAGCGATGATAGTGAGCAACGGGTGCTGATCGCCGGTCGCCAGCGCGGCCAGCGCGCAGACGGGACACCACACCTGCTGGCATTTGCCGGTGCCGACACCAGCACCCCCGGTCATCGCGGCCGCCGCGCGCACCGCCGGGTCGATGCCGTCCAGAATGGCCTGGGCCAACCTCCGCAGCTCGGGACCAATGTCGGGGTGAGCGCCACTCACGTCGGCCACACCTCCGGATCTGGTCGAAAACGAATTGTCAGCTCACCGCCCCGCAGATGTGCGTCCAAGACGATGCACCGCCGCAGTACCGACGCCAATCGAACCCTGCGCCGCAAGCCGCCGGCGCTGACGATCAGGTCGTCGTCGACCCGGCCCAGTGTCAGCGCCGCAGGATCGAGCTGGGGCAACGCTAGCCGCAGTCGGTATACCGACTCCAGCCCCGAGCCCGATTCCAGCTCCACAATAGGGCGCAGCGGCCCAGGTGGCGATGTTCCGAGCCGAAGGCGGGCACTGTCGAGCAGACCTGCCAGCGCCTTCGGGCCGATCGGCTCGCCGGGCAGGTGCGGCGTCAGCACCAGCGCCACGTCGCCGATGGCGGTTTCGAGTTCGGCGAGCACAGCACGCTGCCCGGAAATGCGTTCGGCATACCAGAAGAATGCCGGGTGCTCAGGCAGGTTGTGGTACTCGTAGGACTCGTCTTCGGCCAGAACCTGGTTGACGATCAGCTCCTCCACGGTTACCCCCATCAGCGCCAGGGAGCCCAGCGTCCGGACCGCCTCGGCCGCGACCACTCGCTCGGGAGTCAGCACCAGGTGAGCACTAACCAGCTCACCGTCGGTCAGCAACGCGCTGAGCCGGTCGACGACGGTACTGATGCGCTCCAGCAGTTCCACGACCGCGGCCGACCTGGCGTCATCGGCGCCGACGTTGAGCCTGCGATGACGGGGCCAGGCGCGCTCCACATACAGCGCAAAGGTGGCAGGCAGTGTCAACATTCGCAGCGCATCTGCCGTCGACGCGCAGTCGACGACGATGCGATCCCAGCGCCCGCCCGCGGCGAGCTCGCCGACCTTGTACAGCCCGAGCACTTCCTGGATCCCAGGCAATGCCGAGAGTTCCTCGGGGGCAATGGTGCTCAACTCGGATTCGGGAAACCGCCGATCCAGGGTCTCGACCACCTCATGCCATCGGTCCTCGAGCAGCGCCAGGGTGTCCAGCGCCAACGCGTCGAGAAATCCGCCGTTTGGCTCGGTCTGCCCGGTATCGAGGTTGGTGAACACCCGCACCGGTTCACCCCGGCCGCTCGGTGGGACCGAGACGCCCAGCACGTCGCCCAGCGAGTGGGCCTGGTCGGTGGACACCACCAGCACCCGATGGCCCTCGCTCGCATCACAGACGGCGGTCGCGGACGCCAGGGTGGATTTTCCTACCCCGCCTTTGCCGACGAAAAGACTGATTCGGGCCGGGGTGGGCGCCGCGACGTCACTGGATTCACTCAGCCCTCGACCCGTTTCTTGAGATCCTTCAATGCGGTATCGGTCAATCTGCGCTCGGCTTTGCGTTTGAGCAATCCGATCATCGGGACGGCAAGATCGACCGAGAGCTCGTAGGTGACTTCTGTGCCAGACCCCTTGGCCGCCAAGCGATATGTGCCGTCGAGGGAGCGTAGTAGCGAGCTGGAGACCAGGGTCCAGCTGAGCGAGCGGCCGCTTTTCGGCCACTCGTAGGTCATCACCAGGGTGTCTTTGATGACGCCCGCGTCCATGACGAATCGCACGAGTTTCGGGTAGCCGTCTGCGCCTCGTTCTTGCACTTCGGCTTCCTTGTACTCCGATATCCACTCCGGGTAGGAATCGATATCGGCGATCACGTCCAACACCGTGCCCGGATCCGCTTCGATATAGATCGTCTGCGACGTCTTCTCCGCCACCTGGCTGCTTCCCTCTCTGCCGGACACGGGTCTACCCCAGGCTAGCGGCTAAACTACCGGAGAGACCCCGACCGGGCGTGACCGTTCCAGTGTCGTCTTGACCTCAAAGGCCATTTTCTTGCCCGCCACCCTGCGGTGGTGCGTCATTTTCGCCAAGTTCAGCTTCGCCAGCTCCCAGGCTGGGAGTCCGGTCGGTTCGGCGTGCAGGAAATAGTGCAGCACAACCCCGTCGAGCCCCTCCATCATGGGCTCTAGCCAGACTTCCATCGTGCCGGTCAGGGCGCCATTAACCGTCCATCTGATCCCTTTTTCAGCGCGATCCTCGACGACCTGCAGCCGCAGATCCGGCCACCACCGGCGCCAACTGGACCGATTGGCGACCGCCGCGCCGACCCGTGCACCGTCGGCAGCGACAAATGTCTCGTCGGCGATCTGGATGCTGTTCATCGGCTCAGCTTCACACACGTTGCCCTCGCAACCGCGGCCTGCCCCTTCCGGGCCCGACCGACCGCCTCCGTTCTGCGGGAATGCTCGGATTAGGCTGGGTGGCAGCAAGCCAGCGCATAGAAGTATCAAGCAACGTCATGAGGACAACGAGGTCAAAAGAGTGCGTGAGTACAGTATTCCGGCCCGCTTTTCCGTCGGCGAGCACGACAATATTGCGGCCGTGGTCTTCCAGCATGAGAGCGACGATCCCAGCCATGTGATCTTCCAGCGCCAGATCGACGGTGTCTGGACTGATGTCACGTGCGCCGAGGCGGCCGATCAGATCCGTTCTGCGGCAGTCGGTTTGATTTCGCTGGGCGTCCAGGCCGGCGACCGGGTGTCGATCTTTTCGGCCACCTGTTACGAGTGGGCGATCCTCGACTTCGCGATCTTGTCCGTGGGCGCCGTCACGGTACCGATTTACGAGACATCATCGGCCGAGCAGGTGCGCTGGGTACTGCAGGACTCAGCGGCCGTGCTGGTGTTCGCCGAAACCGATGCGCACGCCGCAACGGTCACCGAGCTCACCGGCGAACTGCCTGCCCTGCGGCGGGTTCTGCACATCAACGGTTCGGGCCCGAAAGCGCTCGAGCAGCTGGTCGAGGCCGGTGCGTCGGTGGACCCGGCCGAGCTGACCGCGCGACTTGGGGCGCTCCGTTCCGAAAACCCGGCGACGCTCATCTACACCTCGGGCACCACCGGACGACCCAAAGGCTGCCAACTCACGCATTCGAACCTGCTGCATGAGATCCGCGGCACCCAGGAGTGCCTCCCAACGCTGCTGAACAAACGTGAGCGGCTGCTGGTCTTTCTGCCGCTGGCCCATGTGTTGGCCCGGGCACTCACTTTGTCCGCCTTCGCCAGCAAATTGACCGTCGGATTCACCAGCGACATCAAGAATCTGGTGCCGATGTTCGCGGTGTTCAAACCGACGGTGGTGGTGTCTGTGCCACGCGTCTTCGAGAAGGTGTACAACACCGCGGAGCAGAACGCCACCGACGACGGCAAGGGGCGAATCTTCAAAGCTGCTGTGCAGACTGCGGTCGACTGGAGCCGGGCCCACGACGATGGCAAGCCGGGGTTGGTGCTGCGCGCCAAGCATGCGGTGTTCGACCGACTGGTCTACAGCAAGCTGCGCGCTGCGCTCGGCGGCGACTGCCACGCGGCCCTCTCCGGTGGCGCACCGCTGGGGGCACGGCTCGGCCACTTCTACCGCGGGGTGGGCGTCACCATCTACGAGGGCTACGGGCTGACCGAGACCAGCTCGGCGATCACGGTCAACCAAGTCCAGCCCGGCGGTCTGAAGATCGGCAGCGTCGGGATACTGGTGCCCGGCAACAGCCTGCGCATCGCTGACGACAAGGAGCTGTTGGTGCGCGGCGGCGTGGTCTTCGACGGCTACTGGCACAACGAGCAGGCCACCCAGGACGCATTCGTCGACGGCTGGTTCAAGACCGGGGACCTCGGTGCGATCGACGAGGACGGCTTCTTGACCATCACCGGCCGCAAGAAGGAACTTATCGTCACCGCGGGCGGCAAGAACGTCGCTCCCGCCTTGCTGGAAGACCAACTGCGATCGCACCCGCTGATCAGTCAGGCGTTGGTCGTCGGCGACGCCAAGCCATTCATCGGTGCGCTGATCGCCATCGATCCCGAGGCTTTCGTGGGCTGGAAGGAACGCAACGGCAAGGCGGCCACTGCATCGGTGGGCGATCTGGCCACCGACCCCGACTTGGTCGCCGAGGTAGACAAGGCCGTCAAACAGGCCAACCTGACGGTGTCGCACGCCGAGTCGATCCGCAAATTCCGCATCCTGCCGGTCGACTTCACCGAGGACACCGGCGAACTGACACCGACGCTGAAGGTCAAGCGCCATGCGGTGGTCGAGAAGTTCGCCTCCGATATCGAGGCGATCTACGACAAGGACTGAACGCCGCTACAGCCGATTGCGCGCGGGCCAGCCCGCATCGTCGCCGCGCAGCAGGTTCGCCAGCCGGACGGCCAGCGTGTCCCAACGCCATTGGGATGTCACCCAGTCGCGGCCGGCCGCGCCCATCGCGGCGGCCCGGTCGCGATCGTTCAGCAACTCGGTGACAGCGTCGGCGATTTTTTTCACCGAGTTCCCGTCGACCACCAGCCCGGTCTTGTTGTGCTGCACGGCTTCCGGAGCTCCGCCCGATTCGCCGGCAAGTACCGGCACGCCGGTGGCCGACGCCTCCAGGAATACGATGCCCAAGCCCTCGACGTCCATCCCCGCACCCCGCGTGCGGCACGGCATCGCGAAGACGTCGGCCAGCGCGTGATGGGCGGGCAGCTCGGCCGCCGGTACGCCGCCGGTGAACGTCACGTGGTCGGCAACTCCGCACTCCCGAGCCAACTTGCGCAGCGCCTCCAGGTAAGGACCGCCGCCGACGATCACCAGCGCGGCGCCGTCAACTCGCTGCCGAATCGACGGCAACGCCCTGATCAGCATGTCCTGGCCTTTGCGTGGCACCAGCCGTGACAGGCACACCACGGTGGGCCGTTCGCCCAGCCGGTAGCGGTCGCGGAGCTCGGCGCGGGCGGCCGGATCCGGCCGGAACCGGTCGGTGTCCACGCCGGGCGGCAGGTATTCCAATGCGGCCGATGGCCCGAAGGCCGGCGCGAAACGCGACCGGGTGTAGCGACTGACGAACGTCACGACGTCCGTGTCCTCGCCGATGCGACGCAGCACCGATCGCGCTACCGGAAGCATCGACCAGCCCACTTCGTGGCCGTGCGTGCTCGCCAGCACCCGGGCCGCCCCGGCCTGGCGGGCGCGCCGGGCCAGCAGGGCCAACGGTGCGGCCGCGCCGAACCAGACGGTGTCGATACCGTGGTCGCCGATCAGGCGGCGCATCCGGGCATCGACCCCCGGGCCCGGCAGCATCAGCGTGGTGGGATGACGCACCACCCGATAGCCCGCCGAGTCGGCTGAATCATCGAAGGCCTCGGCGCCCCTCCACCGCGGCGCGTACACCGTGACCGAATGCGACCCGTCGTGAACCAGCCGGCCGACGAACTCACCCAGGTAGGACTGGATACCGCCAGGTCGCGGAGGAAAGTCGTTGGTTACCAGCAGGACCCGGCTCACGTGCGTCAGGCTAGCGGATGCGCCTAACGCAGCATCCATTGCTTCCAGCGCTCCAGCACGCCGGCATAGTCGGTGCCAAGCACGTCGCGGACAGCGGTCAGCACGTCGGTGTGCCCGACACCGCAAGCGGCCAGATAGAAGGCGCGCAATTTCGCGGCCCCGTAGCTATCGGCGACGAAGCGCGCGAACCACCAAGCGCGGTCGTAAGCCAACGAGCGCTGCGGCCCGGGTGTGTCCAACTCGATGTCCGACGGCAGCGTCAGTGCGATGGACAGCGCGTCGGCGGGCACCGGGGTGGGCGGGCGGGCAACGAAATCGGCTACCCCTTCGGTCAGCCAGTGCGGCGCGTCCAGCGCCGTGTCGACTCGCGCCGCGTAGTGGAAAAGTTCGTGGGTCAACACTATTCGTAATGCCGACTCGCTAATGTCGGCCGCTCCCGGCGCGAAAACGATCCGTTGGCCAAACGCGACTCGGTGGGTTTGATCGACGCTGTCGAAGACGGTGACCGCCGCGATATCAGCCCATTGTCCTGGCGGACCACCGCCGGCGGCCACGCGGAACTGCTCGTCCGAGCCGGCGGCCAGCACTGAAATATCGCGCGACCAATCATGTCCCCAGAACGCCTCGACCTGGTCGATCGCAGCACCGATGTTCGACGCAACACGAGTCAGCAGTCGGTCGGCGGCCGGGCCACCGAGCAGCCGAACCGAGCGGTCGCCGAAGGCTAACGGCCGCGTCACCGCACTCGTTCGGTGATTAGCGGGCGCGACCAGCTGCGTGGGCCTTGCCGAATCTTCGCGTCGCTGGTTGAACGGCACAGCCGCCGCCACCATTAACTCAACAACAAACACCCAGGCCAGAAGTAGCGGAAGCCACCGGCGTGGCCGGCCAGTCCGCCCCGCCCCGCGGCGTTTAGTACCGGCGGGCGTCGTAGATCGGGCCGGACGAGTTCATCGGCACCACGCGCACCGGCACACCGTAGGTGGAGGAGTGAATCATCATGCCGTCACCGACGTAGAGGCCCGCGTGCGATGCGTCCGAGTAGAAGGTCAGCACGTCGCCGGGCTGCAGGTCCGACAGCGCCACCGGCTGTCCGCCCTGGGCCAGCGCCTGGCTGGAGTGCGGCAGCGCGACACCGGCGCCCTGCTGGAAGGCCCACATCACCAACCCGGAGCAGTCGAACCCGCCTGGTGCGGCTCCGCCCCACACGTAAGACGAGCCGACCTGAGTCAGGGCCGCTTGCACAACGCTCGCGCGGTCACCGCTGCCACCGGGTGCCGGGAAGAACCCGGGCAGTCCGCCGGGTGGCGGCGGGGCGTCAGCGGGTGCACCGTTCGGCGGCAACCCGTCCGGCGCCGGTAACCCCGCCGGGACGGGTCCGGGATCGGCGAGGGCGGTGCGCTGCCCGGGCGACAGCGAGACGTACTGAGACTTGACGACAGCGATCTGCACCTGCAACTGGCTCTGTTTGGACTGCAAGCTCGCCCGTACCGCGGCCGCCTGATCAGCCGCGGCCTTGGCGTCGGCAGCCGACTTGGCGGATGCTTCCTCAGCCTTGATGGCTTGTGCTCCGGCGGTCCGGAAGCTCACCATCTGCGCGCTCATTTGATGCGCCATCACGCGCTGCACAGCCATGTTGTCGATCAGCTGCTGCGGTGAATCCGCTGTCAGCATCGCGTCCACGCCGTCGACGCGCCCACCCATATACGTCGCGGCGGCGAGTTTGTTGACCGCGGTCTGGAAGGTACCCAGGCGATCCTGTGCGGCCTGGACAGCCGCCTGGTCGTCCGTGTGCTTCTTGTCCGCGGCCTGCTGGACGGCCAGCTTTTGATTCAGGTCGAGTTGCGCACTGTGCATCGCCTCGGTGGTCTGCTCGGCCTGCCGCGATAGCTCGTTGAGTTTCGCCATCGCGTCCTCAGCAGGGTCGGCCGCGACATTCGCGGCAAGACCACCGGCGAATACGACGAAGCCCGCGAGCATCCCGACGACAGAACGTGTAGCGAAACGCGTGACCGGATGCCTAGCGGGGAGCCTCAAAGTATCTCTTCCTTAAACTGCATCGACGTTCGCCGGGGTTCAGGTCTCAAATAGGTTACGAAACGATATCGCTGTTTGTCCAAATGAGGCCGTTAAGAAAACAGAAAGATTTCTGTCATAACTATGTGAGTGATGGCGGTGCCAACCGTTGCGATGCAAGAAAACTCCAAAGCGCGAGGCGATCAAGCGACACCTGACCCACGATCCCGCCGGATCGGCACCAATCTCAATCTGGGCGCCAATCCGACCTCAGCAAGCACTTCCAGCGCGGCGCATTCGTCCTGCAATAACGTTTCCGGTACCCCGAGTAAAACGCTGACGACACAGTCGCGACATCCAGGGCCTCGCACCGCGCAGTCGTCACAGTCGATAACCACCGGTGCATCCGGTCCGGGCAGCGCGACGCCTTCGAGGTGGGGTTTGAGATCGGGTCTGCGGTTGGGTCTGCCCTCGGGTCGGCCGCTTTGTGCCATCAGAATCGGTCCTCTCGGTCGCGCTCGGTTCGAGCTTCCCGAACGCTAACCCCGGCCACCGACACGTTTCCGTTCGAATTCCGCGAAGGTTGCCGCTGGGTGTTACCCCAGGCTGCGTTCGAAGCGGCGCATTCCGGCGATCCACCGGTCGTAGTCGGCGCCCTTCTGTCGATACATGGTCAACACCTCGGGGTGCGGCAGTACCATGAATGTCCGGTTGGCGATGGCCTGGACCACGAAGTCCGCCACGACGTCCGGGCCAATCACCGCAGCGGCCAGGGCGGCGGCGCCCGCCCGAAACTCCGCGTCCGGCGAGTCGGCCATGCCCTGCAGCAGTGGGGTGTCCACACCCAGCGGGCATACGCAGCTGACACCGATTCCCTTGTCGCCGTATTTGATGGCCAACCATTCGGCGAACCCGACGGCGGCGTGCTTGGTCACGCTGTAGGGCGCCGCCGCGATCTGGGTCAGTAGTCCGGCGGCCGAGGCGACGACGACGAAATGTCCGCTGACACGCTCAAGCCATTCCGGAACAAGAGCTTTGGCCGCGCGGATGTGGGCACGCAGGTTGATGTCGATGATCCGGTCCCAGGCGGCTTCGTCGTCGCCGAGGCCGGATTGGCCGCCGATCCCGGCATTGGCGACGTAGATGTCTACCGGGCCGAACGTCCGGCGTGCGGTGTCGAGCAGGGTCGCGATGCCGTCTGTGCTCGCGGCGTCCGCGGCCGCCGCGACGCCCCCGATCATCGCAGCGGTCTCGGCGGCCGACCCTGCGTCGATGTCGCCAGCCACTACCGAGGCGCCGGCCGATGCCAGCTCCACCGCGATAGACCTGCCGATGCCCGAGCCCGCTCCGGTGACCACCGCCACCGATCCGTCGATCTTCACGGGCACATGATCTACCTCATCAGTTGCGCCCGCAATATGCCCGCTGTCCCCGCTACCTGCACTCGTGTCGCGCACCGGAATGTCGGTGCCGGTGTTTAACGTCGCGGCCATGGGAGTGACCCGTGCGACTCAGCTGAGTCTCTGGGCGCCAGCCGACGAACGGTCGCTGCGCGATATCACCTTCGTCGTGGTCGATCTCGAGACCACCGGCGGACGCGCCAGGAGCACCGACGCGACACCCCCCGACGCGATCACCGAGATCGGGGCCATCAAAGTCTGCGGCGGCGTCGTGCTCGGCGAGTTCGGCACCCTGGTGGACCCGCAGCGCGGCATCCCGCGCCAGATCGTGCAGCTCACCGGCATCACCACGGCGATGGTGCGTGACGCCCCGACGATCGACGCCGTGCTGCCGATGTTCATGGAGTTCGCCGGCAACTCGGTGCTCGTCGCGCACAACGCCGGGTTCGATATCGGATTTCTGCGGGCGGCTGCCGAACGGTGCCAGATTCCCTGGCCGCGGCCGCAGGTGCTGTGCACGGTGCGGCTGGCCCGGCGGGTACTGAGTCGCGAGGAAGCGCCCAGCGTGCGGCTGGCGGCGTTGGCGCGGCTGTTCGCCGTCTCCACCGAGCCCACCCACCGCGCCCTCGACGACGCCCGCGCCACCGTCGACGTGTTGCACGCACTCATCGAGCGAGTGGGCAACCAGGGCGTGCACACCTATGCCGAACTGCGCGCCTACCTGCCCGACGTGACGCCGGCCCAGCGCCGCAAGCGGGTACTCGCCGACGGCCTGCCACGCCGCCCCGGCGTGTACCTGTTCCGCGGTCCGTCGGGCGAGGTGCTCTACGTCGGCACGGCGGTCGACTTGCGGCGTCGAGTGAGTCAGTACTTCAACGGCACCGACCGCCGCGCGCGGATGACGGAGATGGTGGCGCTGGCCAGCGCGGTCGACCACGTGGAATGCGCGCATCCACTGGAGGCCGGTGTGCGCGAGCTGCGGATGCTGGCCGCACATGCCCCGCCGTACAACCGCCGGTCGCGTTTCCCGCGGCGCTGGTGGTGGGTCGTGCTGACCGATGAGGCGTTTCCGAGGCTGTCGGTGGTGCGGGCGCCCCGACACGACCGCATCGTCGGCCCGTTCCGGTCCCGCTCCGAGGCCGCCGCGACGACGACCCTGCTGGCGCGCTTCACCGGCGTCCGCACTTGTACGGCGCGCCTGGCGCGTTCGGCGCTGCACGGGCCGTCCTGCCCCGAGCGCGAGGTGTCGCCCTGCCCGGCCGCCCGCGATGTGACGGCCACTCAGTACGCGGCGGCCGTAGCGCGCGCCGTGGCTTTGATCGACGGCCTGGACAACAGCGCATTGGGCGCGGCCGTGCAACAGATCGCTACGCTCGCCGAGCACCGTCACTACGAGAGCGCCGCGCGCCTGCGTGACCACACGGCGGCCGCCGCCGAGGCGCTGTGGCGCGGCCAGCGGTTGCGTGCGCTGACCACCTTGCCCGAGCTCATCGCCGCCGCCCCGGACGGTGCCGGCGGGTACCACCTGGCCGTCATCCGGCACGGCCAACTCGCCGCGGCAGGCACAGCCACGCGCGGCGTGCCGCCGATGCCGGTGGTCGACGCCATTCACGCTGGCGCCCAAGCAATCCTGCCGATGCCGGCCCCGCTCGGCGGGGCGCTGGTCGAGGAGACGGCGCTCATCGCGCGCTGGCTGGCCACCCCGGGAGTACGGGTCGTCCGGGTCGCCGAACCCGACGCCCCCGACTCCCAAGGCTGGGCCTCCCCGCTGCGGTCGGCCGGCGCCTGGGCCGGCTGGGCGGCGCTGGCGCGGTCGGCGCGACTGGCCGGCGAACAAACAGCCCCGGGCTCAGACCTGCTCGCCGAAGCACACCCATCGCGCGAGCAACTGTTCGGCCGCGCCGGAGTCGATGGCCGCGCCGGCACGCCGCAACCCGTCCTCCCACGCCGGCAGCCATTCAGCGCGGCTGGATAGGCCGGCGTGGGCAACCATTGCACCGGCGGCGTTGAGCACGACGGCGTCGCGAACCGGGCCCTTGGCGCCCGCCAGAACCGCGCGCGCCTGCGCCGCGTTGGCGTCGGCGTCGCCGCCTACCAGCTCGTTGAGGTTCGCGCGGGCGAAGCCGAATCCGGCCGGATCAAAAGTCAGCCTGTCCACCGTGCCTGCCTGCACTCGCCAGATCGTGCTCGTGGTGGTGGTGGTCAACTCGTCGAGCCCGTCGTCGCCGTGTACAACCAGCACGCTGGCGCCGCGCGCGGCGAACACACCCGCCATCACCTCGGCGAGGTTGCCGAACGCGCAGCCAATCAACCCCGCCCGCGGCCGGGCCGGATTAGTCAGCGGCCCAAGCAGATTGAATACCGTGGGCACCCCGAGCTCACGGCGCACCGCGGATGCCTGCCGGAAGGACGGATGGAAAAGCGGCGCGAAGCAGAACCCGATCCCGACCTCGGCGAGGCTGCGCGCGACCTGTTGGGGTCCGAGGTCGATGCGCACTCCGAGCGCTTCCAGCATGTCCGCGCCACCGGCAAGCGACGACGACGCCCTGTTGCCGTGTTTGACCACCGGCACGCCCGCGGCCGCAACCACAATCGAGGCCATGGTGGACACGTTGACGGTGTTGACGCCATCTCCCCCGGTGCCGACGATGTCGACGGTGTCTTGAGTGTTGCCGCCCGGGGCGGTCGCGGGCATCTGCAGCGCGTGACTCAGCATGACGTCGGCCAGCTCGCTGACTTCGGCCACGGTGGGAACTTTCATCTTCATCGCCACCCCGAAGGCAGCGATCTGGGCCGGTGTCGCGGCGCCTGCCATGATCTGGTCCATCGCCCAGGCAGCCTGACCCGGCGTCAAGTCCCGCCCACCGGTCAAAAGGCCCAAAACCTGCCGCCACGACGACGCCGGCATGCCGGCAGAAGCCTCATCGCCGATGTGAGATGACAGAGTCACGCGCCGATGGTCCCACGAGGACCAAGAGCCCCCCAACCGTCGTCCAAACCTTCTCCAAAAGCACGCCGGAAGCGACGCGAACGACTGAATTTGCGCCCCGGGTAGTCTTCGACAACTACAAAGCGTCATACTTGCTGAGTGACTAGCGCTGTAGGCACCTCGGGGACTGCAATCACGTCGCGAGTGCATTCGCTGAATCGGCCCAACATGGTCAGTGTTGGCACCATAGTGTGGCTTTCCAGCGAGCTCATGTTCTTTGCTGGGCTATTCGCGATGTATTTCACCGCGCGTGCGCAGGCAGGCGGGAAGTGGCCGCCGCCCCCCACCGAGCTGAATCTGTACCAGGCGGTTCCGGTGACGCTGGTGCTGATCGCGTCGTCGTTCACGTGCCAAATGGGCGTGTTCGCCGCCGAACGGGGCGACGTCTTCGGGCTGCGCCGCTGGTACGTGGTCACCTTCCTGATGGGCCTGTTCTTCGTCCTCGGGCAGGCCTACGAGTACTACCACCTGGTTAGCCACGGCACCACGATCCCGGGCAGCGCCTACGGCAGCGTGTTTTATCTGGCTACCGGGTTCCACGGGCTGCACGTCACCGGCGGCCTGATCGCCTTCATTTTCCTGCTGGTCCGCACGGCGATGAGCAAGTTCACTCCGGCGCAGGCCACGGCAAGCATCGTCGTCTCGTACTACTGGCATTTCGTCGACATCGTGTGGATCGCGCTGTTCACCGTGATCTATTTCATTCGATAGCTGACGCAAGACGAACAGGAGTGCTCGGTTGAAGCAACTGAGGTTCACCCGATCCGGTGGCAATGGTGATCGGTCGCGTCGGCGCCTTCGCCGTCGACTGTCGGGCGGCCTGCTGCT
>Ga0182012_10005247_pt1 | contig 13432 bp, 11 predicted proteins | sample 612S2SmetaG_FD_120486 | JGI IMG/M metagenome (GOLD analysis project Ga0182012, IMG submission 120486) | Permafrost microbial communities from Stordalen Mire, Sweden - 612S2S metaG | ecosystem: Environmental > Terrestrial > Soil > Wetlands > Permafrost | place: Sweden: Stordalen | collected... | reverse complement strand
TGGCAATCAGTTGGTGCTGTCTGGCGGCAACGTGGGCGTGGGGACCGCCACGCCAGGGGCGCCTCTGGAAGTGGCGGGGAACGTGAAGATCAGCGGCGCGGGGAGCGGGCTGACGTTCCCGGACGGCACCACGCAAACCACGGCAGGCGATCCGGCAGGGGTGCTGGGAGTGAACCCGCTGCAAGTGGCGCTGCTGAAGTGGTTCCCGGCTTACCAGTCGTCCGTTTCGTTCAACGTCGGAGCTTGGCCCTTGGGTATCACTTTTGACGGCGCCAACATCTGGGTGGGTAACCAAGACGGCACCGTTACCAAATTAGTGGCTGCAACCGGCGCGGTAGTGGGCACATACCCCTCGGGAAGCGGTGCAACCGGGCTGGCCTTTGACGGGGCCAATATCTGGGTGGCTAACCCAAACGGCAATACGATCACCAAGCTTCGGGCCAGCGATGGCGCGTGTGAGGGCACCTGCACCTTCACCGTGGGAACCTATCCGTGGGGGTTGGCCTTTGACGGAGCCAATATCTGGGTGACGAGTAGCGGCGGCAATTACGTAAGTAAGGTGTCCTCGTCCGGCGCCGTCCTGGGGAATTACCCCGTGGGAAACGCGCCGTTGGGGCTGGTGTTCGACGGGGCCAACATCTGGGTGGCGAACGGTGCCAGCAACACGGTCACCAAGCTTCGGGCCAGCGATGGCGCGTGTGTTGGCGCCTGCGCGTTCAGCGTGGGGTCCGCTCCGGAGGGAACTGCTTTTGATGGAGCCAACATCTGGGTGACCAACTACTGGGGCAACTCGGTGACGAAGCTGCTGGCCTCCACCGGCGCGCTGCTGGGCACGTACACAGTAGGAACCAATCCGGAAGGAATTGCTTTTGATGGAGCCAATATCTGGGTGGTTAATACCGGCAGCAGTAGCGTCACCAGGTTGCAGGCCTCGACCGGCGCTGTGTTGGGAACGTTCAACGTGGGATCGATTGCGCAGTGGATCGCATTTGATGGGGCCAACGTCTGGGTCACGAACTCCGGAAGCAATACCGTGAGCAAGTTGTAGCGAGGGCCAGAGTGACTGGACCCCTGAGGAGAACCTTATGAAGCGAACATTCATCTGTTATTGCCTGCTGGCTGTATGCATCACACCAGCATTCGGCGAGGAACAAGCACAGTCGATGCGGGCGCGCCTGCGCGGCCTCAGGGGGCACACGGCCCCCGTAGCGCAGGACGCAACCGCCGGGCCCGCCTGGTCCACGGATTACTCCCTAACACCGGACACCGGGTTAACCAGCCATTCGGCCGTGTGGGACCCGGCCACGAACGCCATGATCGTTTTCGGTGGAATCGACTTTGGCGCTGAGGCGACGGACACCAATGCCGTCCTGCTCTATACTCCCGCCGCCGCAAGTTGGACCACGTTGATCGCCAACGGCGCGCTCGGCGCTCCATCGGCGCGAGATTCCCACACCGCGGTGTACGACTCCGCGAACAACCGCATGATCGTTTTTGGAGGCTTTGAATTCTCATACTCGGGGACTGAATCGGTCTTCAATGACGTGTGGGTGTTGAGCAACGCCAATGGCCAGGGAAGCCCCTTGTGGACCCAACTGAACCCGACGGGGACACCGCCTGCGCCCCGCTTCGCTCAAACGGCCGTGTATGATGCGGCGAATAATCGGATGATCGTCTTCGGTGGCTTGGGCCTGGATGGGGAGCAACTCTTCTCCGACTTGTGGGTCCTGACCAATGCCAATGGCATAGGTGGCACGCCGGCTTGGATCAAGCTTACCCCTACCGGCAGCCTGACGTCTGATGTCGAGTCGCCCTCCGCCGTATATGACTCGGTCAACAACATCATGACTTTGTTTGGGGGGGCAAATCTCGCCGAAACCGCTTCCACGAACGGCGTGTGGACGCTCTCGCACGCCAACGGCTTGGGCGGGACGCCTCGGTGGACGAACATCGTCGCCCCGGGCGCCGCTGGTTCGCCAGCCAGACGCTATGGCCACACTGCCGTTTACGACTCGGCGAACAACCGCATGATCATTTTCGGAGGGGGGCCCGCTCCGGACACTGAAGGAATCGGCTTCAACGACGCCTGGGTGCTCACCTACGCCAACGGATTGGGCGGTACGCCCGCCTGGACTAAGCTAAAGCCGACCGGCACGCCGCCGGCTACACGGTGGGAACACACCGCGGTTTATGATGCGGTCAACAACCGGATGCTGGTGTTCGCGGGAGACCTGGCAGATCCCGTCTACTACCTGGCGTGGATCTTGAGCGACGCCGACGGGCTCTGAGACGTGCGCGGCGCGCATCCGCGTCGTATCCTAGTCGGAAGGAGTGCTGAATGTTCCGTCTCATCTGCTGCCTCTCCATCGCCCTTGTCACCCAGGCCGTTGTCACCCATGCCGCGCCGTGGACGGCGATCCGGGGCTCTGCAACACCCGACCCCAGCGTGTTGCACGACAAAAAGGCCGCGCTGCTGCTGGAACCCGGCGCGTCCGGCGAAGGACCCGTGGTTCATTTCGCCCCCGTCAAACTGACCATCGGCAAACGCTATGAAGTCAGCGGCTGGGTGCGCACCGAAGACCTTGCGGTGAAGGATGTGGACCGTTCCCCGATTGCCGTGGGCGCTACTCTCAGCATGGAATCGATGCCGTGGGATGTGCACTCGGCCTCCATCGGAGGCACGCAGCCGTGGACCCGGCTCTCGTTGAAATTCATCGCCAGCCGCGCGGAAGACGCCATCGTGGTCTCGGCCGGCAGCGACGGGACCATGCGCGGCAAAGCTTGGTTTGAAGGCGTCAGCCTCGATGAGACTTCCTCTTCCGATGCGTGGCCGGTGCGTGACGCCGTCCAGACGTTCGGCCCGGCTTACCGCTATCCGTCCGGCGGCTGGATTTATCTCCATATCGAAGGCACTCCGTATGAGCGCGGCTATCAACACGGCCACCTGATGGCCCGGGAGATCCCCGAATACATGGCCCGGTGCGCCTCCGAACTGGGCGGCGAAGCGGGGTGGGCTCAATATCGCACGACGGCCAACGCCCTGTTCCTGCGCGGCTTCGACCGCGAAATTATGGAGGAGATGCGCGGCATCGCGGACGGCGCGTCGGATGCCGGCGCGAAGTGGTTGAACCGCAAAATCGACCTGATGGACATTGTGGTGGTCAATGTCACCGTGGAAATGGGTGAACTGGCATCCGCCGTCGATACCACCGCAACCGGCCTCGAAGGCGTAAACTTCGAAAAGCCGCCCTACGCCAAATCGCCATCGGAAGATGGCAAGCACGATCATTGCAGCGCGTTCGCGGCCACCGGGCCCGCTACCCGCGATGGAAAGATGGTGATCGGCCACGTCACCTGGTGGCCCATTACGCTAGCCGAGCAGACCAACGTCATGCTGGATATCAAGCCCGCGGCGGGACACCGGATGCTGATTCAAAGCTATCCCGGCGGCATCGAGAGCGGGACGGATTGGTATCAGAACGATGCCGGTGTGGTGCTCACCGAGACCACCATCGACCAGACGCCGTTCGACGCAAAGGGCACGCCCGTAGCCTTCCGCGCGCGCATGGCCATTCAATATGGCGGCAACATCGATGAAGTGGTGAAGCTTCTGGGAACCCAGAACAACGGCCTTTACACCAACGAATGGCTGATCGGCGACGCCAAGAACAATGAGATCGCGATGTATGAGCTGGGCACCAACAAAACCAGGCTGTGGCGCAGTTCGAAAAACGAATGGTTCGGCGGAACCCCGGGCTTCTATTGGGGTGACAACAACCCGAAGGACCTGGATGTGCGCCTGGAAAATCATCCCGATCCCCACGGTGAGCCGGACTACATTCCCTATACTCCCGGTCCGCGCGACATGGCATGGAAGAAGCTTTATCAAACGAATGAGGGCAAAATCGACGAGCAGTTCGCCTTCTTGGCCTTCCGCAGCGCGCCGCTGGTGAGCAACAGCACCATGGACGCCAAAGTGGCGTCCGCCGATATGGCCAACCAGATGATGGTGTGGGCGGAAATCGGAAAGCCCAATCAGCGGGAGCGGCTTGCGCCGCCATCGGGCTATGCCAAAAATGACGGGCAGTATCCCAGCGGCTATGTGCTGATCGGCGCTTCGACGCCGGTTCCCCTCTCTGCGTCAAAGGCCAATGCGCCCGCGAGCGCCCAGCCCGCCAAGTCCATTTCTTTCAAAGACCGTCTCTGGAAGGGTTGGATGCTGCCGGCCTCGGATGCGGATGCCTGGTTCGTTGGAGGCGCGGCGGCTTACTATCATGTTCTGGAATCGGATGACGTGGAGCGCTCCATGGCGGCTGAGCGGACGCGCTATCGAGGTCTAAAGCTGGGTCCGCAAAACGATATGACGCGGGTTCAGCTCGAAGAAGCCAAAGGCGCACTGTTCCTTGATGGGTTGCGCCGCAAGATGGGCGATGAGGCCTTTCTGAAGCTGATGACGGATTACTCCGCCGCCAACACCACCAGGAAGGTGACCGCGCAATCGTTTCTCGATCAAGCCGGCGTGAAGTTCGAGTTCACTGAGCCGGCGGACGGACCGGCGTACCTCGCATACGACATCAACCGCCGTCTGGCTTCGACTGTGATCGTCTATGGAACCGTGCGCGAAGCGGGCGCCAACCGCTACGCGGCTGAGCAGATGCAGGCGCGCTTTCTGAACCGCTACGAAAGCAGCGTGCCGGTCTATAAAGACTTTGAAGCTTCGGATGAGCTGTTGCGAGATCGCGATGTGGTGTTCGTGGGACGGCCGGAAGCGAATTCGGCTCTGGCCGCATGGGCCGGAAAACTGGGCTTGAAGTATCAGGGCGCCAGCTTCCAGATGGATGGAGAGGTGCATGCGTCGGAGAGGGAAGGGCTGGTTTTTGCGGCCAGGAATCCGCTGAACGCGGCTCACATGGTGCTCGTCGCCGCGGGGAACGATGCGCTGCGTACGGTGAAGGCGTCACGCCTCGAAGCGCAGGCCGAGTATGTCCTGCTGGACGATGGAAACCCGCCCCGCAACGGCTTCATCGGTATGGGCGTGGGGGCGCCCGTGCAGGCGCACTAACCCCCGCCGGGATTCACCGGGGCCGTTTCCCATATCTGCAGGAACTCGCGCAGACGGCCGCATTTGTGAAGGTGGGCGAAGCGTGCCGCTTCGCTGCCCACGGTGCGAACGCGCCGCTCCAGGTCTCGGTCTGAAATGCGGCCTTCGCCGTCAAACACTTTGTACGCCTCGGCGATGGTCACCTGCTGCGGAAGAACCCAGGCGTGCAGGGCACGGCCCACGGAGCGCAATCCATTGAGCGCGTCGAACGCACCCATGGCGCCGCCGGAGACGCCGATGAGGCCGATCATTTTTCCCTCCATCTCATCGAAGGTAAGGAAATCGAGCGCGTTCTTGAGCACCCCGCTGAAGCTCCCGTGGTACTCGGGCGTTCCGAGGATGAGGGCGTCGGCTGCCTTGGCGAGGCGTTTCAGCTTTCGGACATCCCCGCTGGAGTCGTCAGAACTGGTGACGCCGGCGTGGAGGGGAAGGTTGTAATCGCGGAGGTCGATCAATTCGGTGGTGGCGCCGAACTGGCGCGCGCCTTCGAGCGCAATGCGCAGCGCGGCCGCGGTGAAGCTGTTCTCGCGCAAGCTGCCGCAGAGGGCCGCCACTTGAATCTGGTTTTCCTGGTCTGCCATTGGAGGTTCACACTTGGAGGTGCAGGAACAAGGCTATCATCGCGGTAACAGTTTACACTCGTGTTGTGAGCGTTGCCGTGACCTTTTTCCACACTGTGCGTCGAACTAAACAGGAGCAAAAGGGAATACTCAGGAGTTGATGCCGGATGCAGCGGGTGCCATGACCGCCAGGCTGGCTGCACCGCTCGATGAAGCCGGAATGATCCGCGCGGCGCAATCGGGTGACCAAGCAGCCTTTGAGGGATTGGTGCGCGCGTACGACAAGAATGTGCTGCGCATCGCGATGAATCTGCTGCGCTCGCCGGAAGATGCGCGCGATATCTATCAGGAAGCGTTCCTGCGCGTCCACAAGAATCTCCATTCCTTCCGCTTCGATTGCAGCTTCCACACGTGGCTTTACCGCATTGTGACCAATATCTGCCTCGATCACCTGCGCAAGAGGAAAGTGCGGAAGGAAGAGCAGGGCACGGTGCAGACGGCGGAAGGAACGGTGGACCGGATGGAACGGGCGGAGCACGAATCGCCGTACTCCGACCCGGAGCGGCAAACCAGCAGCCGGCAACTGGCGAGCCGCATTGAGGGCGCCCTGGCTGCACTTTCGGCGCGGGAACGAATGGTTTTTGAGCTCAGGCACTATCAGGGGCTGCGCCTGAAGAATATTGGAGAAGTGTTGGGCACCAGCGAAGAGGCGGCGAAGAACTGCCTTTTCCGCGCCACGCAGAAGCTGCGGGGGATGTTGGGAGACTTTGTATGAACTGTGATCCGATTCGAAACGACATTGCGCTGTACGATTACGGCGAACTGGGGCAAGAGGAAGAAGAGCGCGTAGAGCAGCACTTGGCGGAGTGTTCCGCCTGTGCGGCCGAACTGGCCCGTGTGCGGGCATTCGGGCGCGGCATGACTCAGTTCGAAGCGGCCGTTCCGGATGATTTACTAATGTCTTCGCGGGTGGATCTCCTGCGCGCCCTGCGGGCGGAAGAGAGTAAGCCCGCGGCCGCTTCCACGTGGATAAAGCATCTGCGCGATTGGATGAACATGGGAGTCGGAATGCGGGTTCCGGCCGGGGCTCTGGCCCTTGTCGCTGTCGGCTTTCTGGCGGGCAAGGTGGCTCCGGGAAGCCTCCCATTCCTGAACTCGTTCGGCTCCTCCTCCACAGGTGGCGCGACCCAGGCCGGGTTCGTCAGCGTGCGTTCCGTCGAGCCCGACCCGGCCGGAGGGGTGCGCATCTCATTCGACCGGGTCTCGCGCAGCACCGTTTCCGGGCCGGTAGACGACGCCAAGATCCGCGAAATGCTGCTCAGCTCGATGCACGATGAATCGAATGCCGGGCTGCGGGTGGCCGCCATGGGAATCGCCAAAGAGCACGCCCGCGACGCCGATGTGCGCGGCGCGCTGGTGGAGGCTTTAGAGACCGACCCGAACGTGGGGGTCCGGCTGCAGGCGCTGGACGCCCTGAAACAGTATGCGGGGGATGCGGACGTGCGCAAGGCATTGACCCAGACGCTGTTGAACGACGCCAATGCGGGAATTCGCGTCAAGGTGGTTGACCTGTTGACAATGAAGAAAGACGAATCGATGCTGGCGCCGTTTGAAACCTTGATGGGCACGGAGCGGAACGGCTATGTGAGAACGCGCGCGACGGACGCGCTGCGGCAGATGAATGCGTCAGTAGGTACTTTCTAGGTGAATCGATTCGGCCCATTGGGGTTACTGCTTACCGCGGGGCTTCTGGCTGCTGCGCCGCCCGGGCTGCATCGCGAAGGGGCGCTGTGGGTCGAAACCACCACCGGCTCGGAATCGATGCCGCAGGTGGAGCAGGTTCGCGTGGTGGCGGAAGGCAACGTAACCGTGCATGGCGGTTCCACAGGCGATGTGGCCTACGTGGTGACGCGCAGGGTGCGTGCCAGAAGTGAGGCGGAGGCGCGCGATGCTCTTCAGGAGGCCGGCGTCACTCTCACCCGCCAGGGGCGTGGCGTCCGGCTGGTGGTGAACGATGCGACGGGCCCGGTGGACCTGCAGGTGACCATGCCGCGGACGGTTGCCAAAGTGATCGTTCAGACGGCCGTGGGCAACATCGAGGTAAGCGAAATCAACGGCAGCGTGGCCGCCCAAACCGGGGGCGGCAACATCGAACTGAAAAGCATCAAGGGCGGCGCGGACGTGAACAGCCAGGGCGGGAACCTGCAACTGGGTGACGTGGGCGGGTCGGCCCGGGCCGTTTCAGCAGGCGGTGAAATCGCGGCGGGCGTCATTGGCGGCGATGCCCAACTGGAGACAGCGGGCGGCAACATTACGGTTCAGAAGATCGGCGGCGCGGCGCGAGCCATCACAGCGGGAGGCAGTATTCGAATCGCGCAGGTGGGCGGAGCGGTGGCCGCCAATACAGGCGGCGGCACCATCGATATTGGCAAGGCGGGCGGCGTGGTCACCATCCACAACGAGGGCGGCGGGCCAATCGAGGTGGGCTCTTCGGGCGGAGCGCGGTGTGAGAACGCCAGCGGCGCCATCAAGGTCGGCTCCTGGAATGGGACCATCCACCTCGCCACGGCGTCAGGCAGCGTGGTGGCCCAGATCCTGGGCGAGAAACTGATGGGCGATTCTTCCGTCTCCACGGCTTCGGGTGACATAACAGTTTATATCCCGTCCAACGTGGGTGTGACCATCCGGGCGCAGAATGATGGGGCCAGCCGCGCCCAGGGCATTGTCTCGGAATTTCAAGGCGTGCAGGTGCGGATGAACGGCGGCACGGCGTTCGCCGCGGGAGCGATTAACGGCGGGGGACCCATACTGCGGCTGGAGGGCACTGGCGGGACCATCTGGATTAAGAAAAAGCAGTGAGGGAGAAATTGTGATGAAGCGTTGGTTGGCATTGGCGGTCTGCCTTCTGATTGACGGCGCGACGCTGCAGCGGGTGCTGGCTCAGCAGCCGCTTCCGAAGCCCGGCGGCTACCTTGGCGTCGGTGTCGCGGATATTGACGAGGACCGGGCGAAGGCCCTCAAGCTGCCGGACGCGCAGGGCGTGGAGATCAACGTGGTCACGGCCGGCAGCCCCGCGCTGAAGGCGGGGTTATTGAAAGGGGATGTTGTCCTGGAATTCAACGGACAGCGCGTCGAAGGCACGGAACAGTTCATTCGCATGGTCCGCGAGACCCCGGTGGGGCATAAGATCACGCTGCGGATTTTGCGGAACGGCGCTCCGCAAACGGTGAGTGCCATGGTGGGACCGCGCCCGGCGCGCGAGTGGCTGACGCCGGAGGGGACTTACACCCTTCCGGACGGGACATACACCTTCACAATGCCGCCCATGCCTGCGATGCCCGCAATGCCCACGATCCCGCGTATGCCGCGCGTTCCGATGGACACTCCGCGGCCCCGCCTGATGTGGCGCAACGGCTCCGTGGGGATCGAGGCCGAATCGCTCTCGGGACAACTGGCGGAGTATTTCGGCGTCAAAGATGGCGTGCTGATTCGTTCGGTGGCGAAGGATTCACCGGCGGAGAAGGGCGGCCTGAAGGCGGGCGATGTGGTGGTGAAAGTGAACGGCGAAGCGGTGACGTCCCCGGGCGAGATTTCCTCCGAAGTGCATGGCGCGAACGCCAAGCGGGCCATTCCTTTCGCAGTGATGCGCAACCATCATGAGCTCACGATGAACGTGACGGTCTCCGATGGATGGGAGAATTTGGATTCGGAAGAGCGTTAGGGGAAGGGGCGCGTTTCAGTGTCGCCCTCTTTAAACCTGAATCCCGAAGTTGACGCTGGCTGTCCCTTGGTGGCGCGGACTTCAGTCTGCGCATCCCATGCTCCGCATCTGGAAGCAACGGAATCTTGTCCGAGTACTGAGCAATCTCCCGCAGCGTCTCATCAAGCTGCTCTGGGCTGAGGATCTTCAAAACGGCGCGAGCATGGGCCGCCTCCTCAAGCAGGCTGGCGGCATAGGACCCAATATCAACACCGCGCGCGGCGGCCTGACGGCTCAGTTCCGCGTGAACCTCAAGCTTGAGATCAACGAGGATCGTCCTAATGCATCTACTCATATCGCAGCACCTCCGCCGGCGCCACCCGAATCGCATTCCTTGCCGGATACAACGTAGCCAGCGTACTCACCAACAAAGCCGCGCCAGCCACCCAAACGCCATCCATCAAACGCGGTTCAAACGGCACCCAACTCAGCGCATACACCGACGCATCCAGCGGAATCCAATGATAGCGATTCGCCAGAAAGCTCAATCCATAGCCAAGGATCAAACCCACCCCAGTCCCGGTCGCGCCGATAATCAACCCTTGTAACAACAGAATCCGCCGGATCTGCGCTTTCCTCGCGCCCATCGACATCAACACCGCGATATCCCGATACTTCTCCATCACGATCATCGTCAATGTAATCAGAATATTGATGGCCGCCACAATCTCGATCAATCCGATAGTCACCGATGTCACCAGCCGCTCCATCTTCAAAGCGTTGAGTAACTGGCGATTCTGCTCCTCCCAATTCGTCGAACTAAACTGCGAACCAAGTAACTTCTCGGCCGCGCGGCCCACTTCGGGCGCAAGATATAAGTCATCCAGCTTCAGTTCCAGTGAATTCACCACATCCGGAAGCGAGAGGATCTGCTGCACGGCCGGCAGCGCCGCATAAGCCCACTTGTCGTCTAAGTCATAGAATCCCGATTCAAAGGTTCCCGCCACGCGGAACTTCTTGAAGCCGGGCCGCAGGCCAAACGGAGTCATCTCCCCCTGCGCGGTGATCACCTGGACTAATCCGCCGGTACTTGCGCCGATATCCTGCGCCAGCTTCGAGCCCAATAGAATGCCCGGATAGCGGCCCTCCGCCGTCAACGCGCTTAAACTTCCCGACTTGAGTTTCTTAAGCGCATCGCTCACCGAAAGTTCGGACTTGATGTCGATGCCCTTCAGCACCGCGCCGGTTCCATTCAACGGGGACGAGAGATACACCGGAGAATAAAGCACCGGCGCCTCCGCGATCACATGCGGCAGTTTGCGCAGTTCATCGCCTAAGTGCCGCCAGTCGCTGATCCCCTGGCCCGGTTCTTTGGCCATCACGTTGATGTGCGACGTGGCCCCCAATAAGTCCCGCTGCAAAGTATTTCGGAAGCCATTATTAATGGCCAGCGAAATAATGAGCGCGGCGACGCCGGCGGCGACCCCCGTCACCGAAACCAGCGTGACCACGGAAATCACCGCTTCCTTGCGCCGGATGCGGAGATAGCGGAAGGCGACAAAAAGCTCGAATGTGTTCACTTGGGCTTGTCGGAATCGCGCAGACGCGCCGCGATGCCAATCTCGCCTTCCGGACGGAGTTGCGGGAATAGGATCACGTCCCGAATGGTACGCGTACCTGTGAAAAGCATGGTCAACCGGTCGATACCGATTCCCTCGCCGCCCGTCGGTGGCATGCCGTAGCAGAGCGCGCGCAGATAATCCTCGTCCATGGCGTGCGCTTCCTCATTGCCGCCGGCGCGCATCGCCAGTTGCATATCGAACCGCCGCCGCTGTTCCTGCGGATCGTTCAACTCCGTGTACGCGTTGCCAATCTCCATGCCGGCGACATAGATCTCGAAGCGCTCGGTCATGCCGGGGTCATCCGGCTTTTTCATCGAAAGAGGCGAGACCTCGACCGGATAGTCATAGATGAAGGTCGGTTCCATCAGCTTGGGTTCGGCGAGGGTCTCGAAAAGGTGCCCCAGGGATTCGCCCGCCGTCGCTTTCCCCCCGTGCCGCAGCAGCCAGTCCGGGTCGCGCACATCATTCGCGCTCGGCTTGTCGTCACCTTCCCAATATTCGATCACAGCGTCGCGCATGCTCAGGCGGCGCCACTTGCTGAAATCCAGCACACGATCGCCCCAGGTGATCAGGGTTGAGCCGGTGGCATCCTCAGCCGCCGTCGCCAGCAGCTTCTCGGTCAGGTCCATCATGCCGAGATAATCCGTATAGGCCTGATAGAACTCCAGCATGGTGAACTCGGGATTGTACTTCCAGCCGAGTCCTTCATTGCGGAAATTCCGGTTGATCTCGTAGACCCGGTCGAGGCCGCCGACGATGAGGCGCTTCAGGTAAAGCTCGGGCGCGATGCGCAGGTAAAGGTCGATATCGAGCGCGTTATGGTGCGTCACGAAGGGCTTCGCCGCCGCGCCCCCAAACAGCGGCTGCATCATGGGCGTTTCCACTTCAATGAAGCCCCGCTCCTCCAACTGCCGGCGCAGGGATTTGATCAGGCGGGCGCGCGTGATGAAGATGCCGCGGACATCGGGATTGGCGATCAGATCCAGATAGCGCTGGCGGTAACGCGTCTCCACATCTTCCAGGCCGTGCCATTTCTCGGGAAGGGCCAGCAGAATCTTCGAAAGAAAGGTGAGTTTCTCGGCGTGGATGCTCAGTTCACCCGTGCGCGTGCGGAACACGTAGCCCTCTACGCCGATCACATCGCCCAGGTCCAGCTTCTCAAACAGGTCGTAATCCTCAACGCTGACGGCGTCTTTCCGGACGTAGATCTGAATGCGCCCGCCGCCGCCGGCCAGATGCGCGAACGCCGCCTTGCCCATCCGGCGGATGGTCATCACGCGGCCGCTCACCTTCACGCGCGGGCCGTCCGGCGTTAGTTCGGTAGCGTCTTTCGAACTGAATTGCGCGATCGCTTCGGGGATTTCATGGGTGAAATCGAACCGGCGCCCATAGGGCCGCAAGCCGGCGGATCCCATCTCCCGCGCGCGTTCCAGGCGGCGCTCGAACAGTTCATCTTCAATGGACAACGTGGACTCCCCGGTTATTAAAAGGTAAGTCGTTATTATAAGTTCGCTGGTATGATGAACCGTTGATCCGGTCGATATCCGTTGTCATCCCCGCCTATAACGAGGAATCGCGGCTTCCTCAAACTCTGGAGCGCGTAGCCGCGTACTTGAGTGCGCAGGATTTCGATTTTCACGAAATTTTGGTCGTGGACGATGGCTCGTCGGACGGCACGGTGGCGCTGGCGGAAGCCTTTGCGGCGGCGCACCCGTGCGTGCGCGTGCTCCAGAACGGCGTGAATCGCGGCAAAGGATATTCGGTGAGGTCCGGCATGCTCGCGGCGGCTGGCGAATGGATTTTGTTCAGCGATGCCGACCTTTCGGCGCCCATTGAACAACTGTCGACCTTGACGCGGGCGTCGGAGTCGAGCGGCGCGGACGTCGTGATCGGATCGCGCGCGCTGGACCGTTCCCTGGTGGGTGTGCACCAGCCCGGGTTCCGCGAGTCCGCGGGCAAGATTTTTAATTTTGTGATGCGCCTGGCGGTCGGGCTTTCCATTCGCGACACCCAATGCGGATTCAAGCTGTTTTCACTCCGCGCGGCGAAAACCATTTTCCCGCGCCAGCGGCTCGACCGGTTCGGGTTTGATGTCGAGGTGCTCCTGATTGCTCAACTACACGGTTTTCGAATTGAGGAAGTGCCGGTGAAGTGGAGCCATATTGAAGGCACGCGCGTAAGCATGCTCGGGGGCATGCGGGCCTTCGTAGAGTTGCTGGAGATCCGATTCAATCAGGTCCTCGGAAAATACCGCTAGCTACTTTCCGGCGCAAAATTCAGCGCCTAAGCTGATTGGTTTCAGCGCCACCTGAACGAAGTTGGTGCTGGGATAAACGGAACCTGCCTCGGACGGCTTCCGGGGTCAGATATCGAGCGTGCTCGGGTGGGCTCCGAATCCAAACATTTTTATTGAAAATGTCTTGACTGTGTTCGCTTCCTAATGTATCAT
>Ga0182012_10005246_pt1 | contig 13434 bp, 14 predicted proteins | sample 612S2SmetaG_FD_120486 | JGI IMG/M metagenome (GOLD analysis project Ga0182012, IMG submission 120486) | Permafrost microbial communities from Stordalen Mire, Sweden - 612S2S metaG | ecosystem: Environmental > Terrestrial > Soil > Wetlands > Permafrost | place: Sweden: Stordalen | collected... | reverse complement strand
GAGGGCCGCCGCAAGGGCGGCGCGGGGTGGGGCGAGACGGCGGCCCCAGAAAAAAATCAGGCAGGCGGTGCCGGTGGCAAACAGGGCGGAGGGCAGGCGCGCGGCGAACGGGGATTCCCCGAACACACGACTGCTGAGGTGTTGGGCCCAGTATATTAACGGGGGCTTGTCATACCGGGGGGCGCCGTTAAAGAACGGCACCACCGCGTCCGACCGCTCCCCCATTTCGCGGGAGGCCTCGACAAAGCGCGGTTCATCCCGGTCAATCAACGGCAGCAACCAGGTGCCGCTCAGATTAACCGCCAGCCCCAACAGCACAATTAACCAAACCGGCCGGGCCGACAGGTTCGCCAATAAGTGTCGCATTATGCCCATTATCGGCAACTGCGGGAAGCCGTCCAGCACTTTTCCGGCGAGGCTTTGACATTAATCCGTGATTGGTGTATTCATCGAGCGTATGCCAAACCAGCGCGCCGACAACCAAACCCTGATCGCCTTTGCTTTGAACCGCAAATTGCTGGCGGCGCTGGACCGGGCCTGCACCCAGAGCGGGGAGGACCGCAGCACGTTCATCCGCCAGGCCCTGGTCAATGTGATCCGGGAACGCCAGGGCGTTGTGCAGGACGAATGGGTGCGGGCCCAGGCCCGGGCCCGCGGCGCGCACCGGTATGAACCCGTGGGGGAACCCGCGCCAGTCAAAACCAAGGTTCCCAAAGCCACGGCGAAGGGCAAAGCCTCCATCCCGGCGAAAAAATAAGACTTTTCCGGTGGCGGCGCGGGCTTTTGCTGGGCCAGCAAGGGTGGAAGCACGCCAAAATAGGTTGGATATTCAGTAAATTTCGTAGAGCCAGCGTGGTCCCGACCACCGTACCTTGTAACCGCCTGAATCATTGAAGAGGCGGGCATGGATGAAAGGATACGACTATGAAAATTGACACGACTTTGCTGGCGGCCCAACCCTTTCTCAAAGGTTTGTCCAAGGCCCAGCTCGAGATGCTTTCCAACAACGCCATGGAAGTGGATTTTCCCGCGGACAAATTGATTTTCAGCGAAGGGCTGCCGGCCAATCGCTTTTATGTCATCCTAAAAGGCCAGGTCGCCCTCGAATCCACCCCCGATAAAAAGGATGGCGCGCCCAAGCTGATTCAAACCATTAAAGCGGGGGACGTGATTGGCTGGTCGTGGTTGTTTCCGCCGTACAGGTGGAATTTTGCCGCCCGCGCGGTGAAGCCCACCAAGGCCATCATCTTTTTTGCCGCAACCCTGCGCAAGCAATGCGAGGCCGATCCCCGGCTGGGATACGAGGTGATGAAACGTGTTTCGCGCGTGGTCATCACCCGGCTGCAAGCCACACGGCTGCAATTATTAAAACATAAACCTTAGTCGTGGGCGGTCCTCCGGGGACACTCTTTGCGACGGCGCGGCGTTGCCATCGCCGCCAGTGGCTTTCGGCTGGATGCCGACTGGCGGCCAAAAAGTATTTGGTTTGCGGGGCATTCCACCTAAACTCGCCGGGCATGGCAGTTAAAACAGCAGTGTTTCCATCCCGACGACCGTGGCTGATTCTGGCCGCGGGGCTCGCGGCCATCCTGGCTGCGTTTTGCGTGGACTCGGCATTCACTGGCGAGTTTCGACTGTCCGAGCAGGACCCCCGCTGGAGTATTGCCCGCTGGTTGAGTAAATACGGCGACTGGCCGCCGATTTTGCTGGCCGGCCTGGCCATCGTGGCTGGGTTGGTTTCCTGCCGGAAATATGCGTCCGGCCGCCTCCTGTTGCTGATTTTGCTGGCCGGCTTGCTGACCGGGCTGGGGTCCACGCTCATTCGTTCCACCACCGGACGCACCCGGCCCACGGCTCCGTTTCCCCAGGGTTTTTATGGCCCGCGTTATCATGGAAAGTGGATCATCGGCAAATATGACTTTGGTTCCTTCCCTTCGGGCCACACAGCCACGTGGGCGGGGCTGGCGGGAGCCGCCTGGTTCCGCCGGCGATCGCTGGCGATCGCTTTTCTGGCCGCTGGGCTGGCGGTGGCATGGTCGCGGATGGCCCTGGGCTGTCATCACTTCTCCGATGTGACCGCGTCCTTTGTCTGGGGATTCGTGGTCGGACCGTGGGTGGCGGACCGGCTGGAAAACATCATTCAGGCATGGTGGCTGGCCTGGCGGTTGCCACTGGGATAATTTCCGGATCATCGCTTCGTAGTTTGGTCCGGCCGCTTCCGCGTGCGCATGTAATGAAACAAATACTGCTGGGCGTAGCCGCCGTGCGGGCCAAAATGTGTGGCGGCGAAGCGGTGCAATTGTTTCTCCGAGGCGCGCCGGCGGGGAAAGTATAGTTCCTGCAAAGCTTTCTTAATCCAGACATCCACGGGAAACGCCGCGTTGAAACCGTAGGCAAAGAGCAGCACGCAATCCGCAATCTTCCTGCCCACGCCGGCCAGCCGCATCAATTCGGCGCGGGCATCCTCCCGGGACAGGGTGCGCACCCGCTCCAGGTCAAATTCCCCCGCGTGAATCCGGCGGGCGGCGGCCAGCACATTGGGCGCGCGAAAGCCCATTTTGCAGTCCCGCAACTGCGCCTCGCTCAAGGCCGCCAGGCGGTCGGGCGCGGGAAAGGCGTGCGCGGCAGGAACGCCCGGGGGCGTGTCAATCACCGGGCCGTGGCGTTCACAGAGCAGGGTGATGATCTGGCGGATTTGCACGATCTGCTTGGTGGACGAGAGCATGAAGGAGGCGAGGCATTCCCACGGGTCCTGCCGCAAGAGGCGCAGCCCGGGGCAGGCGGCCACGGCGGCTTGCATGGGCGGGTCGGACGGGAAAGATTGCAGAATGGCAGTCAAGTCAACGCCGGATTGCAAATAATCCGCGAGCCAGTCCCAGTCCGCCCCGGCATTCGTGGTCTGCGCATGTATACCACCAGGAACCGCCGTCAGCCGCACCCAGCGCCCGCCCACGACGCCCGTCCAGGCCGGCCCCGCCCGCCGCCAGCGAAAGGCCTGGCCGGAGTCCAGCGTGGCGGCGAGATCGTAATGGCGGACGGGCAGGATGATTTCACCGGCGGGCATATTGATTAATATTAACGCAGATCGTGACAGGCCCACAGGTGCAGCCGGTGAAACACGCGGTCTTTCAGCCGGACTTCCCGGATGCCCAAATCCGTGACGGTGGCAAACTCGGCCACCATGCGCGGTGGCGGCGGTTCCACGGGTGCCGGCGCCGGGATGACCGGTTCGCGCTTCAGCCAGTGCCAGAACCAGCCGGGCTCCACTGAATCGGCGGTGACTTGCTCCACATAAATCGCATTCTGGCCCCGGCGATGCGCGCGGTAGTCATAGTCCGGCCAGAAGTAAAACTGGTTTTGCGGTTCGTCCGCGTCAATACAGTATACCAGTGGTTCCGTTGGCAGCAACGCCCGGGCGGCGGGGGAATAAAACGTCAGCAAGCCGGTAATGCCGTAATGGCCGGCGATGATAAAGGCGGGCGCGTCCGCCGTGGCGAGCTGCTCCCGTTCAGCTTCGACCAGTTGGGCGGTTTCCCGCCAGGCGCGCACCCGGTGGGATGGATCCACCTCGCCGGGGAGGTTGCCATTGAGCCGGCCGATCAGATCGCTGTCATGGATGAAGGCGACGGCCACGAAACCAAGCAACAAACCGCCGGCCAGGAAAGGCCGGACCAGCCGCCGCTGGTCGCGCGCGAGCAGCACCATCAGGCAGAGCAGCGGCAGAATGCTGACCGCAATCCAGTTGGGCAGCACGCGCGAATGAAACGCATACAGCCAGTGCCCCAGAAACACCGGGGCGCCCATGCAAAACAGGTAAACGCCCAGCGGATGGCGCGGACGGAGTTTCCAGACCGCTATGGCCGCCAAAAACGCGCCGATGAAAAAGAACGGGTTTAGCAGGAGCAACTCGGCCCCGGTGAAGTCCCAGAAATAATTCAAGGTGGGTTTCCACTGCGAATGCAACCCCGCGTCGCCCGCCACATGGTGGATGGTGATCCAGCCGTGTTGCGCATTCCACACAATCACCGGGAGGGTGCAGAGGAGGAAAATTCCCAGGGCCAGCCACGGGCCGGGCCGGGCGAGGTGCTTGCGGGCGGCGGGCGACACCGCAAAATAGATCGCCCAACAAATGATTTGCAGCATCGCGGTGTACTTGAACAGGAAGGCCAGGCCCAGGGCCACTCCGGCCAGCAGCCATTGGCCGGTGCTTCCGTCCGATTGGAGCGCCCGCCAGCCGGTGATCATCGCCGCCGTCCAGAAAAAGACCAGTGGCGGATCAATGGTCATCAAGACCGCCCCGACGCTGAGCAGGGGCGTGGCGGTCACGATCAACATCAGCCAGAAGGCCGGTTGCGGTCCGACCTCGCGCGCCATGAAGCGCAACAGCATCCAGCCCATGCCTGCCGCGAGCAACGGCGAGAAAAAGCGCACCCCAAACTCCGTGTCCCCGAACAGGGAAGTGCCGAAATATTGCAGGAAGGCGATGCCCGGGGGTTTGCTGTAGTAGGACAGGGCCAGGTGCTTGGACCACAGCCATTGATAGGCCTCATCCTCGCTCAGATCAATCAGGCCCGAGGCCAGGTAAATCCAGCGCACAAGCAGCAGGGCCACGATCACCACCCCGCCCAGCCGGAACCATTCCACCTCCGCTGCCGGAACGGGCGGTGGCGGGGCGGTCCGGGGCGGGTTCAGCAGGGAGGGCAGGCGGGCGTGCCAGGCGGAAAACCACCGGCGGCCAGCCCACTGCCAGACACTCTCCAACCCCCAGGCAAAGGCCAGGGCGTAACCCGCGCCGAGCAGCGCGCCCGCCAGCACATCGCCGGGATAATGCACCCCGCAATAAACCCGGGAGAAGGCCACCCCGAGCGCCATCGGCAGCATGAACCGCCAGCTCCGCCGGTAATACAGGAACATCACCGTGGTCATGGCAAACCAGTTCGCCGCGTGCGCGGAGGGCATGGAACCGCTGTCCGTGCAGCCCAGCCGTTCCACCGTGTCCGCCAGGGCCATGCACGGGCGCGGCCGGGCCAGACCGTGTTTGATGGTGTTAATAATGAGCGGATCGCCAATGGCGATCACCAGAAAAATCAGCAAGGCGCACAGCCGGGCGCGCGGCGTGCCAAAAAACAGCGTGCCGACCACGACCGCGACGGCCAGTGGAATGAACCAAGGCACCCCGCTGCCGCTCAAAACCGGCATCAACCAGTCGAACACTGGATTCCCCAGCGACCGGTTGATGAAATGGAACAGGCCGGTGTCTAGCGATTGCAACCAAATCATTTTGAGGAGTGTACCTTGAACGGGCGGGTTGAAAAACTTAAATGTGGGGTGCGGGGTTTCCCGGTTTCCCGGGGTAACCGGGCGTTTTTTTTATTTCAAAGGTCGGATTTACTTGGATTGGGTTGGATTGGGTTGGATTTTTGGCGCATAGGGTTGGATTAACCGAACGCCGGGAGCATATAGAAAAGCTCCAACCTCCAACCTCCAATGAAGCTCCCATAACCACTATTCAAACCCTCCTCCTGAGCCAAAATAATTTTCTCGCTGAAATTTACCGCAATTTACCGCAAGTCACCGTAATGCCCGGTTATTTGACCGAGGCCCGGGGCGCGAGGCGACGGGCAAAAAGAGGCACGCACCGGGACGGTGCGGCAACCGGCAGGCGAGGACGCCTGCCCCACGCTCAATCCCAGGCAAGCCGGCACGGGATTAAAACGTCCGCCGGGCGGGCGGACTATGGCAAAGAACCCAAGGGCCGCCCGAAAGTGCGGGCGGCCAGGCTGCGTGATGGCGTCAGCCATCAGGGGTTCGGACGGCAAGGTCCGAACTACTCGGAAAGTGTAGCAGCTTCTGATGAGTTGTCAAAGGGAAATTTTTGGTGCGGTGACGAATGGCGAGTGGGGCGGGGCGGGGAGGAATGATGAGTGAAGAAACGGGCTATGGCGCGACACGAGGGGAATGGGGAGGTGTTAACCACGAACGACGCGAATTACACAAAAAAGCGGGGCGGTATTTTAACCACGGAGACACGGAGGCACGGAGGAGCATGTGCCGAGCAATAGCGACATCACCTGGGCCAGCGACTCCCATCCCCAACTTCAGCCGGGCCTTCAGGACCTAAAATCACGTCCGACTGACTTGCCCGGGTTCGCTGCGACCCCGGAGGTTGCTTAAAAATTCAATGGGTTCCTGTTTCCATCTGAGTTTAAAAAGTGAGAGCCGACACCGGCTCGCCGGGCCCGGACCAAGGAGCGGACCTTGCGCCACCAATTGCGCAAGGTGTGTGCGAAATCCCTGCGCCACCCGAAGGCCGAAAGTTTTCGGCAGCGCCTGCTGGGCCCGGAGCAAAAACACTTCCTCACCTGCTTCCGCCAGCCCAAGGTGCCGCCAACCAACAACCAGGCCGAGCGCAGTCTGCTCCCGGTCGTCATCCTGCGCAAAGTCATCCACGGTACCCGCGGGCCGGGCGGGTTGGAAAATCACAGCGTCTTGCGCAGCCTCCTGGAAACCGCCCGCCGCCAGGGCCTAAAGGGCTTATTGCCTAGCCGTGTTATTATTGATCATTAAAAAGAGGGGCGTGCCGGTGTCCTCACTATTTACACTTTTTCTGTCCGAGGAGCTTGAAAACGAGGGTCCAACGGCCCATGTGCCATTCGGTGGCAATCCATTTCCAAGACCTCGTGGTTTCCGCCGGCAATCGCCGGACCAGCGCGGCCCTATGCCGATCAGCTTATGATTTTTTCACCGGCTGCACCAACGGATTCTGTGCCACGCCGGCAGACCAGGGTTTTACCAAGAGAGACTCATCCAAAGTTGCCAGTTTCAATCCGTGACGTTTAGCCAGTGTGACCAGGTGGGCATCGGTGGTATCTTTCGACCCAGTTTCCGGCAGCGCCCGACCGTCAACATCGTCGGCGAGAAAGTGATAGCCGGGACGCTGCTGGAGTTTTCCCAGAGTCGCCAAGGTTTCATCCCAAGTTGCCCCGTATGCTTTGCTCAGACTAATACGAACGAAGCCTAATTCGGTAATGGCGCTGTTGTAAAATTGGTCAACTGAAGCGAGCCATTTTTGGGCGGCAGCATGATCCGGATGGGAAATCCAGCGGGAAGCCAGGAGTAAATTAACGTCCAGCAGCCAGCTCATGGCCAGTCTTCCAGCATCCGCTTAGTATTTTCGGCGGTCATCAGCGGGGCGCCCGCAGGTGCTTCCAGCAGCACATCCTCCCCTGCCTGAACCAAGCGGGCTTTGCTGACCGGCGCTGCCGAAGCATCTAGACGCGCGGTAAGAAAACGCACTAGCTCTGCTTGTTGTGCGGGTGGCAGCGTCTCAGCCGCTTCCTCAATTTCGAGCAATGTGCTCATGTGCTGTCAAACCTACTCCCGCCCCTGTTTGGATTCAAGCCAAACTTGATTTCAGTGGAAGTTGTTGCCTGACGCTTTCCCCATCCATCCCGCAGGTTAAATCCTTTTTGTTCAACCCCTTGCTTGGCCTAAAAAATATTCAAACTATTTTCGACCCTGGACAGCGGATGTCCACCCTCCCCTGCTAAAGTCGCCCGTGATGATTGTCATAACGACACCATGCCCGGCCCGCTCGGTCAACCACCGCCCGGTGAGGGGGCCTGCCTGGCCAGGGCCGGGCCGGATTATTTTCGGCTTGCCGGGGAATTATTTGGGCGTCACGCTTTAACCCCGAGTATGAAACTGTTGGAACAAGATTCAGCGCGGCCGGACATGGACCGGCTCACCGGCATTGACCCCGTTCATGCCGCAGACATGACGCTATTCGAGCTAAGGAGCTGGTTCCGCGAGGAATTTCCCGCGGATTTTGAGGCCAAACTGGTGCGGCGCATGGAACTTGCCTTCGCCCGCCACGCCCGCTGGCGCAACCATGCGATCCGGGCGGAAGAGCCGGATTTTGTGCGGACATTTTTCCGGCGCTGGCTGGCGGAATTGCTGTTTAAGGAACGGCGGGATTTGTTCCGGCGGTTGCCGCCGGACTATCGTTATGGCGAGCCGATTTGGCCGAAGCCCGAGGTGGGGCGGAAACCCCGGACAAAGCCCGCGACCGTGAAACCGGAGCCGGAACCTGTGACGGTGACGGTGGAGCGGGTGGAGGTTATGGGTCCGGTGCGGAAGCCGGTGCGGTTGTCGCTCCCGTTGGTTCACGGGGCGGAATTATTGCTGGCTTGACCGCCACGCTCGCTGGGTAAATGTCACGATTGACATTTTTGGCTTTTTTCTGGTCGAGGAGTTTGGAAGCGGGGGGCTGGGGGCGAAGGATGAATGAAGAAGCGGCTCTGGGCTCTGGGCGCTAGGAGGGGAAAAGGAGAAAATGCGGCAACGGGACGGATCAGTTGCTGCGGATATTGGGTTAATGGTGTCGGTCGTTGGCTTCCCAAGCCGCTGCCTGTCATTGGCCGAGAGTTAACGTGCGTTGCGCACAGGCGGTCAGCCTGCGGCGGGGATGCGTCGGCCTCGCCGCCTTGGCTATTGGGACAGCTTTGTAAGAAGAATGCCTCAGGGTGTCCCTCCCTTTCAGGGCGGTGACGAGGCTGGGGCGCGGTTCCCGGGGCTTCACCCCGGGCTGTCACATTTTGGGCTTTCAGCCCGCTACGGCTGAGTATGGCCGCGATTCGTGCGAATGGCACGCTTGGGGAAGCGGCCAAGGTGGGTTTATTCGTACCATTCGTGAGATTGGTTGAAATTCAGAGTTTGCGGTAAACTTCCGAACGGTGCTGGATGCGGTAAATGCGGACCAGCTTTTTTGCGGGATAAATCCAATAGAGGATGCGGTAATCGCCCACGCGGAGCTTGCAGAGTCCGGCCAAATCTTCCGGCATCCCGACGAGCCGACGATGAATCATGCCAGCGGCATTGTCCGCGAGCCATTGGATTTTGCGCTCCACGCTTTCGCCGATGGCAGTATCCAGCCCGGCAAGTTGAGCGTCGGCTTTGCCGCCTATTTCGACTTGGTAGGACACGGCTGGTGGCGGGGCTTCCACGGTTTGAATTTACCGGCCACGTCTTCCCGCCGCGCCGCGCGTAATTCGGCGATGACGCCCGGATTCTGTGCCGTGAGCCAGTCCTGAAGTTCGTCGAGAGTTTCGACGGACGAGAGAACGGCGGATGGGATTTCAACGGTTTCCGTCTTCATGGTGGCAGTTTATCACCTTTGGCCGTGAATGGTAAGAGTTTTTCGTTTCATGGCTTTTCTGAAGACGGCGGGCAAGTTGTCGCAGGTGAGTCTAAAGTCTGGAGTCTGAGGTCTGAGAGCCTGTCTGAAAATTCAAAAGGGTCCTGTTTTCGCGGAAAAGCCGGTATGGCAAGGCGCGACGAGCGCGCATAGCGAACACGGGCCTTACCGCTGCACAGGCCAAGCAAGCGGCCGCCCAGTACGCCACACAGATCCCAATGGGTCGCAGCGGCAAGCCAGAGGAAATCGCGGCTGCCGTCACGTTCCTCGCCTCCGATGAAAGCTCTTTCATCACCGGCGTGGATCTCGCAGTTGACGGGGGCATGGCGCAGGTCTGACCCCGGCGCGGTCGCTTCTCGAACTTTAGTACTAACACGAGATCCGAGAAACATTATGTGCACCTCAGGGGTGTCCCTCCCTTTCACAGAACCGAACGACGTTTTTTTGCTGATCGAGGTTTCCGACAGTACGCTGGACTATGACCGGGAGGAAAAGCTGCCGGCTTATGGCCGGTCGGGCATCACGGAGGTTTGGATCGTGAACCTGAACGATTCCATCATCGAAGTTTATCGCGACCCGCATTTCACCGGTTATGGCTCAAAAACGGTGTTCGCCGCCGGCGACCAGGTAGCCCCACAGGCGTTTCCGGACGCAGTGATCACTGGGTGGGAATTGCGGAGATGGTGAGATGCCATTCCCCCCATCCCTTTTTTGTCCATACCGGCCAATTTCTCAAGGAGACCAGGGGCCGCGATTAAAAAATGGAATGATGCGGGACCGAACCTTTTATGGATAGCGGCGCTCGTTCGGCTGGGACAGTCAAAAAGTGCCAGCCAGAACCTGCACCAATGGATGCCGGCCCGCCCCGAACCCGCCATCAGCTCGCTTAGTGCCCCGGTCATGGAACTCCATGAAACTGCAAAAACCAACCAAATTATAGGTGACCTCTTTTTGATCCTTCTTGTGCGGCCGGAAGTTGAGAAAGATTGCGTGGGAAAGTCCTTTTGGGCACTTTTACAAACTAAAACTATGAAATCAACGGATCGCAAAGACCAAGCTTGGACGTTAGAAGTTGCCAGAGCGGTTGCTATCCGATTGCGAGATAAATGTAAAGGCACCCGGATTCATGTCAGGATGCCGACGCGTGCCCGCAAACCGAACACTGACGGATGGGCTGTGGTTCTTGGCAACTTGGGCAAAGGAGAGCCTCGGCTTGAAATCTGGTTTGATCGGTTCTCCGGTCATAAGAAGCGAAAGCTTTATGCGGTTTTCCATTCAACGCAGAGGTCGCAGATTACCAATATTACAAAAAACGTTGCCCGGAAGCTTTGGCCATGCCGGGTTGTTACCAAAGAGCACTTGGCGGGCACAATGCATGCTGCACTCAGCAAACGGCTCGCCCGTTCCGAGTTCAATTCACCACTGCTTGAAAAATACGAACATGGAAGCACGTATTACGGCATCTACGATCCCACTCGGGAAACTATGGAGAGGGTGAGTCCTCATTTTTGCGCGCGGGCAGTGGCGTTCTTTGAAGATGTGGCAACGGCACAAACCAAGGCCAAAGGCGATGATGAACAGCGCGAAGTTTATCCACGCCATGAAAATCGGAGGCAGGTGGCATCGCACCTAATAAGGGAGCGCAGCAGGCTCCTGGCCACCGAATGCAAAATCCGAGACAAATATGAATGCCAAGTGTGTGGCTTTCTATTTGATGATATGTATGGCAAACAGGGCCATGAATTCGCCGAAGCCCATCACCTTATTCCGTTAAGCCGGTTGCGCAAAAATGTCCGAACAAGGCTCGAAGATTTGATTGCGGTTTGTTCTAATTGCCACAGCATGCTTCATCACAAGATGGATGGAGATGGCCAAGACATCACCCGGCTTAAAAGCATCGTTAGAAGAAACCGAAAAAAGTAATTGGGCGAAAACGGCGGCCTCGAGTGTTGGCAGGCTTGGCAAAAGCACCTCCCCACCCCAACCCTCCCCTCCATCCGATGGAGGAGAGGGAGCTTAAATAGGGGGCGGGTAACCCAGGGCGGCCCTCGCGATGCTCGGTTGCCCTGGGCTATTATCGGTCGCCCCTCCGGGGCTTTGAAGGGGTGACGGGGCGCGCTGGGTGCTCAGTGCTGTGACTTAAGGGACTTAAAGGACGGATGGGGCGGGTTCATTCGGGGGATGATTGGACATTTGAGATTTGAGATTTCAAAGGGGGAAACACGGCGGAGGATGTTTTTGGCGATTACTCCATGGGCTAAAGCCGCATGGCTACCATCGTAATGTCGCTACGCGACCGGGAGGGGAAGTCGATCCGCGACCACACGGCAAGAGGACGGCGCGGGCAATTTGGAATTAGTACACCACGATGGAGCGGATGGGCAGGCCGGGGAGTTTGTCGCGGCCGGCGAGGAATTTCAGTTCGATGAGGAAGCTGACTTCCAGTATCTGCGCACCGAGTTTCTGCATGAGGGCGATGGCGGCGGCGGCGGTGCCGCCGGTGGCCAGGAGATCATCAATGAGCAACACGCGCTGACCGGGCTTGATGGCGTCCCGGTGCATGGCCACAGTGTTGGTGCCGTATTCCAAGTCGTAACTTTGTTCGAAGGTCTGCCAGGGGAGTTTGCCGACTTTGCGGACGGGGACGAAGCCGGCCTTGAGTTTCAACGCGGCGGCGGCGGCAAAAATAAAGCCGCGGGCATCAATCCCCACCACGGAATCCACGGAGCCGGGGGCGAAATTCTGGGTGAGCAGGTCAATGGCCCCGGCGAACAGGCGGGCGTCGGCGAGGACGGGGGTGATGTCCTTGAACTGAATGCCGGGCTTGGGGAAGTCCGGGACGTTACGGATGGCGTGCTCGATTTCCTGCGCGGTGGGATTAGACATGGGAGGGATCAGTCAGAGGTCTTTTTTGTTGGTTTCGAGTTTCTCGATCATCCGGCGAAGTTTGCGGAGGGCGAGGTTCTGGATCTGGCGGACGCGCTCGCGGGTGACGCCGAATTTGGCGCCGACTTCCTCGAGGGTGCGCTCGGTGCCGCCATCCAGGCCAAAGCGGTAGCTGAGGATGGTGGCTTCGCGGGGGGCGAGATGGCGGACCATGTCCTGCAACATGTCGGTGACGGTTTTGTCCTCGAGGTTGGCGTAGGGGGAATGGGCGTTTTCATCCTCCACAACATCGGCAAAGAGATTGGAGTCATCGTCGCCGATGGGGGCGTCGAGGGAAGTGGGGCGCTGGGAGGCCTGGCGCATCTGGGTGACGCGGGCGACGGTGATGCCGAGTTCGCCGGCGAGTTCCTCGTCGGTGGGTTCGCGGCCAAACTCCTCGGTGAGTTTCATGGAGAGGCGGCGCATCTTGGAGATTTTATCCACGAGATGAACCGGGAGGCGGATGGTCTTCGACTGGTTGGCGAGGGCTCGTTTGATGGATTGTTTGATCCACCAAGAGCCGTAGGTGGACAATTTTCCGCCCTTGGCCGGGTCGAAGCGCTCGACGGCTTTCATGAGGCCGATGTTGCCTTCGCTGATGAGGTCGAGCAGCGGGAGGCCGATGCCCTCGTAATCGCGGGCGATTTTGACGACCAGGCGGAGGTTGGCCTTGATCATTAATTCGCGGGCCTTTTTGTCGCCTTTTTTGATGCGGGCGGCGAGTTCGATTTCCTCCTCGGGGGTCAATAATTTCACCTGGCCGATTTCGCGCAGGTACAACTTGATGGCGGTGTCGCCATCGTACCGGGTGGATTCCCGGCGAATGAAGGCGGTGGTGTCGCCCTCCGCAGACTTTTCCGGGAGTGGGGGCTCGGGGTTAGGGGGAAAGCCCCCAATGGGCAACGGAGCGGCAAAGCCAGCGGGGCTGTGGGGAATTGCCGGCGCGGGGTCGGGGGAAACTTCCCGGGAGTGGGGGGATTTGACCTTGCGCTGTTTAAGAATTTGCGTGTCGCTTTGTTTTTTCGCCGCCATATCTGGTGTCAGCATTGAGGCAGGCGGGTGGCGCGGCAAGCAAATTTGTTCGTTGGGGAGGAAAAAGGGTGGAATTGGCCGGGTTCGCCGGTTCCCGGGACAACCGGCGGAGGGGTGGGGAAGCCGGGCGGGTGAAGGCTGCATCCCGACACTGCCCCCGCGCCGCAATCGGTCGGAGCGCGGCGTTTACGCCGCATCAGCGTCGGGCGCACGCAGGCCAATCGAATCGGCTACACCGGTCGTACGTTGATGCGACCTAAAGGTCGCGCTCCGGGGCAGTT
>Ga0182012_10005245_pt1 | contig 13435 bp, 9 predicted proteins | sample 612S2SmetaG_FD_120486 | JGI IMG/M metagenome (GOLD analysis project Ga0182012, IMG submission 120486) | Permafrost microbial communities from Stordalen Mire, Sweden - 612S2S metaG | ecosystem: Environmental > Terrestrial > Soil > Wetlands > Permafrost | place: Sweden: Stordalen | collected... | reverse complement strand
TTGCGCCGAAGTAGGGTACAGGCTGGGCTCAGCGGGCTCGAGATGCGGGGGAAACGATAAGAGCCACCCGGAGGCGGCTCATTCTGAACCAATGCGCAGACTTTGGTGCCGAAGAAGGGACTCTGACCCCGGCATTTTAGAACCTTTTGAAATCAAACCACTTATGAGCATAAGCCGTTGAATGGCTTAGAGTTACCTCTGTCTTTCATTCCAACGGTCGCCAGCGGCTTCCAGTCGCTGCCAACCCCAAATCACACCAAAAATAGTAACAAATAGTAACAAGCCGCGGCGAGCTGTGCTGTTGCCCTCAGAATGCATTGACCTTGCCCCCTAGAATTCTCACCCCTCGGCATCCTACAGCGCACCTCCTGGCGCACGTCACGGCGAAACTCTTAGCCAAGCAGCCAGAGTCTGCTGAGAATTGCAATGACAAGCCGATGATGGCGCGGTTCTGGATGCGCTCACCCGAAGCAGCTTGCGACAACAAAAGCTAACTGGCGTCAGTTCTTTGCTCACCTATCGATGCGGACGCCCAATCGCCAGACCCTTCGATTAGATAATCCGCGGAAATGCTCCTGGAGTGCTTCCTGAGATAGAACGTCTCAACCATGCACGAACAGGATCAAGTCGTCGGCACTGGGGGCTGGATCCGAATGCGGGACCGCCCGGCCCCGATCTTCTCGACGACTACTTGAACCGGAACCCTCTCTTTAATGCCGTCGAGATGGGTGATGATTCCGACCTTGCGTCCGAAATTCTGAATCTTCTCGATGGCTCCAATCGCAGTGTCGAGTGCATCTGAATCGAGCGATCCAAATCCTTCGTCAATGAACAGCGTATCCACAAAGGACTGACGGCCATTCAGGGATGCGAGAGCGAGAGCAAGCGCCAGGGAGACAAGAAAACGCTCACCGCCCGATAAGCTCCGCGTGGATCGATGTTCAGAATCCATGTCCGTATCGATGATATGCAGCGCCAGATTGTTCTCTCCTCCTTTCGCAAGGCGATAGCGTGGGGCAATACTCTCCAAGTCCCGGTTCGCAAGGCGAACAAGTTGTTCGAGCGTAATGCTCTGCGCGAACGTTCTGAACCGGTCGCCCTCCTTCGAACCGATGGCCGCATCCATTTCTTGCCACGCATCGAATTGGGTCATCTTCTCCGAGATTTCCCGTAGAAGCGCTTGGGCTTCTGCGTTACGCAGGTTATCCTCGGCGATCCGGCCGTCTATTTCGCCTAGCTCTTTTGTCTTTGTCGAGACCGTTTTCTTGGCCTCCTGCATCTGCTCGTTCAGTCCAGCGTCATCTTTCTCTGAATCGGGCACGTCGGCTGCGGGGTAGCCAAATCGGGCGAGATCGTTTGCCCGAGCATGTCGGAGCACTTGTGCATTGCTGAACCGACTGTTGATGGACTCGATGTTTTCTCTGTGGGCGCGGATAGTCAATTCCGGGATGGCGAACAGTTCGATTGCTTCCTGTTTACTGAAAGGAAGCGCCGCACATTCGGTTTCGAACTGCTGAACTAACCTTCCCACTTCTTCAGTGGTACGCGCATGCGCCTCGAACGCGCTATCGCGCTGCTGTTTCTTCGCCGCGAGTTGCTTCTCGGCATTCGAATAAATTTGCTGAGCGGTCTCGCGACGGCCCCGAGTCTGTTGCAATATGCTCTTGAATTTGGTCCGATGAACTGCGGTTGGCTCTCCACCCAGAAGTTCAAATCTTTCCTTCTTTAGAGACTTCAGGTTTTCGAAGTGCGACGCATGCTCGCCTTCTCGCAGTATCTTCAAGTCTCTCGCGGCTTGAAGCTCCGCTAATTCGGTTGCGCTTCGCTTCTCGACCCGGATGGTCTCGGAGCTCGCGGAATCTTGTTCGTGTCTAGCCTCGAAGACATTTCGAGCGGTGTCTCGAACGGTTTGCTCAATTCTGACAATTTCGGTGTCAAGTTGCTCAGGGTGGAAGCCAAGCAGCGACAACAGCGGCATAAGGTTCTTGGCTTGGCTATCTAGTTCCGCGATGGTCCTGTTAACACCTATTTGGATTCGGTGTACGTCACTTTGCGCGGCTTGATGGGCATCTCGGAATTGCTTCTCTTTGTCTCTCGCTAGTTTGATCTTCGTGGAAATCGATTCGTGTTGGCCCCGCAGAGCGTCAATTTGGGAACGGGCTCCTGCAATTTGGTTGAGCGAATGAGACACGGTTTGCTGGCGCTCTCGAATGACTGCAAGCGTATTGGTAATCCACCGCGCTGAGTCTTCGCCCAACGCGGCCTGGACTTTCGATTTAATTTTGAGATTTCGACAGTGCATGATAGCAGCAGTAACCGCCGTTGAAAAGCGACGCTTCGCTCTTCCATATGTAGTCTTTGCTTCAGCAATCGTTTCCGTGGCATTGACAGCCTTTGATTTTGCCTCTACCTCAGCATCGCGCAGCCTCTGGAACTCGAACCTTTTGCTTTCGATCTTAGCTGCGAGGGTCTTCCGTTTTTTCCCAATTTCTTTGGCCGCACGCGCCAGAGCTATGTGTGCACTACCGGTATACGGATGGTTTTCGGCGCCGCAGACCGGGCATGGTTCACCTTCTGTTAGGTGGCTCCGTAGTTCATCCGCTGCTGGGGAGATTGCACGCTCTGTTTTTTCGAAATCTTTCAGTTCATGTTCCAAGCCAGCAATCTCGGCCCTGAGTTCCCTTCCTTTTTCCTTTGCGGAACTCTGGGCATGCGTAGCCGCCGATTGACGCTTGATTCCACGACGTTCAGCTTCCGCTGCGTTAGCGGCCTCGTCCACAGCTTCGAGCGCTCTTGTCAAAACCTCCTCGGTCTTGATCAGGGATGTATGATCGCTACGCAACTGCTCCTCATCGAGCTTTGCGATCGATTTCTCCAATCCACCGATCGTCTCGCTCAACTGTTTGACCTTAGCTTCTTGCTCCGGAACACGACTCACGCACTCGACTTCGCTGCCTTCTGCAGAATGGAGGGCACGCTTTTGTTGCTGAAGATCCTTTTCGAGTCCTCTCTTTGTCTCAAGCAAATCCTTGCGCTCATTTAGTGACTTGACAATCTCGTCGGAGCGATCAGCTGCCGTGATTCGGGTTCCTATCACTTCCAAGCGATGTTGCGCCTCAGCGACCCGGCTCTTCAGTTGCTCCAGTTGCGCATTGGACGTGTTCGCGCGGACCTGAGCAGCGGCGACTGCATTCTCGGCATCAAGCACAACTTTGGTCGCGCTTTGAACGGCCGTCGAGGAGGCATCTATTGTGCGGTCCAGCACGTCAGCGGCATTCCACTCCTGCTCAAAGGATTCGCAGGCTCGTAGTGCTTCAATTTCGGCTGCAGCCGCCTCCGCCAACCCCGCTCCTGCCTCAGAATGATGGACATTCGAGGATTCCAATTCAGACTCGGAAGAATCGAAGGCACTTTTTAGCGACGGAACATGGTTCTGCGTGCGATTCGCCTCGTCATGAATTTTCCGAATGGGATTCACGAGATCTATCCGGCAAAGCAGGTCGCGAGTGGCCTGGGCATCTGTCGATGCACATTGAGCTTCGGATAACCCCTCCTCGGCGCACTTGAGATCGACGCGAGCTTGTCTCACCGCAGTCCGGAATTGCAGTTGCTGCTGAATACTCTGCTCCGCCTCTTGGTATTTCGCTATTTGCTCCTCGAGTTCACTGCGTCGCCGCTCGAAAGCTGCACGCTCTTCGGCAGTTAGGACGCTGAGCGCCTGTTGCTGGACCCGCAGATTGTCGAGTTCAACGCGAAGTGTCTTGCAGTGGTCGAATAACAGTTTAGATATCTGCGCATAGACTTCCGTGCCCGTAATCTTCTCAAGAAGCTCTCCACGTTCTGAGTCTTTTGCTTCCAAGAATTTGTCGAATTGTCCCTGCGCAAGCAGCACAGTACGCTGGAATTGGTCGAAGTTGAGGCCCGTCAGCTCCGGCACCTTTGCGTCTACGTTTCGGACAGAATTGGCGCATACGGATCCATCATCGATGCATAGCAACGTTCTTTCTGGATTTTGGAGAGTTCCGTTTGCTCTTCCGCGCGCGCGACGTATTGCCCAGGTGGCCCTATACTTTCTCCCATCGATAGCCATGAAATCCACTTCGGCCGCACCGCGCCCTTTACCCCTTTGCAATATGTTCCCGGGACTCCAACTAGGTAGCTGGTCACCTGAAGAATCGAGTACATAATCGGACCTTCGCTCAATCACCCGGGGATAGGAGCCAAAAAGTGCGAGGCACATCGCATCGAGGAGAGTGGACTTGCCGGCCCCTGTGTCTCCGGTGATGGCGAAGAGCCCGACGTCGGCGAGCGGCTCTAGATCTAGGTTCACTTCGAAGTCGCCTGCCAGGCTGGCGAGATTGCTCCCGCGAATGGCCAATATCTTCATAATTCGATTCCAATTCGGGTTTCCAGCCAGTGGAAATTGTCCAGATGCTGCTTGGTTGGTTCGCGATGATGGTGTTGTTCGAACGCAAGACTGAAAAGGTCATCCGGCTTTTGCTCGCTCAGGTTGCGAAACTCCTCCACGGATTCTGTGCCGACAGACTGAACATCGGCAGGCGAGATAACCGCCGGGTCTAGCATTCGAATCGGAAAGGAGTGCATCAGCATGTCAAGCTCTTCCCTAAAGCTGACTGGAAGCGTTTCACGAAAGAGGACGGCCTGTACAAAAGGCCGTCGATCAATCGGAAGATCGGCCTGAAGTAGAAGGCTCGACAGGTACACAGGAACCTCCGAGAGATTTAACACGCCCTTCTCCGGCACCCTGAGAAACGGCACCGGACGCTCAAGCGGTACCGGCTCCACGGTTACCTCACCGCTGTCGTCTACTGTGACCACCGTTACGCTGTGCCGATAGTCGGTTTCGGATGCGGACATTGGAAACAAAGAGCCACTGTACCTGATCGTTTTCTTTCCGACCGATTGCGCCTTATGTAGGTGGCCCAAGGCAACGTAACAAGCGCTTTCAGGGAACACCGTCGGAGGAACGGCATGCTCACCACCACAGAGGATCCGCCTCTCGGATGACTTGGAAATTTCGCCACCCATGACGTGGAGATGCCCGGTCACGATGAGGGGAAGGTCATCCAGTCTTGCACGTAGTTGTTCGTAAAGCTCCTCGTACAGTTCACCAACTTTGCGCGCTACGAGGGAACCGCCTTCGTCCTGAAGGCGCGTGAGGTTAGCAAGACAGCCCGCAGTTGGATGAGACACGGCAAGGACATTCAGTGCGTGATTGCCTTTTGAATCATGCACGGGAACAAGGTGACGTTCCGCCAGAGCCTTTCCATCCTTTCGGCGAACGCTTCCGATGACGTGCATGTTGAGCGCACTCAGAAGTGCCCCAGGTGCTTCAAGTCGGCTCGGAGCATCGTGATTACCAGCCGTGATGATGATCGTAATCCTAGGCTGGGCCCGACGGATCCGGCTGATGCTGCGATAAAAACCTTGCAGTACCTCGCCGGATGGATTCTGTGTGTCGTGTATATCACCTGCCACAATTAGGACATCGATGTGACTCTCCACAATTATGGTTACGATTTGTTCGAGTACGGACTCGTGTTCAATTTCTCTTGTATATCCGCGTAGTGTGTGGCCCAAATGCCAATCGGCGGTATGCAGAATTCTAATCATGTCTGCTGTCCCCATTCCATATCAAGAATGCAAACGACTCTTGTGATGAGCACTAAGTAAACACCCGAGCCTATTCAGAAGCCGAAGACTACTGGATTTCTCGCAAGTATCGCACGCCAGGCAAGTTTAAGTCCGAAGCCTTACCCACTCGCGGGGACTGCAGGGCGATGGGCCCCTCCGCAGCCAGAAGATGGCCGAACGCATATGGGGCGGACGAAATCGATATGGTTTCAAAATCTTCGAGCGCCGCAACGGAGCCCGAGAGAAGCTCTAGAGCACTGCCCCCGTTCAGTCTTCGGAGAAGCTCAGCGATAACGAGGCAAGCGGCGATGACTCCAACGAACGGGACGCCGACCGTACGCGACGCTAATTGGGCAACGCCACAGCTATCCATGCCCCCTGTCTTCAACGCCTGGTACGCTGGCATATCCTCGGGGCTCTTGTCGCCCTGGCCCACCTGCCGCGACCAAATCTCCTCAGCGGAGCGGGACGCTGGGAATGTATGCACTGAGATACTTCGGAACGCTTCCGGGCCTCCCCCCAATCCCGCCTCAATGACAAGCCCAAATCCCGGTTTTTCGAGCGCAGCACGCGCAAGTGCGTTGTCGACACCGCATAAGGCTACGCCGGGTTCATGAGGTGCCCGAACAATACATTCCCCGAAGAGGCGCTCTTCCAAGAAAGTGCGAAAACCGCGATCCTCTAGCCACTTGGCAACCACGCGCGCTTTTTTGCGACCGATATCTACCCTATGGGAGAGAAGCGAAGTGCTTTCATTCGAAAGCGCGATATCGTCGAAGTCATTCAGCACCAACTCGACTTCACTTCGATCTGCGTAAGGTAAAGAGGCCAACAACCATGCGAAAGCTTGCCCCAGATTGCCAAGCCCGATAATCCAGAGCCGCGATGGTAAAAAAGCGGCAGCGGACTCCGTTGGATCATCAAGATACCAATCAGCGGCGGGGTTCCAAAGCGACAGCCCCAAGGACCGCCGGCCTGCCATCGCATGATCCCCGGCATGATAGGCGAATACTTCGGCTGCACACGCAGCGGCGGCGAGACTCGGTGACAAGGCGATTGCCTCATCTTCTTGGAGCCGCTTGTTCTCGCGGCAAGGAATTACTCCCCCTCTCCACCCGTTCCAAGTGACGCGCCACCGTGGCAGTCTCGTATCCACGACCGTGGCGTTCCCAATGACAGCTGATGGCCAGTCAGGGTTCACCGCATCAACTACTCGCCCCCCGAGTTCTCGAACGACGTCCTTCATTAATCTTTCCGGAGCAAGCGGGCTAAGGTTCGGTGCATCCGACAGCCCGACGATATCCACTCCGGCGAGAAGTGTTCGGCGCGCTGTATTGACGAGCGTAAGCAAGGCAATCTGGTGATAAACAGAATTAGCGATCTCCGGCCCCACGTAAATTGTGAGACCAAATCCGGCCAACAACCCCATGGCCTCGTCATGGCTGGCGGCGCGACCATTATCCATAAAATACTTTGCAGTCCGGTGCAGGCTGCTTGGATCGACCTTTTGTCCCATATCAACTCCATATCCCGGTGTAGAAGTAACCTGGCGCATGTGTAGGGCTACGATCCGCCCATTCGTGTTGGCCGCAGTACTCATACATCCGCAGATGATGAGCTAGGACCGGCTGTCGCGCAAAATTCGGGATGATGATCGCAATATGTCCCACTTGAGCGACCATCGGATTCGCCTTGTCGGAGGAGCTCTGAAATGCCTCAACCGGATGCGTGTGCGCGTCTGCGACGACTGTCAGATTTCTCTGGCGGCAATGCGCCCAGAGTTTGGCGAAAGCACTGCCGTGCAACACGCAAACACCAGAGGAATAGGCGTCTGGATCGAGATCATCGTAGTAGATGGCGTCCAGAATCTCCCGACGGCCATCGCGCTCCGCGCCGAGAAGAAAGACGCCGGACTCGTGGCAGTGTTCTCCGCGCCGCTCAAGCTCGGTGAGTATCTGTCGCCACATTGGCGCCGAGCAAATCAGCCGATGCTTAGGAGCTACGAATGCCCGAATAATCGCTTTGATAGAAAAGTTCATAGATTTGCTCCAGATAACAAATGATGCCGCGGTCAGGTTGCCAAAGTCGGTTTGGATAAATGGTCCGCCAGTTGTCATGACCCTCAATCGACATGCGGTCGCAGGGCAGATAAAGGCAGTTGCCACCTTTCCATTCAGGCCGGAAAACTGCGGATACCATGGCGGGGCCCGTGGGCCACTGCGCCGGAGCCAGCGGCCGATTATTCAGAAGGTCCCAAGGCTGCGCAGTCACTGGACTCTGGCGGTAGCCGGTGCATTCAAACCGGAAGCCATACTCCAACGGCGACCTGGGACGTTCGGGCGCCGCCACCGCAATAATTGCGAAAGGCCAGCTCGCACTCACATACCGCCACCGGCCATCGATCTCGCCGCACCGGAAATCGGGCGCGGCAAGATCTTGGCGCAACAGCGTTTCACCGGGTGACAAGGGCGTATTCATATCACCCCTCGACGCGCTTCTCTGGGACGAGGTCGAAGCACACCGAACACTCATGCGGCTTTACGAGCTCATTCAGTCGGGTATCGCTCGATGGCCGCTTGGTTGAGTTGCAGAGCTGCAAGACATGCTCAGCCGCATCCTTTGGGCTGAGCTTGAACTTCTCGACCGCCCATTCCTTGACGGTCCGAACGCGCGTTCCAGGCACGAACTCGCGTTCGGCAGTGTTGTTGAGAAAGTGAACAGTCGTCTTGATCCGTTTGCAGTGGCAGACATGGACGCGTGATCCGTGCCGGATACCGTGAATGGGATGATGACGCTCGCCTGCCTGATGCTCTTCGGCCTCGTCGATGAAGACGAACGTCTCGTCACTCATCTCAATGCCGGCGGCAGTTAAGACGTCAAACAACTCACCAACGGTTGCGGCCTCGGAAAGTTCTGCTTCCAGAATTTCGGGGCGGCCATGGACCTGGATAAAGATAATGGGCTTCGACATCGCTTTTTCCTCCTAGGACCCGATTGGCCCTCTATAAGGAAAGCGATGGGATAGAGAAAAAAGCGGAACCGGCTCGTTCTATCCTGCGCAGGTGAAATAACAAGGGCAGTTTGGGCACCGCCGTGCATCGGGGTCAGCATGAAAGTCGCCCATTTCGATGGACTTGATGGCATCGGCATAGGCGGCAATTAGCTTTTCGTCGTTCTTGGCAACAACCTCCACACTCTCGTTCGTTGCGAGATAGAAAATCCCGACGCTGATTTGTTTGCCTGGATACCTCAGCTGCGCGCCACGCCGCATAAGAGCATAGATCGGTTTGCCCGGTTCCGATTTTGTCTGACGGCCGGTGCGGATTCGCTGCACGTGGACAATGCCGTCCGATCCAATCCAGACGCGGTCCGGCGTAATAAGGACACGGCGCGGTCCAACAGGAACCGACCACCCTTCCCGGTCATAGCTTCCGGTTTCTGAGGCGATCACGGCCGCCATGCGGCTGATCATGCTTTCAGCTGCCTCCCTGTAGTATTTCTCAAACGCATGATCGATCGGGCCGTCAGTCTCCCAAACAGCCGAGAGGCGTGACAGAACGCTAGCTCCGTCAACGGGACGGCCGCCCTGCTTTTCCTCTTCAAGCCATCTGATCGTTATATAGACCGCGCGATGAAACCGGAGATACGCCGATTCAGTCCGGCTGCCACGTAAACCGTCGATAACGGTGTAGCCATAGCGGGCCGGACACTGCATGTAAACATCCAAATCGCGTTCGGAGTACGCCTCCTGCGACCCAGGAGGTTGGAGCGCCGGGGCAATGCCAAATGTCCTGCCGGTTCCTTGAAATTGAACAATCGGAACCGCAGAACCGATGGAGGCTAAAAACTTGGACTCGCTCGCCCTTCGCGTCGTGTATAGATCCGCACGGCTAAGCGATAGATGGTCTTTGGCTCGTGATAGGCCAACAAAGAAGAGACATTCCTCCTCAGCATGGTGACCGTCTTCCCGCATGGAAAGATGCGGAAGTGAAGGTGGCGCAGGGATACGATCGCCGCGCCAACTGCTCGGCATGTAACCCGTTGCGATTGCCGGAAAATGAACGGCTCGAAACTCGAGTCCTTTGCTTCCGTGAATAGTCATGACCCGCACCGCATCCATATCGCTTGCCTCCGAGGACACCGCCCGATAGGGCGTGTCTTCATTGAGAAGCTCGATGCGCCTGATGCGCTCCAAGAAACGCTTGCGGCTCGAATTGCCCTCCGAAGCAAATTCGCCACACACCTTCAGAAGGTGGTAGATGGCCACAAGTCGTTGCTGAGATTTTGCGTCATTGGCTGTCAACAACGGATTAAGATAGGCGCTCCGCTCAAATAGCCAGGTCGTAAGCAGCCCCAAAGGAGAAACATGTTCAAGACCCTTAAGCTGCAGACCCAACTTACTAAGACCCTTGCGGCCCTCTTCACTCAGGCCAGGAACATCGTTGCAGCGGATCAATGCTTCATAGATGGTAAGCCGGTTGTCCTGAGCCCACCGGTTAAGCGCTAGCGAGTCATTCTTCGGCACCTGATATTCAGGCAATGCTGCAGCGCGCGCCAATCCCACATCGCCGAATTCAGCGCCAAGGCCGATCAGCGACAGCAGATCGCGTATCTCGGACCGCTCGAAAAGGTCGCCGAGATAAAGGAGCGGTACCCCCAGTTGTTCAAGTATTGCCGTGATGCGCGCGAGGGTTAGATGAGATCTCGCCAAGATTGCTTGATCCCCATGCGTTACGCCGTCACTCCGCAACCGCGCAACCGTCGCCGCCATGGCTTCGCCTTCCGCAGCAACGGTCGGTGCGACGGTCACAGATACTTGCCCCCCAATTGCTCGAATGGCTTTCCACGCACCCGCAGTACTACCTCCTCGCATAATGCGCGAAAAATGTTCAAACGTTCGGACGATGGGCGCGAATGAGCGATAGTTGTTTGCCAACGCATGCCGGGTTCCCCCGAACGCTTTGGTGAAATTGGATACATTGAGGGGCTCTGCACCCCTGAAACGATAAATAGACTGGCGTTGATCAGCCACAACCCAAACATCGGTGCCTGCACCGCAGATTGCGCGCAACAGGGCAGCGCTTGCGGAGTTCACGTCTTGAAACTCATCAACAAGAACGTGGCTAAACCCGGTTGCTAACGCAATCCAAAATGCCTTTCACGTTGATTTTTTCGTCGATTTCGCTCATTTCATCCGATAGCGGGTCATCCTCCACAATTGGCCGACGGACCCCCTTGTCAGGGTCGTCCACCACCGCAAATTCTTCGTCCGCCTCTTTCTGTTCTGCGGATGCATTGATGTCGATGCTGCCCTCTTCATCAGGATCTTTCTGCTCTTCCGGTGTACCCTTCTTTTTCTTCGGCGGGGCGTCATCTGGGGTCCGGCGCTCACGCTGCTCGGTGGCTATCGCGTCCTTAAGGCGAAACAACACACGCGACCCGAAGGTCACGCGCAGGTTGCGTCCATCGGCTGATTTCGGCTTCATCAAGGCTGTAAAGATTAAATGATGTGTGCGCTCGATGATGTCCCACCCCTCGTTCGGATGGTTAAATCCAACATGCTTTCGAAGCATCTTCATGATGCTGTCTGAAAGGTGCTTTGCGAGGGCACGCTGTACCTGGGGGTCTCGATCCCCCAAATCCTGAAAGGCAGCCGCCAGTGCTTCCAGCCTAAAGGCCTTCAGACGGTCGTCTGCTATGGCTTGGCGCCACCCGTCCAGGTCGGTCGACTTGGGCGGTGCTTCTTCACCACTCTGCGTATCCATAGGCGTTATACCTTCAAGATTTCCTTTCTTATATGAAAGCGATCCTGCAGGCCAAAAAGAGGAAGTCCTGTACGAATTAAAATTGGAATGAGCCCGAGTTTCGCCTTTTCTTCATTCTCCTGCTCGTGTTGATTTGTCTCAAGCTATTCTTTCGAAAACACCTAAGTAAAGAACTGTTTTACTCGTTTGCGGCGTGCAAGTCGTCAACAAGAGGATGATTAGTCGTTATTTCCCGGTATGGAAAAGTCTTTATAAGGAAAATTTTCCTTTACAATCAGTTTCCTGTATGGGAAAATACGCCAATGCTAGGATCCTCCCAAAAAAGCGAGGCCGCCATAATCTGTGCCCTTACGGACCAGGTCCCATTCGCGCAACTTCCGGGAATTCGGGCCACGAACGTCGTTGGCAGCCGCCCCTTCGACGTTCGGTTCGATCTCGAGTCCGGAGAGAATACGGTTCGTGTCTATGCGGAGATCAAGCAGTCATTGAGCCCCCGGGAGTTGGAGAATATCGCTCCGTGGATTGCCCGTCTCAAGGCAATTGAGAAAGACGCTGCCTTTGCCGTTGTCTCTCCGGCGCTCTCGCAGCAGGCGCAGAATTTTTGTATCGAGGCGGGCATCGATTTTCTCGACCTCGCCGGCAATATTTCCATCAATGTTCCCGGAAAATTCGTCCTACAGAGAACGGGCCAGCGCAGTAGGGTTGTCGTTGAAGCATCGGACGGACCTCGCGAGGTCAATGTATTCTCGGGACGGTTTTCACGCGTTGTTCGGGTGCTCCTCCAAAAGCCTCGCGACTGGACGCTGAGTGAAATAGCCCAGGAACTCGAAAAGGAGTCCCGCGACGACGCTCTTCTCACCGGTGCCGATCGGGATGCAGGTCTTTTTGTCGTAAGTCTGAGTACGATTTCGAAGGCTCTTCGGACGCTGGAAGACCAACTTTGGATTCGCCGACGCGGAATGTCGGCGCTGGTGCCTGAACCCAAACGCCTTTTGCTCGCTTGGGCCGCGAAGTACCGTGAGCGCTATCGCTCGCGCTTGCGGAACAGCGTTACCTGCATCAATCCCTTCGGGCAGGATTTGAGTACGATCAGCAATGCACTTGAAGCTCTTGCAATCCCCCGGTTTGCCTTCACCGGCCCAGCGGCTGCGAATGTCCGCGCGCCTTTTATTGATCTCGACACGATAGACATATATCTGTCTGCGCCTAAACAGGTTGAAAAGCTCAAAGATCTTGCGAACCGTAAGGCAGATGGACCGCCGCTCCGGTTTCTGGAACCATACGACCTCGGCGTATTCATGTATGCCAGACGCTCCGATAGGATTCCAACCGTTTCCGACGTGCAGGCTTACCTCGATCTGACTGCACGCGGAGGGCGCGACCAAAAGCAGGCAGATTACCTGTTTGAAAAGGCTATTGAACCAATGTGGAAGCCAGCATGATTCCCGAACCGCAGAAAACGTATCTCCTGGAACTGCTTGCAGCGCTCGGGCCTGCTGCGGACGAATTTGTCCTCGTGGGCGGTCAGGCGCTGAAATTTGTGCTCGGCAAGGCCCGAGCCACAAAGGATTTCGATTTTCTCCTTGATGCGATTTCACTTCGCGAGAAGCCCGCAAATATCGCAGAAAAGCTGGGCTCTCTGGGATACAAAGTCGTGCCCGAATCGCGTAATTTCCAGTACCAGAAACCGATTCCGGGCACGAACGAGGTTATGCGGGTCGAATTCATGGCCCCGCGCCAACTCAAGCGAGATAACGACTTCAGGGTCGACATCGAAAAGGGGTTGCACGCTCGCGAGTGCCTCGGGGGCACCATTGCACTCCACGAATCGGATATCCATGAGGTGCATGGTGTACTGCCGGACGGGACACCTGCGCGCGCCAGTCTCCGCGTTACCCGTGCGCACGCACTTGCGTTCCTAAAGCTGCTCGCCCTCGATGACCGATACAGGAATTTGCGCGGGCCAGAACACGCAGAACACGATCGCAACGAAGCCAGAATTCATGCGACGGATA
>Ga0182012_10005241_pt1 | contig 13442 bp, 14 predicted proteins | sample 612S2SmetaG_FD_120486 | JGI IMG/M metagenome (GOLD analysis project Ga0182012, IMG submission 120486) | Permafrost microbial communities from Stordalen Mire, Sweden - 612S2S metaG | ecosystem: Environmental > Terrestrial > Soil > Wetlands > Permafrost | place: Sweden: Stordalen | collected... | reverse complement strand
GTTGCCGTAGCTCAGATGAAGACTACGCCAGCGCATTTCGGCGCAGTACAGAATGGCTGCATCCCCCGCATCATCAACGCAGTCCATATACCACTTCGTCAAACAGAACGGCGGATCCGACGAGGTTGCACTCACACTTTGCGTCCATTCTTGACGTTGCTGATTCAGTCCGTAAATTATACCGGGTGAATCGTGGTGAAGATGCGTTGTCCCTCGTAGCAATCCGCATCTGCCGAGGCTCTGTACCCTTGCACTGTTTGGGTCGCATCCTTGGTCATCGCAGCGTCCTCACGGTCCTTGCCGCCACGTCGGATGTAGCCTCGGCGTTCCCTGCCACATAGTCCATGACTTGGCGACATTCGGCGGCAACCTACTGCCCATTGGTCGAATGACAGCCAATCCAGGGATTACCCGGAAAATGAGGTGCTGTCCTGATTGCCAACCAGACACGACCAAGGGCGGTGGTCGATGTCGAAAACTCACTTGAAAACTGAATTGGCAGACTTTAACGCCCAGCCGAGATCGCCCTCAATTTGGTAGTGATGTCCTCTTTGCATCAGACCGTCGACAAAACTCTCAAGGGTCCATTCCTCGCCGCGCCGTAGGTGGCGGATACGCCCGTAGACTTGGTGCTGAAGTTCATTGAAACCGATCAGAAGCGCGGTGTTTCCAGACTGATCCCCGATAGGGTAATAGCCACGTGCCGACACCGTGAGCGCCGCGCCGAGCGCAAGCATCCATTGCAATTCCTGAGCTGGTGTTTTGTCTCGAAGCGTATCTAATATGTCCTGTTTCGTCATCAGCCTTCCTTTGGTAGCTCACGCCTCGCGGCTGTCAATCTCCATCCGAACTGAAATGTCTTCCAAACTAGGAGACCGAACCACCAGAGCCAAGCCAGCATCGCAATCAACGCAGGCAACCTCGCAAACTCGCCAATGACGGGAATCAACGAGATACCGCCCGCTAGAGCGGTGCAGGCTGTGATGAAGGCCCCAGGGTCGGCCCACCATTTCTGGGTTCGCACAAGAGGAAATCCGCCCATGAGAAACCACTGAATGGCGATGAACAGGCACAGTCCGGCGTCGATCTTGCGCTCAGTCTCCATCCACAAAGGCGTTGGCGGCCAGGTCCATCTTCCACGTAGTCTCCCCGCGAGCGACCAATGCGGCGGGCAACCATTTCCCCACCCGGCCAATGGGAGGGAGGGCATGCCGACTGCCTGCACGACAACAACCTGGGTCGGATAGTGAGCTCCCCACATTCCGCAGGGGTCGAAGGTGACCGTTTCCTCCGCCTGCTCGGGGTTGGCATGGGCTGGTTTCGGCGTTGGGGGCTCAGGCGGCCTTGGAACAGCTTCCCTGGGGGTTTTCGCCATGATCTCTTTTGGAGTGAGCGCCTCCTTCTGGTCTTTGGCCTCCATCATCAGGATTATGGGTACTGCCACCGCCAGATTGATCCCAGCCAACAGAAGTCCTCGCCGCCAGTTCATGCCAGCAAGCCTACCAGAAGGGATTGCGGACGATTGACTGGCGTGGGGGAAGTTTGGGCCACCGGCCGGCTCATCGTGATCAAGTTCTGGCGAAGGTTCTCCATCGGCGTCAAACCGACCGGAGCCGAATCATGCCAGTGTCGCCGTCCCCTGTTTAGCGGTCTGAAGTTAAATTAGAACAATGCATCCGATCCGAATCGGCAACTACTTCGAAACGCCCACAACGAACTACGAACAACCCTCGTTGATCACCTGGAGGGAGTTTTACAACTTCCGAAATCAAGTGCTCCGCATACTCAGAGTCTTCGGAACAGCGGGTCCGGTGGGTGAGGTCGATCTGACTGTCGTCGAGGAGGACGAACCATGCTTCAGTTCCGAAATCGTGAAGAATCCTGCGTTTTTCGTTGTTGACGACATGTACAACGAGCACGACAGGATCTCGATTGTCGAATGCGACCCGGCGAACATTGACGCAGTTGTGATCGAGTCGCTTTGCGCGATGATGTTGATGTTTCCGGGCTGGCGAGTGTCCTTTAGCCTGGGTGACTCGGGCGTGCTGGTATCGTCAGATGCTGTCTTCGTTGGGGGGCGACGATTCTGGGACTGCAATTCAGTATTGGAAGTTTCAGAACGGTGCCAAAAGCCAGTAGAGTTCGGCCCTTCAGAACCGCTGCCCGATTCGATGAATAGTCTCTGGAGGAACACCCTGGTTGGCGGGATTGATCGAACGACGCAGCTCCCGGTGGCGGCGAGCAGGCAGTGGGCTGAAATCATCCGGTCACTTGACGCGATGCGCACACTTCGCAAGGATGGCTGCCTGACTCGCTTCGACTATGACCAGGTCAGGGATGATTTACATCCTCAAACGATACGAGAACTATTGCTGCGGTTACTCCAAGACCTTCCAGCGTTCTCTCCCGAGATACTCACGGCTGCGAAATGGAATATTCAGAAGGATATAGGGCGAACTTTATTGGGCTCCGCTTCGAATGTGGAAGCGCGTGAACTGACAACTAAAGTCTGGTCGAGCCTGGAATCAACTTGCGACAAGTTCGGGCAAAACGAGATTGTGAATTGGTGGGCGGACACTTTACACCGCGTGAAGGAGCCTTCAGACTGGCTGAAAAATGTCCTCGAACAGGAGATGCGCATCAGGGTGAGTCACTCTAACTCGCTCATCCAGCTTTCAGCCATTTTTGGGCTTGCCCGGCTTGGCGTCACGGACATCGGCTTCCTTGTGAACCGAGTGATGATGACTCGGCCCGAGTGGAGCAACAATGCGTCGCTGGTGAATTGGCTTCGGAAATTGGAATCGGGTAAGACCTCCTATCCGGACCGATCGATGTTGAATCCGCCAAACGCTATGCGATGACAATTCTACGCAGTCTTTCATTCCGGGCGGATGACTGGCGATGGGGGAGTTTGGCCTCTTGCTTGATCAGCGTGACCCGGTGCTCGCGAAGCTTCTCCATTGGCGACAGACCGCTTGTAATGGCGGTTCATCGCGGAATTCGCGGTATAATCCCTTGGCCATGGCGAATTTCAAAGCGGATGAAGTCAACGACGAGCAACGAGATTGGATCATGCTCCGGGACGGCGGCGTCTACCTCTATTGGCGACAGGAAATCCTCTCGGATGATGTGGACTGGCTCAAATCGAATGGGTACAGGATCATCTTCTTTGAGGCCGCTAAGTGGCAGTCTGCGAGCGATTGGGAGTCTGAGAACCTAATGCATGAGTCGCTCAAGGCTCAATTGTCATTTCCGGACTATTACGGGAAAAACCTGAACGCGCTCGACGAATGCGTGCTGGATGATCTCGTTGTACCTGACTCGGGCGGACTGGCTCTCGTGCTGAACCACTACGACCGCTTCTACAAACCTGTTCTCAATCGTGCCTCGGATGAGGGAAGCACCGCAGCGGTGGTCCTCAGTATCTTCACAAAGGCCGTGCGGTACCACATGCTTTTTGGGAGACGGTTGCTGATTCTTGTGCAGTCGGACGACCCCACAATCGAGTTTGGACGGCTCGGAGGGGCCGCAGCATGGTGGAACCATCGAGAGTGGTTGAATAAGAACCGAGGCTTGTGAATCACCGGCCCACGGAACCCCGAAAAGGGTGTAATGTCCGGCTTGCCGACCATCGTGTGCCATGAGTGCGAAAGGCCGAGAGGCCAAGTAGTGCGTAACTGTTTAACCGATGAGGGTAGGCCCCTCGAAACCGGCTTGCAGGAGCAGGTTTCAAACCGCCTTTCGACGGCTGTGGCCCAAAACTATGGTCGTGAGCGCGAAAGGAAAAGGCCCGGCATCGACTGGGTCAGGTATCAGGCAAGAAGAGGACCGCAAGGGAACCACTGTTGAAGTGTCGAAAGCAATGAGACGATGTCAAAGCCGCGGCGTGATTGTTACTGCGGGACAAGCTCCGACGGAACCTGTTTACGGGCGGAGCGGCATCCGGCATGAGAGGTGTGTGGTCTATCACCGGCACTGCCATCAAGGCAGAACAGACTGATCCGCTGCTTGTGCTAAGCCAATCGCTAAACGCGGTCTGACAAGCTATCCCGCTCAACCCGTTATCCAACCCGTGATCGCTGGCTGGCGCCTGTCCTTAAAGGACTTAGCCGCACTTCCGTGTCCGATCTGGATCTTGTAAGTCCTTGCGTATCAATATCTGTACCCCTTGACACGGAAGAGGTCGCTGGTTCGAATCCAGTCGTGCCTACCATATTTATCAATGGTTTACATCTCCCGAAGCCATTCAATCTCACCCAATGTTTCACCCAAAGCTACTGAACCACCCCGTTTCTCGTGTTGAAGATTGCGTCGAGCATCAGGTTCTGAGCCGCCAAAAGTTCGTCGTTGTCGGTTTGGGTGTAGCAGTTTAGCGTAAATGCCGCGTTGCTCTGGCGTAATGCGGTCTGAGCGGTCTTGGGGTCAACCATCTTCTTTGTCGTCAAGAAACTGGACAGGCTGTGGCGGAATTGGTGGAAACCAAACCGTTTTACCGTTTGCCCTTCTTGTCTAAGTAGATGACCTTTTCAACCTCAACCTCCTCCTCTGTCTCCTTCTCCAGCTTCTTCACCCAAACGCTGGCGGTCGTGAGAATCCCTGCCTTAACCGCTGCCGGGTACAGGTAGCTACGCACGAGCATGTTCCCGACCCGTGCAGTCCTGCCCTTGCTCCTATCACTCGCAAAAGCCCAATCTGTGTCCTTGCCGTACTTCGTCTCGCGGCGCCGCGCCAAGAGGTAAGCGGCGAGTACCTCCGACATTACAACCGGGACTTTGGAGCCCTTCGTCTTGGGCATAGCCACATCGCCTCGAATCCACCGCCGCTCGATGTTGATGCAACTGTTCTTCCAATCAATATCCCTCCATTGGAGCCCCGCAATTTCGCTATGGCGGATACCGGTTGCTGCGTCCAGAACAACCATCGTCTGCTGTAGCAAAGGAAGTACCATCAGGAGTAAAAATGATTGGAACGAGAGTCGAACTCGAACCCTTGACCTGTACCTTCACCATGGGGGTGCACGACTCGGGTAACCACAATCCTCGCTGAGGAAGAAAGGCTGGTAACGAAGACAAAGTAGATTCAGGCCGCACTGCAATCGCAAGCAGTGTGGCAATACTTTCGGGCGAGCTCATTCCGACCGCCACGCGAAGGCCGATGTCTGAAGATGCGAAGTTGCGCATTACAGAGGGTCTGCGGAAAGCGCGGGAAGCTAAGGTACAGGCTGCCCAGGTGGTCGCTCTCGCCCCTCAGGCACCGCTCCAGCCCTAACCGCCGCTCCGGTACCTGATACCGCACGGGAACCGAGAAGTTCCAGGAAGGGGACGAAGGAGTAATGGCACTCCCTCTGGGAAAAGTCTTTGGAACGATGGAGGCTCTCGGAGCGTTTTCGAGAGCCCTCGATGAGGACCAGACACTTGGAAGGCATCTGGTCGATTTAGAGCCAACTATTCAACCTCTTAATTTCTTTGTTCTTCGGCTTAAACAAGGACCGCCAACAACGTTGAACAATCGAAATCGGTCGAAAAAAGTAGTACGCCCACATCATCTGGTCCGGCAGGTTCAGGGCATACCAATCGTCGTCGCGATGAAACAGCGCGAGAAGCTCAACCGCGAGGTAGCGCACAGACCGTTTCATTTTCAGCCTTCGGACAGATCTGCCGAAACTGGAAGAACTGTCCGAGAGATTCGCCGATGTAACTTCCCGCGAGGAGAAAAGGATCGCGCTTTTCATTATTGCAACCGCACGTTTGTTGAGGGAAGCCATGTTGACCGAAGGTAATGGCAAAGACGCTCCCGCAATCGCGGAAACAATCAGAATCCAACTGTCAAATAAGTCTTGATTGCCAACCCGTGCGGCTCTTTCCCGGTGACGCGACAGTTCTTCCAGGCTTGTTTTTCGATAAAGCGCGACCAGATCGGCGATCCACTTCCAACGGTCCCAATCGTGTCGTGCAGCATGTATGCCGAGATAGTTAATAAGGTCGTCGTCTCCCGGTATCGCCACTTTTACATTTCCCAAAGAGACAGTGGCGCGCGCATCCCAAAGCGCGTCAAAGTCGGTGCCGAGCAGGTAGCGGTTCGCGCTAAGCAGGAAATGAGATTCGACCACCAGACTGCTTTCTCCGTGCCTGAACTTTTTGTCGTGGTGAAATCTTTGCAGAAATGCCGTTTGCCGCGGAGTCAGGGGTGGGTCACGCAACACTTCTGCGCAGCCTTGCTCAACGAGAAGCTCCTCAAAGTTCTGTTCATCTTCAGGGCTTACCAGAAAATCCAGATCGAATGACTCACGAATGAAGGGATCACCGTAGAGACGCAGAGAAAGTGCAACACCCTTCAGAGTTATGACGCGGACTTTCCGATCTTCGGCCGCGGAGATAATTTTCGCGAGCAGGCTCAATTGCAACAGCGCCTTTTGCGAACATTTCCTTTCCGCAAATAAAATGGCAGTCCGGATATCCGGTGGAACCCCTGGCCATTTTGCCTCGCGTAGCGCGGCAGTCATCATTGGTCGAATCTTGTACTGTCCGGACAGATTGAACAGCCTGCTCCAATCGATATCGAGAAAAAGTGCGTCCTCCCATAGCCGTTTCGAGCCGGCGGTCCAATCGGCGCTAAGGACCTTGCCGATGAGGCGCTGTTCGGGAGTGAGTGCGACGATTTGGGCCACAGCATTCATCGATACAAGAGGCACGGCAAGCGTTTATCCTACAAGCCAAGCAAGTGAAGTACAAATCTGTCCTCCATTGGAATTCCGATGAGCCTCAGCCGTCACAACACCCTGCTTGAACCTGTGCGACGATACCGGTACGAGCTCTTCGGGCTTTCATTGCAATCGGACTTGGCGATCCCAGGACTTGTCGAGGCCGAAGGCAGGATGGACGCCTCTCCTATTCAGATCGAATTCGATCGCACACCGGAGTCGATCGTTAATCCGGACTATCAAGATGAGGCAGTTCAGGCCAGTGCCTGTGAGTACCTGTTCACCTATCCTGGAATGCTGCGCATGTATGTCAACGGTGACCGGCGGATTGTCGTAGAGCGGTTTGCCGAATGCGATTCCACGAGAATGTGGACGCTGATTCTGGGTGCAGGCACTTCGATCGTCGGATTCCGGCGTGGATTTGTCCCGCTTCATGCGTCAGTTGTGAAAGCCAATGACGGGTGTGTCGCATTGGCCGGCCAATCCGGCTTTGGAAAATCAACGCTTGCCGCTTCCTTGGACAGCTTTGGATATTCCCTTCATGCGGACGATCTCTGCCTGATTCAGCCCGGAGCGAACAGTGTCTTCGACGTCGGAGGAGGAGTGAGGGAACTCCGCTTGTGGGACGATGCGGTGGAGATTCTGGACTGGAGCGCTCGCGAGCCGTATGCGACAATACCGGAGATACCCAAATCGGTGTATCGGCTCAAGCCGGAGCCTATATCTCTCTTGCCGCTGCGACGGATCTACGCGCTCGCATTCAGCGAAGAATCTACACCTCCCGGCATATACAGGCTCAAAGGCGTCGAAGCGATGCAAACACTTATCGGGTGCCTTCGGATGCGCCCAGGCCTGTTATCCATCGGCTCGCGGCAGAGAACGTTTGAGAGCCTTGCCGCGATCGGCCGCGAGATCGCGATTTACCGTCTTGTTCGGCCCCACGATCGAAGCCAGATTAGGGCCTGGTCGGAGCGGTTGGCGTCTCATATCGCAACATGCGAGGAACAATGACCCCCGAACACGAGCAACTCTACGCAAGGCAGCCGGGATACGTTGCTGCAAATCTCGGGGAAGAGCTTGCGATTCTCGATCTGGCCAACAACTCGTATATCGGTTTCAATGCCACTGCAGCACATGTATGGCGATTGTTGCAGGAGCCCCAGACATTTGTGGGTCTCTCTCAGTCCATGGTGCAAGAATTCGACGTGGATGAAGAACGCTGCAGCAAGGAGCTTTCAGTGCTCCTCGACGGACTTTTGAAGGCTGGACTCATTCGGATTGACAATGGGTAGATGGCGCAGGGTTTTCACTTTGCCGGCAACGGATCGACGACTCCTGGTTGAAGCGGGAGCGCGCCTGGTTTTGGCCTGGTGCTTCTTGCGGATCTTGCCCTTCAAGCGAATCGTGGCATCGCTCGGGCATCGTGCAGGAAAGAGCGGAGCCGGACTTCAAGTTGGAATTTGCCGAGTCGGATGGGCGGTTGAAACGGCAGCGCGCCATCTTCCCATGTCGCTGACTTGCCTGCCCCAGGCTCTGGCTGCCTCATGGATGTTGCGAGCGCGAGGGTTTGCGCCATGTATGTACTATGGCGTTGCCACCACGACCTCGGGCAGCTTTGAATCTCATGCCTGGGTCGAATTGGATGGCATGCCGGTGGTTGGTTATCGCGTAGCGAACCGGTTTACCCTGCTTTCGACTTTTCCAGCGACACGCGAGGGATCTGAATGAGTGCGATTGCGGGGCTGATCGATTGGCATGGCGGACCGGCTGAGCCCTCGGTTCGCAAGGCGCTTGAAGCCCTCGCTTTGCACGGGCGCGATGGAGGAAGCCTGTGGGATGGTGGCAGCGTGTCCCTGGGGTGGCGGCAGGCCATCCTGCAAATGGAGGACTACGCCGACAAGCAGCCGCTCATCGGCGGCGGCGGGTCGCTCAAGCTGGTGTTCGATGGGCGCATCGATAACCGCGAAGAGCTAAGCCGCGCATTGACGCTGTCTCCGGAATGCGCTCGCGAATGGCCCGATAGCGCTTTCGTCCTGGCCGCCTTCGAGAAATGGGGCGACGAGTGCGTGCCGCACCTGCTGGGCGACTTTGCCTTTGCCGTTTGGAACAGTGATAAACGCATGCTGTTTCTGGCGAGAGATCATATTGGACACAGGCCGCTTTACTTTCATCGCGGCGACGGCTTCTTCATGTTTGCCACACAGCCATCTGCGCTGTTTACAAACCCGAGAGTGCCACGCGATATCGACGATGAAAAGTTCATCCTCGATCTGGCAGTAGTTCCCTTTGAAGCTCGCGATACGTTGTATACAAGGATCGAACGTGTTCCGGCCGGCCATGCCCTTCTGGTTCGGGAAGATGGCATTGTGAGTCTGCGCCATTGGCGCCCCGAATCGATTCCCGAACTCCGCTATAAACGCGACGATGAGTATGTCGAGGAATTTCAGAGCATCCTGAGCGAGGCAGTTCGCTGCCGGCTGCGGACGATTCATCCCATAGGCAGCCACCTCAGCAGCGGTTGGGACAGTTCAACAGTAACCGCAGTCGCCGCAGGATTGCTTGCCCGGGAAAACGGGAAGCTGACGGCATTCACATCGGTGCCACCCGCATTGTGGAGGCCAGGGGCGGTAACGGCGGGCACAGGAGTTACCGACGAAGGTCCAATTGCGAATGCGGTGGCACAACGATTCCCGAACGTCGAGCATGTCCTTGTTCCTGGCACAGGCCGCCTGGATCTGGAGGCGCTGGATCGGCACGGGGATGCGTTTGAGTATCCGAAAAAGACGGTGAATAGCATCGGTTGGCTGGAGAAACTCAATGCCGAGGCCAGAAATCGCGGCGTTCGCGTGATGCTTTCGGGCACGTTGGGGAATCGCACTGTAAGCTACGATGGGCTCTGCCTGTTGCCTTATCTATTCCGCACCCTCAACTGGTGGACCCTCGCGAGGGAGTGGCGGGCGCTCCACGGACCAGAGAATCGTTATCTACATCTGGGTGCGCTTACATTCGGGCCATATCTGCCGGAATTCGTCTGGGATGGGATTCGATGGGGTTTTGGGATACCGCGGCGCACGATCAAGATGCTCACTGGAATCAACCCGCGCGCTATTTCTGAAAAGGACCTGCGGCGGGTTGCTCGCCATCGTGGCGCGAACCCTGCAAATGCTCATCGGGTCGACGATCGTGTGATGCGATCGATATGTACGCAAACGCCTGATCTTGGCTTGATTTGGGGAGGTTGCCTGGCGGCATACGATGTGGAGACGAGGGACCCGACGTCTGACCGTCGCCTCATGGCATTTCGCGCTGCAGTCCCAGAGCGGCAGTTCTTATCGAATGGGCAAACGAAATGGCTCGCGCGGCGCGCTATGCGGAACACGCTCCCCGAGGCGGTTTTCGATCAGACCGGACGGGGAGAACAGGCCGCGGAATGGTTCGACGCCGCAAGCCGGTCACGTGTTGAACTAGCTGCGGAACTCGAGAATCTAGCCGCCAACCCGCGCATGGAATTGGTGCTTGATATCCCATTCATGCGGAGTCTGATGCAAGCGTGGCCGTCGAAACTGTCGGATAAACGCAACGTTTTTCCGTATCGACGACTTCTCGCGGTCATCGGTTCAGCACGGTTCGCTCGGAGAATTATTGAGTGCGTTAACCCAAGCGACATCAGTGACCCGAGTTAACGCGCCCTCACACCTGCGAAGTTGTAATCGCTCTAGGTATTGCTCGCCAGGTCCTTGGCATCCTCGCTTGAGCCGGTACCGCGCGCGGAATTGAGGTCCATGCGATGAAATTCAGGAGTCACCCATTCACGTCCGCCGATGGGTTTCTCGTACGCCGCTTCCTGAGCAGAAGACACGACACTGCGATTGTTCCTTGCTTCCATGATTCCCCCCATTCCTGGTGATAGTTTCAGTGATGACATGCGGCTTACCGCCATCGAGACCGAATCCGCAATTCAATTCCGCGTAAATTGAACCGACCTCTACCGGCGAGCATCGATATTACACAGATAAGTCGCCAAGCCTGACTTCAGGAAGTGCGGAAACTCTTCGTTTCCGCACTTCCTGCCTTCCGTTCTTTGGTTTACTTCAGACCGGTTGTTGAGGTCGGGGTCCCTGCGCCGGAAACCATGTTGTTCCCATAAGAGATGATTCCTCCGTTTGCGCCGGTCGTTGAGAAGGCCGACCCGTCCCCGAACAAAGAGCTGGCCCCGACGCGCACGGTGGCAAACGGCGTAGAACTACCCACTGCCGATACCGCCGCACCCACATTGTAGGCTGCCACAGAGTTCACCAGATTGATTGAGGAGTCCGCTGTAGCTGCCGTCGAAAGAAAACCGGCCGCCCCGTTTCCGTTGGCCGAGGTATTGCTGACTGTGACTTTGGCGCCATCGCCTGCCAAGACGCCGTTTTGAGTGTTGTCGTTAAAATAAGAATTGGAAACAGTCACCTCCGTTGCACCGGAGGATGGTTCAACGTATAGGCCGTTCTGCGAGTTGTCTGTAGACGAAGTGTTGTCAATAAATACATTGGCGTTCGCCCCCGGTTCAATATCGATGCCATTGGTGAAGGCATGAATGAAACAGTGCTCGATATGGAGCTCGTTGCCTGTTATAAGTTTGATCCCTCCCAGGCTCGTTCCAAGCCCCTCGATGCGTAGATTACGGATCGTCACGACAGCGCCCGTCCCAGCGATGGTTATGCCATTCGTACCAGAAGTTAATACGGATGCCACTTGGCCGCCGCCGCCATCGAGGGTGATTGACTTGGTGATCGTCAATGCGCCGAAACCGCCGGGATCCAGCGCATCGATCTCTCCACTTGCAGCGGTCTTTGAAATAGCCCCGGCAAACGTCTTGCAGGGCGCTGTGCGGCTGCATGGGTTCGCATCGTCCCCCACGCCTGAGATCCAGGTACGGGTGGCTTGAGCCTGCGCACCGGGAAGTGCGAAGGCAACCAAACCCACAAGAGCGAGGAAAGACTGTGGTGCTTTCATGCGACAACCTCCAGGGAAATGATAGATTCCAACTGATTTCGAGAGTCTACTTCAAACATTAATGGTGAGCAAGTCCCATTTTTGTCTTCGATGGAAATCTCAGCATTCTTGAAGAGAACTGACAAATCCAGGGGACTTGAATCTCTTACCTTTGGGCCCGATGCTTCTGAGCGAACCTTTTGGGTAGAACTGGCAGGTGCAGCAAGGGGTGCCCCCAAAAATCGTTGACCAGGGGCAAGAACAAAGAAACAAGGATTGAATTGCGCAGTCGATTTCGCAACCTCCAGTTCGATGTAGTCAATTCGGTAGCGGTCAAAGCACCCAATAGCCACAAGTCTCAACAGCGATTCAGATGCAGGAGATAAGCTGTTCCATCAAAAGCCCTTATCTTCACTAACTTTCAACAATTCTCAGCGCCTGCTTTGACCTGGTTCGGGAGCGGAGGGTCGGCCAGACCTACTCAGCTGCCTCGCGTCAAGGTTTGGCGGAGTCACAGAGCGTGATGATTATCCCGACTTTCTGGCCATAGGAAATGAAGCCGAATCGTGCAAACGGAATTTCCACCCGTGATTCTCCACCCGTGATTGGGCCGTCTTACACGTATTTCACCGTATTTAGGCGGCCCACCAAGTCTTGTAAGTAGTTGTAAGTACAAGTTATTAACGCCCTGAAAAGGCCGGCGTCGGCGGTTCAATCCCGTCTCTGGCCACCACACTTCCGTTTCACCACGTCCGTTCCCGTCTCATCCCTCCTCGGAAAACAGCTAAGTCCTTATTTTTCTGATTACTTTAGTCTCATGGTGTGCCATGGTGTCCCTTGACAGCCCACTAGTTCTGGGGGCAACATTGGGGGCAGACTTAAGACCAACAGAAAAGTTGCCCCCAGATGCCATTGACTGATATTCAGATCCGAAGCGCTAGGCCTTGCTGGAGGCCTTTCAAACCCAAAAACGGAGGAGCTAAATCTCCTAGCGATCCAGATGTCGTTGCGACTGATAAGCCCTACAAAATGGCGGACCGGGACGGCCTCTACTTGGAGGTGGACCCCTCGGGAGGGAAGTATTGGCGTTTCAAATACAGGATGTCATCCAAGGAAAACAGAATTTCGCTGGGCGTGTATCCAGAAGTTTCCCTTGCGGAGGCACGGGCTGCTTGTGACGAATGCCGCAAACTCGTGGCGAAGGGAATCGACCCCAGTGCGAATCGTAAGGCGGTGAAGGCGGGGAGAAAGGGTCTGGCCAACGATGATTTCGAAACTGTAGCCCGGGAGTGGCTCACGAAATTCATCGATTCGAAATCCGCGAGTCACCGCAAGAAGGTGAATGCACGATTCGTTAACGACGTTTTTCCCCGGATCGGACGGCGGCCGATAAAGGAGATTACTCGCCAAGAAATGCTTGACGCAATCTTGAAAATCGAGGGCCGCGGAGCAGGGGATACTGCCCGTCGTACCCTGGGAAACTGCAACCAGATATTCAGTTACGCAATTCGAACGGGTCGCTGCGAAATCAATATTTGCCATGATCTTCGCGGCGCACTGGAACCAATATTGGCTGGCAATTTCGCGGCCGTGACCACGCCGGCGGTCTTTGCCGGAATACTTCGTGCCATGGATGGCTATAAGGGCACATTCCCAGTTCAATGCGCTTTGAAGTTGGCACCGCTGGTCTTCGTGAGGCCGGGGGAACTGCGTCACGCGAAATGGGGAGACATCGACCTAAAAGAAGGGGAATGGCTATTAGAAC
>Ga0182012_10005240_pt1 | contig 13443 bp, 10 predicted proteins | sample 612S2SmetaG_FD_120486 | JGI IMG/M metagenome (GOLD analysis project Ga0182012, IMG submission 120486) | Permafrost microbial communities from Stordalen Mire, Sweden - 612S2S metaG | ecosystem: Environmental > Terrestrial > Soil > Wetlands > Permafrost | place: Sweden: Stordalen | collected... | reverse complement strand
GGCGAATTTCTGCTCGACCGCGATGCGAAGGCGCACGTCGCGCATTTTGGGGCGAACCCGAAGCCGTGGACGCAATGGCGGCTGCGGTTGTGGTATTGTCATCCGCACATCATGAGCCTGCTCGACTGGGCGCGGGCGAGCGGCTACAAATTGCCGCCGCTGCCGTGGAGTTTTGAAAAACGCAACCGGCTGCCGGCTTACGCGCTGGCACTCGCGGGCGAAGCGAAGGCGAAGTTGCGCAGCACGGCGGGTAAAATTCTGCGGACGATCAAAAAATAATTCCGAAGACCAAATTCAGTTTTAACCAATCTAAAATTATGAGCGAAAAAATTGTTTTCACCGGCATCACCAGTTTCCGCAATCACGGCGTCGAGGCGCTGGTCGTCAGCGCCATCGCGCAACTGCGTGAGCGGCTGCCAAAGGCTACTTTCGTCGTGCTCGACCGCGAGCCGGAGTTTGACAACTCGCGGCTGTCGGCGGGCGCGGTGAAATTCACGCAGGACTATACCATCCGGCCGCTCTACGCGAGCAAGTTGCGCAACACGCTCACCCGCGCCGTGCCGTCGCTGGACAAATACGCGGCAGCGGCGCGTGCGGAAATCGAATCGGCGACCGCTGTCATCGCCAGCGGGGGTGATGTGTTCGCGTCAGAATACGGCCACCGCTCGTTGCTCACGCATTTGCAGCCGTTGAAAATTGCGCGCAAAAATGGCGTGCCATTTTTCTTCGCGGCGCATTCCATCGGGCCATTCAAGAACGATGAGGATCGCAAAGCATTTTTGGATGTCGCCAAAGATTCGGCGGGCATCACGGTGCGCGAGGCGAAGTCCTATGAATATTTAACCAAGCAGCTCGGCCTGCCGACGTCGCTCGTCACACTGACGGCGGACGCGGCGTTTCTGTTGAGCAAGCCGGAGCCGGCGCGCCTGGCAAAATTGCGTGCGTATCACGGCTTCACCGGCGCGCGGCCAGTCATCGCGCTGACGCCGAGCCAGGCGATTTGCAACTGGATGAACTCAAATTACGACCTGCATTTCAAGGTCTGGTGCGCGGTGGTGGACATGTTGCTGCGCGAACTGGATGCGGGAATTATTTTTATTCCGCACGTTCAGGAAACGTCGCCGAAGAACGACGACCGCGTGCTGGCCACGGCGATAGTCCGGCATTTTAACTTCGATCCGCGATTGCAGATTGCCGGCGGGGACTATTCGGCGAGCGAATTCAAGGGCATCATCAGCCAGTGCGACATGGTGGTGGCGGAGCGTATGCACGCGTGCATCGCCGGTTTGTCGAGCGCGGTCTGCACGGTGGCAATCGGCTACTCGGTGAAGGCGGAAGGTATTCTTTCCGACTTGTTTGAGCTGGAGCAGTTGCAAAACGGATTGTTGCTGCCGATCAAAGATTTTCTCGATGAAAAAATCGCCTGTGAAAAAGTGCGCCGCGCGTGGCAGATTCGCGACGCGGTGAAAACGCAGTTGCAGGCGAAGCTGCCCGAAGTGCAGCAGCGCGCGGGAAAAACGTTTGATTTAATCGCCGCCAAATTGAAATCGGCAAAATCCAAAAAATAATCGCGTCCGCTTCAGCGCGTCGTTTGGCTTTGGCTTGCGTGACGTTGTTGGACGAGCGCGAACAGTGCGAGCGCCGGGCCTTGTGCGTAATTCGACGGCTTAAAGGACTTGGCGTAATGCCCGACGCCGTTGCATTCGCCGAGGGCTTGATCCACCAGACCGTTTGGATGCGCGTGACGCAACACGCCGCGCAGGGCGTTCTCCGACAAAGTTTGCCACGACGAATCAATGGCACTGGCTTGAACAGCTTTTTCGACGGCGTAGCCAATCATCGCCGTGCCGGAAGTGTCGAGTTCGGCCACAGGATTATTCACGTCCCAGCGCCAACAGCCGTCAGACTCTTGATAAGTGCGCAGAGTTTCCAGCATCTTGGTTAGTGCGGCGGCAAACTCGGCGCGGGCTTCATGATCTTTTGGCAGATAGGCGAGCGCATCCGCCAAACCCATCGCCAACCAGCCGGTGCCGCGCAGCCAGGTGTCGGGACCAAATTTGCGATCCAAGTTCAAATCATAAGCGTGATAAGGCAGACCGGTTGATTCGTTCAAGCCATGTTGGAGAAAAATGCGGAGCTGCCGCACGCCGAGATTGAGCGCTTCGGCATCGCCAAACTCCGCGCCATAGCGGATCAGAAAGCCGCAAATCATGCCTTTGTCGTCCACCATCAAAACGTCGGGATGTTCGACGCGATACGACAAAGTGCCGAGTTTGTTCGTCGGATAAGCCAACAGCCGGCGCGCCATTTTTTGCGCGCCAAGCCGATAAAAATCTTTTCCGGTGCGTTGATACATCTCCAAAAAAACTTCGCCGGCGGTAAAATCATCAATCACCCGCAAATCGGAAACCGGCGTGCCGTCGGCAGTCACGTTGCGGGCGCAGTATTTTTCGAGCGCGGCGAAAGCGGGCGAGTTGGTCGCAGGCTGGCTGGCCGCGATGCCAATGGCCAGCAGCGCGTGCGACGGATTGAGTTTTCGCTTTTCAAAACCTTCGCGAAACAATTTTTCCAGCGGGCCGTAATCAGAAGTTTCGGCACGGCTCAAGGGTTTTAACTGATTCAAGTCGGCGACAGTTTGCTTGAGCAGCAGATTGAAATTATTGTCGCTGAAATTTCCGTCCAGCGTGCCGGCGGGCAATTCCGAACGGGTGGCGATGCGTTCAAATAACCGCGCTTCGTAAGCCGCTAAAAATGTCGTCAAAAGAACGAAAATGATAAACAGCGCGCGCCAAAACTTGCCGCAACAATTATCACTTGCATGGCTGCGACAATTTTCTTCGGACGGATTATTTTTGTTCGGAGAATTCATGTTTTTTAATTGTGATTTATCAACGCCGCCACCAGGAAACCTGGTCGAACGCCTCGACTTGTCCGTCCGGCAATAGCCGGATGGTTACGCGGTGGCCGCCATGCGGACGAATGAGTTCGCCGTCCCATTTCCACGGCGGGTCGGTGGCGAGTTCGAGGTGGATGGCGCTTTCGGCTCCGTCCGGTTTGAGCGCGAAGCGCACGGATTCCTGATCGGCGAGCGCGGGAAAAGTCCGCGTCTGGCCGCACGCACCGACCAACAGCGGCGGCAGCGGATTGTCGGTCTCGTTGTAAATCACAATCGTCGAGGCGTCGGAATTCATAAAAGCGATTAGGCCGGTGACGCCAATGCCAACTAATAAAATCAGCGGAAACAAAATTCGTTTGCGCAGCCACCACGGGCGAAGTGGAATTGGATTCATGAGTTTTTGGCGGCGAGTTTTTGTTTTTTGGCTTCACGGCGCATGACTTCAAGTCGCGCGGTGATGCCAAACAGAATCAGCCAGAGCATGAGGTTGCGCGGCTGGACAAGGACGCGTTCGAGCGTGCTCTGGACGTAATTTAGCAGGCAGCCCATGAAGATGCCGAGGCTCAAGCAGCGGAGAAACGAGTGTCCGAAGAAAAAAAACGCGCGCACATTGCGCCACAGTCCAATGGAAATCAAAACCAGCCAGGCGATCAATCCGACGTAGCCATTTTCGGCGAGCAACAAATAGTAGTGGCTTTCGACCACAGGATTGGCCTGATCCGGCCGAACCTGCATATTGCGGCTGCGCACCCAATCGTAATAAATTTCGGCGTAAGGGTAAGGCGGGTTGACGACGAGCGCGTAGTTGTTCCAGCCGACGCCGAGCGAATGGTCATGAACCATCGCGCGACAAGCGTCCTTCATCACTTCGCGCAGTTCGCCGCTGGAGGCGTTGCCCTTGTCATGGAAACGCGAGATGATGGTGTCGAGCGCGAGCACGAGTCCGAGCGCGCCGACCACGCTCATCGTGGCCGTCAGCAGCACACGGCGGGAAGTCACTTTTTCCATGAGGCTCAAACCGGTTACGGCGATTGTGCCGAGGCCGAACATCACCAGCGCGCCGCGCGATAAGGTGCATTCGACGATGGCGGCGCAGGCGAGAAAGCCAAATAAAATCCAGTTGGCGCGCTTGAACGGCGGTCCAAGCGCGGTGGCCAGAAACACCATGCCGATCAAAATCGAATACATCGCCAGCGGATTTTGATGCTCGAATGTGCCGTGCACCTGATACATATGCTGAAGATATTTCATCTTAAGACACACGAACAGTTCCCACGCCATCGTGCCCGTCATGACGCGCAGGAAAAATTTCAAATCGTCTTCCGTCCGCAGCGTATTGAATGTCGCGAGCATCAGCACGGTGGCAAAAATCTGTTTGTGCGCGGCCATGAAAACGAGATTTTTGTCCGGCGCATTTTCCAGTGACAGCAGCGAAATGCCGCAATACAAAAAATACCAGCCAATCCCCGGCGGTAACCAGCGGAAGGATTTTTTATCCTCGCGCCATTTCGCGACGATAAGCGCGATGGCGAGCGCCTCGTTGAAGAAAAAATGGTAACCCTTCGTGTGGCCGCGATATGTTTCGATGGAATCGAGCGTCAAGCCCCAGTTGCCGGCGGCGAGCAGGCCGTTGATGGTCATGAAGCACATCGCGGCGAAAACGCCGCGCTGCCACGCCAGACGGTCTTTGAGGAAAAATCCGGCGGCGGGCGCCAGCATGAAAAACAGCGGGGCGACAATCGCAAGCTTGATGAAGTCAACCGTTGTCAATGGCGCGAGCATAACGGAAAAATTGTGCCGGCAAACGGATTTTCTCGGCTTGGAGTTTTGACACGGGAATGCTACACCTCTGGCGATTAATGCAGGCATCACCGCCAGCCGCCCCAGCCGATCGCGCGCCCATCGCAATTTTGGGAGTGCCGTTCGACAACGTGACCACGGAGAAAACGCTGGAGGTCATCGGCGAGATGATTGCATCCGGCCAACCGCATTACGGCGCGACGGCGAATGTGGATTTCATCGTGCAGGCGCTGGATGACGTGGAGCTGCGGCGGATTTTGTTCGATGCGCACTTGGTGCTGGCGGACGGGATGCCGATTGTCTGGGCCTCAAAATTTCTGGGCAACCCGCTTCCCGAACGCGTGACCGGTTCCGGCATGATCCCGCAACTGCTAGCGCGGGCGGAGCAAAAGGGCTGGAAAGTTTTTTTTCTGGGCGGCACAGAACAAAGCGTGGCTACCGCTGCCGAAAAAACCCGCGCCAAACATCCCAAACTTAAATTAGTCGGCGTCTATTCGCCGCCGTTCAAACCACTGCTGGAAATGGATCACGCCGACATTTTGCGGCGTCTCCATGAAACGAAGCCGGCCATTGTGCTGGTCGCGTTCGGTTGTCCCAAACAGGAAAAGTGGATCAACATGAACTATCGCGCGGCCGGCGTGCCGTTCATGGTCGGCGTCGGGGCGACAATCGATTTTCTTGCCGGCACGTTCAAGCGCGCGCCGGAGTGGATGCAAAAATCCGGCACGGAATGGATTTTTCGGATGCTACAGGAACCACGGCGGCTGGCGGGCCGCTACGGCAATGGCCTGCGAGTTTTCACGTTTGCAATTCTATGGCAATGGTGGCGGTTGCGCGCCCGGAAAGTTTCACTACCGCCCGATGGCCCGGCGGCGGTCGAGCCCGACCCGTTCGGCAATTTCATCATCCGCGCGCCGGTGAGGCTTTGCGTCGCTGAGTCACAGGCGTATGGCGGCGAATGGCGGCGCGCCGTCGAAAACGGCACGGTCATGTTCGATTTGGCTGGGACGAGCTTTGCCGACAGCACCGGTCTGGGCGTGCTCATCCGGTTGCGTAAACGCGCGCGCGAGCTCGGCCATCAATTTTTTCTGGTCGCGCCCCGGCCTTCGCTGGCGGCGGCGTTGCGCTTGATGAAACTTGATGAATTTTTTACCGTGCAAGCCAGTGTCACCGGCGCACACATTTTGATGGAAAGCCTCGAACGATCGCCGGCCGTGACCAGCGCCGTGCAGTCGGCGGAACTCCAGATCCGCTGGTCCGGCGAAGTCACCACGCTCAACGCCGTCGAGTTGGGCGTCCACACCGAAGCCGAGCTTTCCCAGACACTGCCCGGCATGGCCGTGATGATTGACCTTTCGCGCGTGACGTTCGTGGACAGCACCGGCATCGGCCTGATGCTGCGGTTCAAAAAAAATCTGAAGGGCCGGGACATTGATCTCAAGTTTGTAAACCCCACCACACCCGTCCGCAATGTGCTCCGCCACACCCGGCTGGAAGAATATCTTCTGGGTGAAACGAAATGAAAATCGGCTTTTCCACTTCCGTCATCCAGCGCGGCAAAACCGGCGTGGCGCAATACGTTTTTGCGTTGCTGCGCGCCATGCTCGCCCACGCGGACAAACACGAATTCAACCTGTTCGTGCTCGAAGAAGATCTCCCGCTGTTTGATTTTGCGAAAGAAAAAATGAATTTGATTCCCGTCGCCGAAAAATTTCGGCCGGCGGTAAAAAATGTTTTGTGGCATCAGACGAAACTGCCGAAGCTCGCGAAAAATCTGAACCTCGACGTGCTGCACATTCCGAGCTATCGCCGGATGCTCTGGCGCGCGCCGTGCCCGCTCGTCGCGACGATTCACGACCTCGCGCCGTTTCACATCACCGGCAAATACGACTGGAAACGCATGATTTACGGGCGCGTCATCGTCAAGCGGCTCGCGCGGCGACAAGATGAAATTATCGCGGTCAGCGAAAATACGGCGCGCGATTTGAAAACTTTTTTCGGCCTCGACCGCGACTGCGTGAACGTCGTATGGAACGGCATTGATCATCGGCGTTTCCAGCCCGGCGATGTTACCGCCGCTAAAAAATCGGCGGTGGAAAAGTGGAAGCTGGATCGCCCGTTTTTTCTATTCGTCTCGCGCCTCGAACATCCCGGCAAAAATCACGTCCGCCTCATCGAGGCGTTCAATCAGTTCAAGACGGCCACAAAATCCGACTGGCTGCTCGCGCTTGGCGGCAGCGACTGGCACGGCGCGGAGGCGATTTACGCGGCGGCCAAAAGTTCGCCGTTCGCGGACGACATCCGGTTTCTCGGTTTTGTCAGCGACGCGGCGTTACCCGGACTTTATCACGCCACGGACGTTTTTATTTATCCGTCGCTGTTCGAGGGTTTTGGTTTTCCGCCGATTGAAGCGATGGCTTGCGGCGTGCCGGTCATCAGCTCCACGCGTGGCTCTCTGCGCGAAGTTGTCGCCGACGCCGCGCTCACCATCGAACCAGAAAATATCGACGGCATCGCCGGTGCACTCGCAAAAATGTCAGGCAGCACTGGCGAACGCGAACACTGGCGCGCGCGCGGATTTGCGAATGCCCGGCGTTTCGACTGGAATGAAAATGCCGCGCAGACTTTGGCCATTTACGGGCGGGCGATTCGGCGCGGAAAATAATGACCGGCGCGCCGCACTTTGATACTTTTTACGGCAATGGATTTATTGCGGCACTGGAATTTGCGCGAGCGTCCTTTTGAAGCGACGTGGGATGCGCGTTTCTTTTACGCCGGTCCGGATCACGAGGAGGCGTTGAGCCGGCTGGTTTATCTCGTCAGCGAAACGACCATGAACCTGGGTTTGCTTACTGGCGAAATCGGCAGCGGCAAGACTTTGACCCGCGCGGTTTTCGCCGGCCGCATTGACGCGACGCGCTTTCACGTTCTCACCGTGGAGAATTCCGGCTTCCAACTGGATGAATTGCTAGGCTCGATTCTGCGCCGACTTGATCCACAAATTCATTTGCACGGCGAGGGCAAACTCGCGCGCTGCGAAATTTTTGAACAAGTCGTCCGCAAGGTGAATGCCAGCGGACGTCATCTGGTTTTGCTGCTCGACGAAGCGCAGGACATGACGCCGGAGACAATTCATGAGTTGCGCTGGCTCACGAATTTTAACGGCGGCGGCGCGGCGCTGCTCACGCTCATCCTGATCGGCCAGCCGGAATTGCGGAAGATGATTCTCGACGACGCGGCCATCAATCAGCGCGTCAGTTTGCGCTTCCATTTGAAGCCGCTGCGCGCGGACGATATGGAAAATTATCTGCGCCATCGGTTGCGCACGGCGGGACACGCCACGGGAAATTTATTTTCCCCGACGGCGGCACTGGAAATTTTTAACGCCACGCATGGCATTCCGCGCGAGGTCAACCGCCTCGCCAAGCTCGCGCTCGAGCACGCGTGGGTCAGCGACGCGGAGAAAGTCGAGAGCACCGCCGTCACCGCCGTCGTCCGCGATCTGGAACGGCATCAATTATTGCCCGCATGAACGAACCCGATAATTTCAGCGTCAGTGCCGTGCAAAAAAAGCGCGAACAATCCGCCACGGCGCCGCCGAAAGCGCCCGCGCCCGCTGCGGTGATGAATCCGTCGTCGCCCGTGGCCAAGCTAGAAACGCCGGCGGCGAATGAAGTTAAAGGTGGTTTGCCATTTGACCCATTACGATTGGCGGTGGCGATTTTACGGAAGTGGAAAAAACTACCGCTGGCGGGCGTGGCGTTCGCGCTGCCGATTTTCGCCTTTGCCATTTTCAAATTCCACACGAGTTACACGACGACGATCCAGCTCATCCGGCGTGAGGTCACGACGACCATCCGGGAGTCGCAGTTCGGTGAACCCTTCAAGCCGCGCCAGGTTACGGCGGGGACGATTGTCAGCGTGATGCAATCGCCGAAACTGCTCGATAAAGTCGCCCGCGCGGCGCACCCACCCATGAGCGGGGACGCTTTATTGAGCAGCCTGACCATTGCGCTGGAGCGCGAGACGGATCTGATTGATGTGACGCTCAAGGGCGGCGGCAGCCCCAAGGCGACGGCGGATTTGATCAATGCCTATGGCAATGAAGTCGTGGCGTTGACGGCGCAGATGCAATCCGAGGAAGCGGCGGAACTCGACAAATTTTTGAGCGACCAAATCACCCGCAGCGATGCGGAACTCGAAGATGTGAACAAGGAATTGTTGGAGTTCAGCCAGACCAGTGAATTTTTCGGCGCGGATCGCGAAGTGGAGGCTTACTTGCACGACCTCGGCGACGCCGAGATGCAGTTGGAAACGGCGAAGACGGATTTGCAGACCACGGATTTCCGGCTCGGCAGCGTTGAACGTGAACTTGCGTTGCAGGATCCGTTGGCCATGTCTTTGAATCAGGCGCGCCAAGATTTGAACAACCTGCGCACCACTTACGCCGACGCGAATCCCATCGTGAAAGACGCGCAGGAAAAAGTTGCCGCGCTGGAAAAGCAACTGGCGGATGCCATCGCCAGCACGAATCCGCCGCCGTTTCAATTCACCGGCAACACCGTGGCCAACGATCTTTATTTGCAGGTCGTCAATTTGCGCAGCGAGCGCGAAGGCCTCACCAAACGCGTCGGCCAATTGACCGAATTTTATGACAAAGTGAAACAGAAGCTGAACGGCGTCCCTGAAAAAAGCCAACGCTTCGCCGAAATCACAGCGCGGCAGCAGACGTTGCAGGCAACGCGCGACCTGCTCGCCGGCCGCCAGCGTGAAGCGCAGGTTTACGAGGCCAACTCACCGGGGCTTTACCGGCTGTTCGCGCCCGCGACCGAAGACAGCGTGGAAGTTGGCAGCCGCTGGAAAAAAATTATCATCATCACCATCGTGGGATTTATTTTCGGTCTCGGCGCGATGCTTGTCTGGATTTGCGGGCGCGAGTTGATGGACTTACGCGTGCTTTCAGCGGGCGATTTGCGCCGCGCGACCGGTGTGCCGGTAGTGGCGCGGCTGCCGGATGTGGCCAATTTTTCCGCAACGGAAGTGGCGCAGTGGCGTTTCCGCGCGTGGTCGCAATTGTTACGGCAGTTGAAATTGCAGAACGAGCCGCGCGTAACGCTCGGGTTCACGTCGGCGAAAAGTGGCGAAGGCAAATCCACTTTGATCGGCCATTTGCGCGATGCGGCGCATGACCGGCGATTGCCGGTCGTGACGGTGACAAATTTGCCGTCGGCGAATGCGGAAATAAAATTCATCGCGCTGGCCGAGGCACTCGCGACGCCGGAAATTTTGGTGCGCCATTTCCGCGAGCAGCCGGGTGTGCCGCTGGAATTGCGTTATGACGCAAGCTGGAAATGGAGTTTGGAAAATCGCGCCGGCTGGCAGCGCGCGCTGGAGGCGTGGCGGCAGATTCCGTCTTTGATTTTGCTCGTCGAACTGCCGGCGATGATTGGTTTGGACGCGGTGCTGGCGGCGGAATTGATGCCAGCGGTTGTGTGGGTGGCGGCGAGCGGCGAATCGCAGCAGAACGAACTGGCGCAGACGCTCGAAACGGTCGAAGCCGGCGAAGTGACGCTCGCGGCGGCGGCGCTGAATCGCGAGCCGGCGGATTTTTCGCGCGTGGCATTTCTGGAAAAACTGCTGCCGCTCGCGCTGGTGACTGTAATTTTGGGAGCCAGCGCGGTGCACGCCACGGAAACCAATCTGGTGGCGATTGATGGATTTTCCGGTTCCACACAGACGCCGTTTTATGCGGACTGGCAGAAACATTACACCGTCGGCGCGGGCGACATTTTTAATCTGCGAATTTATGGCCGCGCCGATTCCGGCCACAATTATGTGTCGATTGGGCCGGACGGACGCATCAGTTTTTTGGAGGCGCAGAGCATCATGGTCGCGGGACTGACCGTGGATGAAATGCGCGCGAAGCTCGACGCGGAACTGGGGAAATATTATCGCAACGTCCGCACCATCGTGACGCCGGTGGAATGGCGCAGCAAACGGTATTATTTGATGGGCGCGGTGGTGGATCGCGGCGCTTACATTCTCGACAAGCCGCTGACGCTTATCGAGGCCGTGGCGCGGGCGCGCGGCATCGCGACCGGACTTTACGAACACAATACGATTGAACTGGCGGACATGAAACGCGCATTCATCGTGCGCGACCAAAAGCGGTTGCCGGTGGATTTTGAGCAACTGTTTGACCACGGCGACTTGACGCAAAATATTTTAGTGGCGCCGGGCGATTATATTTATTTTCCGTCCGGCACGGTGAACGAAGTTTATCTGCTCGGCGCGGTCGGCACGCCGGGGCCGCTCGGACTGACGGCGGAAAACACGCTGGTCGGTGTGTTGACGGTGCGCGGCGGATTTTTGCCGACGGCCTACACGCAAAAAATCTTGGTGGTGCGCGGCTCGCTGCAAAAACCAGAGACGTTCGTGGTCAATCTGTCGGCAATTCTGGCGGGCCGCGAAAAAGATTTTGTGTTGCAGCCGAAGGACATTATTTACGTTGCTGACAAACCGTGGCAAAGCGCGATGGATCTCTTGCAGGTCGCCCTTAATTCCTACGCGCAAGGCATGACGACGACCTGGGTGGGCTACAACATCCGCCCGCTGACCACGTCACCGTTGCTGCCATCAATCCAATGATGCGTCTTCTGCTCCAGATTTTTTTTGTGACCGCCGGCCTGTTCGCGGCCGGTTGCGCGAATGTGCGGCACGGGCCCACGTTTGATCCGCGCCAGCCGCCGAACGGCGGCTTTCATGATTTAGGCGGCACGAACGTATTGAATCCGGTTTTATTGCAACCACCTACTAATGAATTTCGGCTGGGGCCGGGCGACCATGTAGAAATTGAATTGCTGGGCAGCGGGCAGGGTTCGCAGTCGACATTAGTCGGGCCGGACGGGAAAATTTATTTCGATTTGCTGCCGGGCATCAGCGTGTGGGGGCTCACGCCGACGCAAACGCGCGACTTGCTGGAGCGCGAACTGGCGCAATTTTACAAGGAGCCGCATGTGTCCGTCAGCGTGAGCGAAGTCCGCAGCGCGCGCGTCTGGGTGCTGGGCCGGCTCAATACGCCGGGCATTTATCCGCTGGAAGGGCCGATGACCATCATTGACGCCGTCACACGCGCCGGTGGTCTTTATACGGCGCAGTTCACGGGCACGACGGAGGAACTGGCGGATTTGCAACACAGCTTCCTGCTGCGGCACGGAAAATTTCTACCGGTCGATTTTAAGAAACTCATCCACGAGGGCGATATGTCGCAAAACATTTATCTCGAACCGGATGATTTTATTTTTCTGCCCTCGGCGCTCGCATCGGAAGTTTATGTGCTCGGCGCGGTGGCTTCGCCGCGGCCGGTTTCGTTCAAGGATCAAGTCACATTAAGTTCTGCCATCGCCAATGCCCACGGCACCTTGCCCGATGCATGGTTGGGCGAAGTCGTCATCATCCGCGGCTCGCTGACCGATCCGCATTACGCCGTCGTGAACTATCTGGACATCCTCAAAGGCAAGGCTCCGGAAGTGCCGCTCCAGCCGCGCGACATCGTGTATGTGCCCGATCATCCGCTGGACATGGTTCGCAACACCATCAAAATCATCGTGGACACGTTTGTGCGCACCGTGGCCGCCAACGAAGGCATCCGCGCGGGCGGCGGCACTGGCAATGTCGGCGTGGGCGTCAACGTCGGGCCGTGATTCACGGCGCGTGATAATGCAGCGGCCGGCCGTTCATTATATTTTCGACATTGTTCCACAACACCAACGCCGTAATCGCGAAGAACAACAACCAGTTCAAAGCACACGCCAGCAGTAAAATTCCACCGCTCCGATGACGCGCCCGTAATAATTGCCAGCCAACAACACTGCCAAAAATCAGGCTAAAAAAATAAATCGTGAACGACGGATAAAAACTGGCGAACACCAAGTCGCGCAAGGCGACCGGATAACCGCCGGCGTTGCGCCAGAACGACGGCGTCTCCCGGAGCAACGCGCCGGCCAGCACCGCGAGACCAAATATTGTGAGCGCGGCGGCCAACGCCAGCGCACCGAAAAATCTGACCGGCGACGGCTTCATAACTTTCCCGTCTTCCGCCAGCGCCAGAGCGTCGTCGGATTGATGCCAAGCTGCGCGGCAACCAGCGTGAAATTGTTTCCGCTGGCGGCCAGCATCTGTTTTGCGCGCGCCAGTTTTTCACCGCGACTGGGAAAATTTTCCGGCGACGCCACACTCGCGTTTGCAGTTGAAATTTTTTCCGGCACGGCCACCGGGCTGGACGCCGGCGCGTCCCACCAGCCTTCGCGCAAGACCGGGCCGTCGTAAAGCAGCGCCAGCCGGTCAATCGCACTTTTCAATTCGCGCGCGTTGCCCGGCCAGTCGTGATTCGTGAAACGCTGCAACAGCGCGGGCTCCACGGTCTCCAAATTTTTGCCGAACCGTTCGCCGGCCTGCCGCAGGAAAATTTGCACGAGCGGCGCTATGTCCTCGCGCCGCTCGCGCAGCGGTGGCACGTTGAGCGTGATCTCGGCCAGCCGGTAAAACAAATCCGCACGGAATTTTCCCGCCTCCGCCTCGGCGCGCAAATCACGGTTGGTGGCGGCGACGATGCGCGCCTTGGATTTGTATTCACCCTCGCCGCCGACGCGCCGGGCGACGCGTGTTTCCAAAAAGCGCAGCAGTTTTGGTTGGAGCGACAAATCCATTTCCCCGATTTCATCCAGAAACAAAGTGCCGCCGGATGC
>Ga0182012_10005238_pt1 | contig 13446 bp, 8 predicted proteins | sample 612S2SmetaG_FD_120486 | JGI IMG/M metagenome (GOLD analysis project Ga0182012, IMG submission 120486) | Permafrost microbial communities from Stordalen Mire, Sweden - 612S2S metaG | ecosystem: Environmental > Terrestrial > Soil > Wetlands > Permafrost | place: Sweden: Stordalen | collected... | reverse complement strand
GGGCTGCATGTCAAGTTAACGGGAGACTTTGATAGTACGGCGGTGCTGTTGCACCGGCAATAGCTAAGGTAAGGAGAATGCTACATAGCTACCTCCTGAAGGAGCGTTCGATTTGCCGCCGCCGCAGGCGATGACGATATATTGCTTGCCGTTGAGTTCGTAGACGGCGGGCGTGGCGTTGCCGGCGGCTGGGAGTTCGGCCTCCCAAAGGAGTTTGCCGGTGGCTTTATCGAAGGCGTGCATCTTCTTATCAAAATTGGTGGCGGCGATAAAGAGCAAACCGCCGGCGGTGACGACGGCGCCGCCGTAGTTTTCGCTGCCGGTATCGTGCTGGTTAAGAGCCGGGTATTCGCCAAAGGGAATCTTCCAGGAATACTCGCCAGTGTTGAGGTTGATGGCATTGAGCGTACCCCACGGAGGTTTAACGGCAGGGTAGCCATCGGGATCCAGGAAGCGGTTGTAGCCATCTATACGGAAGCGCTGGTCCATTGGAAATGGCTTCGCGGGAGACGGCTTGGAGCTTTGCGCGGCGACTGAGGTGTCTTCACCATAGACGACGTAGCGGATGATGGCATCGAGTTCCGGACCTTTGAGCCGAGCGAACGAGGGCATGCGGCCGGCGCCCTGCTGCACAATGTTATAGACCTCGCCCTCTTCAAGCTTGTCGGAGATGCGTTGGAGCGAAGGAAATTCGGGAGGACTGCCGGCCAGATCGGGACGGTGGCAACTGGAGCACTCATTCAGGTAGAGAGCCTTGCCGCTTTTGGCGGGGCCGGTTTCACGAGGAACGAGGCGGAGGATCCAAGGCATTTCGTTGGAGTTGACATAGAGAAGGCCAGTCTCGGGATCGAAAGCGGGACCGCCCCACTCACCGCCGCCATCGAAGCCGGGGAAGACAATGGTTCCCGCCGTACTCGGAGGAATGAACTGGCCGTTGCTGCGGATTTTCTTGAAGGTTTCGAGAACGGCTTGATGAGCTTCGGGAGTGCGCGTGGTGAGCATGTCGGCGGTGAGGATTTGGCGGGCGAAGGGCGCGGGTTTCGTGGGGAGAGGCTGGGAGGCGGCGGTGACTTCGCCGGGCGCTTCACTGGCTGGATATTTGCGGGTCTCGATGGGGAAGAGCGGCTTGCCGGTGGCACGGTCGAAGAGATAGACGAAGCCGGATTTGGTGAGTTGGGCGGCGGCATCGACAGCGCGGCCATCACGCTGAACGGTGACGAGCGCGGGTGGAGTGGGCAGGTCGCGGTCCCACAGATCGTGATGAACGGTTTGATAGTGCCAGATGCGCTGGCCGGTTTCGGCATTGAGCGCGAGAAGGCAGTTGGCGAAGAGATTGTCGCCGACGCGGTTGGAGCCGTAGAAATCGAACGAGGCCGAACCGGTGGGGACGAAGACGATGCCACGGGCGGCGTCGAGACTCATGCCGGCCCAATTGTTGACGCCGCCAATGTACTGCCAAGCATCGGGCGGCCAAGTATCGTAGCCGAGTTCGCCCGGATGAGGAATGGTGTGGAACGACCAGCGCAGTTTGCCGGACCGGGCGTCATAGGCGCGGACGTCACCGGGAGCGGCGGGAAGCGTTTCGTTGACGAGACTGCCGACGATGAGGAGATCTTTGTAGACAATGGGCGGGCTCGTGTCGGTGATGAATTGCTGAGCGGGATCGCGGCCAAGATCGCGGCGGAGATCGATGCGGCCTTCATCGGCGAAACCGGGAATGGGTTGGCCGGTGGCGGCGTCTAGGGCGTACAGATATTGGCGCGAGACGAAAAAGATGCGTTTGGCGGAGGTGGCGGCATCGGCCCAGAGGGCGACGCCACGGTTGCGCGCTTTGTTGACTACGCGGCGGCCGTGGTTGGGATCGAAGGACCATTTGAGGGTACCGGTGGCGGCGTCGAGGGCGATAACGCGCAGCTTGGGGGTTGTGGCGTAGAGGACGCCATCAACGACGATGGGATTGCATTCCATTTCGGAGCCAGGGAAGGCGTCGCCGGAATCGTAAGTCCAGGCGACTTGCAACTGGGAGACGTTTTGGCGGTTGATTTGGGTGAGGGCGGAATAGTGGGTGTTGTCGAGACCGCCGCCGTAGCTAGACCAGGAGCGGTTCTGGGGAAAAAGGGAAAGCGGAAGGAGCGCGAAGAGGAGCGTTAGTTTGGTCATAAAGGGGATTCGTTCCCGTCTATAAAGAATAGTAGGTGAGACGCGGGAATGAATCGGTTCGGTTGAGGCTGGGTGCGAATGACGGATTGGCGGTTGGGTGGGGAAGGAAGCGGGAATTTCCACGGGGCGGAAAAAGGGCGCAGTACGGGTGTGGGTGAGTTGGCCGTTTTGTAGTGAGATTCTTGGTTGCATAGATGTGTTCTCGCTACCAATTTGCGATAGGGGCGTTCAGCGCGAGTGGTGGTTTGTCGGCAAGTGTTTGAAAACAGGACACATAAGTTTTTATGCCGGGCTGTGACTGAAAAACTTGGAAGGGAGAAGCTGGGAATCCAGAGCCTTGAGCGCCGTTTTGCGAAACGAACTTGGGGGAAGCAGCCCGCTTTTTATTCGCTTTACGCAACGAACTTGGAAATGGGTCGAATTTTCAAAAGACGCCGATGAGCGTGACCCAGAGTTGTGGCGAATGAAGCCGCCGGCGCCATTCTGCCCGACGGCACGCGATGCTATCTGAACCCCGCACCCCTGCCGCCGCCAGTAAAAACGGGCAGCGGCGACCAAACAGTGACCGGGCTGGCTCAGCGCTACGCGCCGTGCGGCCGGAATCGTGTTGATATGGCAAACTTCACACTCGCAGCACGGCCGGCCTTGCTGGGCCTTTCACTGCAACCGCTCCGAAGCGAGAGCAGTCCCAAGCACTCTTGCACGAATCTTTTGGAACGCTAAGTCACGGGAAGTTGAAACATCATCGCCAAAAGGCGAGAAGCCGCAATCATCTGTTGTTCCAAGCTGTTGGAGCGGAATGGATTCGGCGGCTTCCAAGACCCGCGAACACACCTCCTCAGCAGTCTCCAAGCGGGGATTGATCGGATCGGTCACTCCCACAAATATGCGTTGGCTAGATCCGAGGTTCGCTCGAACAAGCCTCAGAACCCGCCGCCGGTCCCGTTCGCTGGCCAGTTGAATATAGAAGTTCGTGGCTTTCAGTTGAAATAGCCTTGGTAAGAGTTCGTCATAAGCAACGTCCGCGCTATGGGTAGAATCGTGATCGCCGCCAGGGCATGAATGTACGCCAATGCGCAAACGCTCCTCTGCGGAAAAACGCTCCAGCACGCGATTGTTGAGATCGATGAATTGCTCCAGCAGTTTGCATGAAGGGTCGAGCTTAATAGCCAAGCGTCCTTCGGTGAAATCGATCTGCACGTTGGCAGCCCCGGCCTGGAGGCAGGCTCGAATATCTTTCTCGGCTTCAGAAATCAGGTCTTCAATAAATTCCTCTATCGAATAAGAGGTGACCCCCTGTTGCGGGTAGAGCAAACTTAATGCCGAGGCGGAAATCACCGCCTGTTTGATGGGACTCTTAGTAAGTGGTTTTGCGGCGTTAACGTAAGAGGAAGCGTAGCTAGAGTAGCGGAAAGGCCCTGATGTCAGGCGGGGCAGTTGACGAGTATGTCCGTCGGCAAATGGAATTGTGACGCCCCCCGGCGCGATGTTCGGGGACCCGTGCACCGGATAAGTCGCGAAACTTCGTTTTGACTGTTCACCGTCCGTGATGACGGGCGAACCGGTTGCCTCAAACAATTCAATTGTCTCCCGCAAAGCTTTGTCCGTTGCCGCTTGCAACTGGTCCAGCGAAGCCGTTCCGTTAGCGACGCCATTCATTGCATCCAGCAAGTAAATAGGGCGAGGTATGCTTCCAATCGGTTCAGTAGGTATTTGCAATTGTCACCTTCACTTTAAAAAAGTCTGTACGAGATCTCCCAACTGAGCGGCCGTGAATTGATTGCCCTCGACATCCGCGGCTAGCTTGCCTGTTTGATCGATAATTAGGGTGTGGAGCGAATGCGTCAGGGCGCCTTCATCCGGCCAGAAGTTACTGCCTAACAAAGTGCAAATCCGTTTTACTTCATCAGGCGGCCCGGTCAGCAGATGCCAACTTTTGGGATTGGCTTTCCAAATTTGTGAATAGCGGGCCAGTACCTCCGGGCTGTCGTGCGCCGGGTCGAAGGTGATGCTGAGCAAAATCAGATCGTTCCCCATATGGCCGGGAAATCTCTTCTGTAGGCAGCCAAAATTATTGGAAAGCCGTAAACAGTAATCAGGTAAAGGACAACGCGTATAAACAAACGTGACGCATATTACCTTGCCTGAAAACTCATGCAACGACACCAGCTTCGCCATTTGATCGAGCAAAGTAAAATCAGGAACCGGCTCGCCGATTTGAATTTTCCGCCGCGATGCGGAGGGTCCCTGTAGCGTAGCTTCGAGCAGGGCAAGACTGCGCGCCTCCAGTGGCTCGCGCAGGACGCTGGCAGACGGTAAAAGATGAATATTCGACACCGACGATGTGTCAGCGCCTACAATGAGCGTGAACTCGATCCTGCTGCCCGGTTTAAACGAAGCAAGTTCCTGGCGGGAATCGACGCGATAAGACATCGTCATGGCTTCCATATACCCTGGAATATCTTCCTGCGAGACGAGCATGGAGCCGTTATCGGAATCGAACTTCAACAGCAACCCGTGGACCTGAAACTGCTGGGCGGCGAAGCACTGGAGAGCGGTGGAAACGAACAAAGGTAAGGCCCACAATCGCTGAATGAACATGAGAGCTATTTCACCTTCACCTGAGTCAGTTCGGCCTTGCCATTCAGACCAAATTGGAACTGCTTGCGAGACAGCTTCTGATATTCCGTATCAAACTCGCGAATCTGTATGGCCTCATTGACCGCAACGCCGGAGAACTTTTGCGTCGTACGCGATGCCGGCCAGAAGATTTCCAGATCGACATTTCCAGTGGACCTGCCTAGCCCGATATGCTGTTCTAAGGGAGACGCGCCAAAGGACGCACCGGAGCCAACCGTCCGGTAGATGGTCCGGATAGTTTCTCCCTCATTTTGAACCGTGACCTTGATACGCGAGCCAATCGCCGAGCGATTCGACTTGACACCTACCAGATGCACCGTAAGCCAATCGTTCCCGTTTCCGGGGTTTTGAAACAAGCGTAAAGAGTGACGATCCCCCACCACCGCCCCACCCATCACGACCGCAATGTCTTCGCTCCCCGAGTTTTTGAAATCTGCGAACGCAATGCCGTGCCCCTTCTCCATGGCGCCTGTTCCCGAAGATGCGGTGATATCGACGAAGTTCCGGCCGCCATCATTGCGCAACAAAATATTAGGAACGCGAGAAACGTAAGAGGGATTGCCATTACCGAGATAGATATCCAGGAAGCCGTCGTTGTCCACATCGCCAAAATTAGCGCCCATCGGCATGTAAACGTGGTCGAGACCCACCTGCGCGCTCACATCTGAAAACGTACCGTCTCCGAGGTTCTTGTAAAGTTTCATGCCTTCGGCGTTTCTCGGCAAGCCCAGAAAGTCACGCGCGAACTCCTCGGTAGAGGCGTAATAGCTGGTGACGAAAAGATCCGGCAGCCCGTCATTATCGAAATCGAGGAATGCCGCGGCGAAACTCCGGAAGGGCGCCTGAACGTGAGCCTGCTTTGCCACTTCCGAGAACGTGCGATTGCGATTGTTGCGATAAAGAAAATTGTCGCCTGCGAAGTTCGAGACAAAAAGGTCCGGATAACCGTCGTTGTTGTAGTCGGCAGCGATGGCGGCTTTGCTAAAAGCGGTCCGGTCCACTCCTGCCTGATGCGCAATGTCGGTAAAGGTCCCATCGCCGTTATTGAGGAATAAATTTGCCGGACCGTTCTCGTTCGGAACGAATAGATCGAGGTTGCCGTCGTTATCGATGTCGGTCCAAACCGCTGTTTGCGTCGCGGTTGGAACGCGGCCGAGACCGCTCTCGGAGGTAACGTCGGTGAAAGTTCCATTGCAATTGTTGCGCAGAAGCGAGAGTCGCCGCGGAAACTCCCAGCCGCCGCGCAAGACAAGAACGTCCACGCAGCCGTCGTTGTTGTAATCCGCCTGGATGATATTCAACCCGCCAAGCTGCTCGCTCAAACCGGCCTCCCGGGTTCGATCGGCAAATGTGCCGTTTCCATTGTTATGGAAGAAGCGCAGCGAAGAACAATCGTCCATTTGCGAAACAACGATGTCCAGCAGGCCATCGTTATCGAAATCGTCGGCGATGATGCCACCGGCTGTGGTTGCGATGTTGAGCCCGGCAGCGGGCGCCACATCGGCGAAACGCCCGATATCTTCGGAGGAAGAAAATTTTGCCGGGCTTATCAAGAATTTGGCCGGGACTTTGTCCGGGTAAGTCCCTTGAGTCATATAGGCGACATTCAACAACCAGCGGGCTTCGTTGTCGTCCGGGTCTTGCTGGAGAACCTGCAGAAAGAAAGCTACCGCCTTTTGCAAATCATCGGCGCGCGGATGTAAAGAGCCAGGCATCATGGGAAAAATACGGCTGGGGTCGAGACCCTTGACAGTGCTACGGTCGTTGATCGACGCTCGATGGAGGTAAGCCGTTCCTAGAGCGATAAGCAACTTCTGGGCAATTGGGTGGTGCATTTGGGAAGCGGTTTTGAAAGCTTGTTCCCAGAGTTGAATCGTTTCGTTCATCTTCCCTTCTGAGGCGAGCAACTGGCCGAGGAGATACTGGCTAAACATCTGATCGGCCGGCATGCCGCCTTTCGCGGCCTCTGTCTGCATGCGATCAATGGCGCCGGCAACGCCCTCCAAGCGCGCCTGGCAGGCGGCATGTAAATCCTGTTGCCATCCTGGTATACCCCTCAGGGCGTTTTGCCTGGCGAGGTATGCCTCTGGATAGCCCGAAACACTTGTGGAATATTGAACCGTTCCCACTCCGGCACTAGCTAGAACACTATCAACGGTCGCTGCAGGTGGTCCGACATCTGGAGGCTTGTCAAGAATCCGCAAAATGGCGTAACCTTCGGGTAATTTCACCGGCCCTACGAGTAATCCGGGCCGTGGGTTTGTGAGTGCGCCCCTCAACTCCGAACGGAGAAAGGCGAGCTGTACTTCGCCAATATAGCCGCCTTGGGTTGCCGTGGGATGAATGGACTTCTCCCGGGCGATCCTTGCAAACTCTTCGCCGTTCGTTATCCGCGCGAAGATTTCTTCCGCGGCTTCCTTTGACGGAACTTCGATAATGCAGAGGGGCACCCTGGAAACAGTCTTGGTTTGCATCGGACTCAGCACGGCGGACAGAGAAGTAAGAGCTATGAGAATAGCGAGTGCTCTGCTTGCTGAACCGCCAGTGTCTGTCCGTGTAGAGGATCGATTCATTGGAACTCGATGAGAGTGAGCCAAGGCGCCCGTTGTGCAAGGCCCATCAGAAAACGAGCTTCAACGCCAATTGAAGCAGGCGAGGAGGCGCAGCCTGTAAGATTTGCCCAAATTCCGGCGAGGCAAGGTCATTCTCCGGAAGCATGAAATTCGGGTGGTTGAGCGTATTGAAGGCTTCCGCCCGGAACTGAATGTGGCTCGTTTCGGTGAGCGAAAAGTTCTTGAATAGCGACAGATCGACGCTAGCAATGCCTGGGCCGCGGACTGCGTTGCGGCCTTCATTGCCGAATTCGCCAGGATTAGCTTGCGGCGTCAATTCCTGAAAGGCGCCGGCGCTCACCCATTGGTTCGGTGTGTGCGGGCCGTTGTTCGGATTAGTTGACACATTTGGCCGGCTTGAATAGAAGCCGGTGATCTCCGGCGCACTGCCTTCTTCTGGAGCGTTATCGCTATCGTAAACCGTGAACGGGGTACCCGAGGAGAGGCTGATAATCGTGTTGAGTTGCCAGCCGTTTACCAACTGACTCGCCGCATGCGATGCCGTATGCCATTTGGGAAGCGCATAGGTGCCACTCAGCACGAAGCGATTCTTAGCGTCGAACAGAGAAGGGCCATGCTCAGCGCGGAGATTGAACGGATTTTGCGCAAGGTCGTTCTCACCCGCCACCAGGGTGGGCGCGGAGCCGGCAATATTGAGAGATGAAATGTAGTCGAGACTCTTCGAAAACCAGTAAGAGGCGAGAAAAGACAAATTTCCGGTCAACTGGCGCGAAAGAGAGACCTGCAAGGCATGATATGTCGAGCTGTTATTGTCCGCGATGAGACCCACGGAAGCAAAGGCGCACGCTCCGGAGGGATTGCAATCGGCGTACGGGCGGCGTTGATCGGCGTTGCTGGTGGTTGCACCCGGTCCGAAGATGGAGGGGTTGGCTTCGATGAAACGCGGCAAATGCGTCCCCTTATTTCCCACGTAGCGGATGTCAAACAAGTACGAACCGGCGAAGGCGTGCTCGATGGAGAAATCCCAATTTTGCGAGTACGGCGGTTGCATCCCCGATTGAACAGTGAGCACGGTGGCCGGACTCACAAACTGTTGCGTAACGAAGGGAGGGGTGCTGCCGTTGTAAGGATTCGCAAAATTCATGCCGGGCCCTGGCAACTGGTACGCTTCCGTCCAGGGAAGGGCGCTGACAGCGGCTTGTAAGGGGCCCCCGGTGCCATTGGTGTAGCCATCGTAGAAGATGCCGTAGCCAGCGCGAATGGTGGTGTGCGCGCTACCCGTTGGATCCCAGGCGAGGCCGACGCGCGGCATGAACTCTTTGTGATCGATAGCTGCGATACCGGCAGGGACGCCTTTGTCGCCAGGAAACAAAAGTCCCTCGGGCGCGTTTGGATTTACCGTTGACTGCTGGCCCGGCGCCCAGGCATTCAGGCGGTTGCGGATGTCGGTGTAGGGAGTGTTGACTTCGTAACGCAACCCATACGTGAGGGTAAGTTTCGGAGTCATCCGCCATTCGTCTTGCGCGTAACCCGCGACGATCCACTTGCGCAAGCCGCGGTTAAAATCGCCGCCACCCTGAAAGAACTGCACCGGCTGGCCCAGCAGAAAACTGGCAAAGCTATCGCTTGCCGGGAAAGGCGCAAACACAAAGAAGCCATTCGTGGCAATACCAAGAAGCACATTGATCTGCTGACGATCGATATCGACGCCGAACTTGAGATTGTGTTTGCCGCGCGTCCAGGCGAGTGAATAGTAGCCTTGATAATCGTTCTGATAAGTATTCTGCGGGCCGGTGATGGGATTGCCAATGTCAGTGTAGCCGCTGATGATCAGGTAAGGATCTCCGAGTTCGGAGGCGAGAGTCGGCTGGTAGGTGAAACCGAGATCGCTGGCGGGACTGTGGTTGGTAGCAGCGCCGTTTAGGAAGACATTGCGGAAAAACGCCACGCGGGCCGTCTGCACCAGGGCGGGCGAAAAAAGATGAACGTGCGAGATCGTGAAGGAATTGGTGTCGATGTCGTCGGCTACCGGAAAGCCTGGAACACCCGAGCCGTTAATGGGCAGTGGGTCGAGCTCATGCTGGGAGGAGGCCGCGTAACGCACAAATAACTGATCGCTGTTGCCGAAGTAATGATCCAGCCGGAAGCCACCCTGATCGTAGTTATTGGTCAACAACTGAGTGGACGAAAACAGCGACGGCCCGATGTTCGGCAGTGGGATCAGCGACTCCGCTTTCAGCGCAATGGGACTCAACATAAACGGTGCAAGTTGATTCGTCATGCTAAATGGCTGGCCGGTGAATTCGTTGATGAGCGGCCCGGAGAGCCCCGAAAAATCTCCTGAGCGTTCGGCCGCCGTTGGCACTATCGCCGTGCGTGTCTCGCCTTCGCGCGTGCGCTGGCCTTCGTAGTAGGCGAAGAAGAAGTCCCTGTCATGACGAATAGGACCGCCCAGGGTCGCTCCAAATTGATTTTGATGCAGCGGCTCAGTTGAGGCAGCGAAGAAGTTGCGGGAATCCATGGCGTTATTGCGCAAGTAATCGTACACGTCGCCATGGAATTTATTGGTACCGGATTTGGTGATGACGGTGGTAGTGGCGCCGCTTGTCTCGCCGTATTCGGGTGGCGCGTTGGAGGTGAGAATGCGAAATTCCGAGACCGCGTCCGGTGGCGTACGCAAGGCGAAGCCTCCGTTCACGCTATCGACGTTGGTGACGCCATCGAGCAGGTAGTTGTTGGATTCGGGTGGCTCTCCATTCACGGCATAAGCCTGATTGGCGCGGGCGATACCGCCAGCTTCCAGAAGCCCGAATGTCAAAGGCGCAACACCTGGCTGAAGCAGGCCGAGTTGGGTGAGGTTGCGGCCGTTGAGCGGCAGATCAACGGCGTCGTGAGTGGATACTACGCTGCCGAGGGTGGAACTCACGTCAACGTTCGCGGCCGCCGCGTTGATCTCGACAGTTTCTCTGTTTCCCACAACAGACAAGGCAACCGGAAGATTGACGACGCGGTTCACGTCGACCCGAATGTCACGAGTGTCGAGAGCGGCGAAGCCCTTCACGCTGACGTGTAAGCTATAGCTGCCCACCGGGAGATAGGAAAAACGAAACGCCCCGGAGGGGGACGACTGTTGACTGGCTGTGAATCCGGTGGATGAGTTGGTGATCACAACCGCAGCGTTGGGAACTAGCCCTCCCGAGGGATCAGTAATCTGCCCTTCGAGAATCCCGGTGGGGTCTTGGCTGAGGGCGAGCGAGGCGCACAACAGCAATGTTGGGAGACCGACGAGGGTCTGGTTTGTAAGTTTAGACATGAAGCGTTCTCAGTAGCGTAAAGGAAAACACAAGCCTGTGTCTTGCGCCATTGGATCGGAATCTACGCCCAACTTTGGGTGTAGGACTCTTGCCAAGCCATTGCCGATAAGGGCGATTGTCCAAAAAACTCGGTGAGCTGATTCGCAACAAACGCCGGCCGGTTTAAAGGAATAAAATGGCCACAATCGACTTGGACGAGCTTCGAATTTGGTATCAGATTCAGCGCGCGGCGAGAAAACGACAGCGGGATGGCCGGATCACGCGAGCCGTGGAGAATCAGCGTTGACGCCGATAACTGGGGAAGCATGCTTGAAAAATGAGCGAGTACCTTGGAAGGTTCGCCCCAACGCAGAACGTCCATAAAGTGCCAAGCGCCATAAAATCCGGAAAAGGGTTCGCGGAAGTCGGTTAAAGGCGAATTCGTTTCCTCTTCGTTCCGCCCCGCGCGTTGCATGGCGATTTTCCAGAAAAGTGGATGAATGACCGGAGCCAAGCACTCGCCGACGATTGGCTTGCGCAATAACTCCAATAAGTAATACGGCTTTAAATCTGGAAACAACGCGGGCGACAGCAGCGCTAAACGGGATACGTTTTGGGGAAAGGAGTGGGCGTACTGTACGGCGACTGCTGAGCCTCCGTCATGGCCCACCACATGCCACGCCGCAATGCTGTTCTTGATTCGAATCGTGTCAATGCGGTCTGCCAGCCCAGCGAGGTAATCGGTATGGTAGGGTTCGCTCGGCGTTTTGCCCAGTCCTGGAAGATCCACCGCAAAACAGGTGAAACGTTCGCACATTCTTCGAATCACGCCGTTCCACAACAGACTACTGGTAGGAATCCCATGAATGAAAAGGACGGGAATACCGGAACCGCAGCGTGTTATGTGCATATCCACGACTTGGGAATGAGCATTAGTGTGCAGTGATTATAAATGCCTCGCGGCTGTCACTGCTTCAACCTAAAGTTGCAGCAGAAGAGCAAAAAGTACACTTCGAGGCGAATTTTCATGTTGAAATATAAGTAGGCTAGGCCCACTCGAAAAATGCAGAAGCACGTTAGCCACGCAGAGGTAACAGTTATTGGCGGCGGAATCGCCGGTATGGCCGCCTGTATTCATCTCGCGAAAGCCGGACTTCAGGTGCTGTGCATTGAACCTAAAGGCGAGGTTGGCCTAGCCGTTGGCGAGTCACTGGACTGGTCGGCACCCGATCTCCTTCGAGTTTTGGGGCTCCCCATGGAGCAGCTCGTTCGCGACGAGATTGCGACTTACAAACGACATGTCACGTTAAAGCTGAGGGATGGGTCTAGCCGACACTATGTTCCCGGCGATTGGCTGGGACGTCCGCCCTTCAATGTTGAACTGAAGACCATGCACGTGGACCGCTCGCGACTCGATGACGCTCTCCGCGAAACCGCTATTGGCCGAGGAGTAACGGTGTTGCAGGATAAAGTGATCGCGGTTGAAACCTCGGGACAAAGGGTGACAGCGCTGAAGACGGCCGCCGGCACTCGTATCTGTTCCCCGTGGTTCATCGACGCGTCGGGCGCGGCCGCAACTTTGTTTCCGCGAACTTTCGAGCTTCGGGCACAGGATTACGGACCGAAGAAAGTGGCTATGTGGGCGTATTTCAGCGTTCCCGAGTTGACTGAAGGAACCACTCTCTATGGCGATTGTGGGCATTCAGGATACATGCAATGGGTCTGGGAGATTCCTATTCGCCGCGATAGGATCAGTGTTGGCTATGTGACACCGGGTGAGGTAATCAAAGCCAAGCGGCAACAGGGTCTGACCGTTGAGGACATATTCAGAGAAAAGTTAGCGCAGTACCCTCGATTTAACTCTCTATTGCAGAGTGAAATGGGAATCTCACCTTGCGTAAGGTCGTTTAGTTGTCGCGTGCGTGACAATGTGTCCGGCCCGAACTGGGTGATAGCCGGCGAGGCCGCTGCCATGGTTGATCCTATGACAGCGAACGGCGTCACGGCGGCTTTGCGCCATGCCGCGGAAGGGGCAGATCTGATCATTCGTTCGCGCTACAGGAGCCGTTTGCCGATTCTCGCCAGAGCCATGTACAACAGGCGCGTGGCGGATGTCGGGAGGTTTTTCAATTGCGGCATCGAGAAAGTGCTTTATGAAGGACCAATCCGCGATCGCATTGGCCCTCTCCAAGCGGGCGACGTCTACACGATCCCAGCATGGTTGCTCAATCTGGTCTACTCTCGTTTGCGGCCCAGGGGCGTCGTTTCCACGCTGCTTTACGGTTTTGTACTAAGTCTTTTTAGAGCCGCCGCGAGATTCTATGATCGTTTCTGCAAAAGCCGCAAACCAGCTCACGAGCTTTGTGGCCAGAACTAAATGCCGGCCCCTAGGAGCCTGTGGCGAAGTCTAGGAGACTCCGAATGCAGGCGAAACCGCCTGCGCCACCTAATCAGATCAATGGTTCACAAAGCACGTGGGGGAGGCATTCAGCCTGCCGGAACTTTGCCAAATGCTACTACGGGCGCTTAGATAGAAACGCATTGCCTGCAGCGCCACTGCCAGCTTTTTGGCATCGAAACCAAACGGACCAGCCTCTGTTTTGAACCGGATCTTCCCAGCCTCATCGATCAGGTAGAGGCGATCGCGCCAGCCCGTGTATTCTTGCTCCACCTGTGATTCCATGAATGCTCCTTGTGCTACCAATATGCAACAGGGGCGTGCGGCCCGAGTGGTGACTTGGCTGCAAGTAATTGAAAGCAAGCCAAATAAGTTTTTCCGG
>Ga0182012_10005237_pt1 | contig 13446 bp, 9 predicted proteins | sample 612S2SmetaG_FD_120486 | JGI IMG/M metagenome (GOLD analysis project Ga0182012, IMG submission 120486) | Permafrost microbial communities from Stordalen Mire, Sweden - 612S2S metaG | ecosystem: Environmental > Terrestrial > Soil > Wetlands > Permafrost | place: Sweden: Stordalen | collected... | reverse complement strand
GCAACGTCCAATGACACGTATGCCATGGTTTACCCCCACTGGTATAGCCGCTTTGTGGGCGGGGGCGAGCCGGTTACGCAGCAGCGCGTGGAGCAGTTGGCGCGCCAGCAGTTGACCCAGCAGCGCTACCCCGACAACCCCATGATCCTGAACCTGTTTGAGCAGCGCATCGGCCAGCAGTTGGTGCAGCAGCAGGTTCTGCTGGTTGAGGCCGACCGGCTGGGCATTCACGCCACTGAAGACGATGTGCGCCAGTACCTGCAGACCGGCCAGGCCGGCCAGGTTCTCTTCCCCGGCGGCAAGTTCATTGGCGAAGAGCAGTACGCCAGCATGATCGCCACGCGCTTCAATCTCTCGGTGAAGGATTTTGAAGACGATGTCCGTCACGACATCATCATGCACCGCCTGCAGGCGCTCATCACCGCCGGAGTTACGGTCAGCGACAAGGAAGTCACCGACGCGTATCGCAAGGACAACATCAAGGTCAAGTTCGACTACGCGGTCCTCTCGGCGGACGACGTGCGCAAGACCATCAATCCTTCCGACTCCGACCTCGAAGCATTCTTCAAGAAGAACGCCGCGCGCTACGCCGCGGGGGTTCCTGAAGAGCGCAAGATCAGCTACTTTGCGTTTACGCCCGACCAGTTGCCCGGCGGCGTGCCGCAGCCCAGCCAGCAGGAGATCCAGAAGTACTTCACCGATCACCAGTCGGAGTACAAGGTGCCCGACCAGGCACGCTCGCGGCACATCCTGATCAAGGTGGATGCCGGCGCGGACGCCAAGACGGACGCCGCTGCGAAAGCCAAGGCCGAGGACATTGTCAAGCAGCTCAAGGGCGGCGCCAACTTTGCCGACCTGGCCAAAAAGTACTCCGACGACCCCGGCAGCAAGGACGCGGGCGGCGAACTGGGCTTTGCCCAGAAGGGCCGCATGGTGCCGGAGTTCGACAACGCCATCTTCAACCAGAAGGTCGGCGATACAGCGATTGTGAAGAGCCAGTTCGGCTATCACATTGTGCAGGTGGAAGAGCGCCAGACAGCGCATCCACAGGCAATCAACGAAGTGCTGCCCACCATCCAGGCAACGCTGATCCGCGAGAATACCGCGAAGGCCGAAGACAGCTACGCGAAGGCGCTGACTGCCGAGGCCGTCAAGACCGGCCTGGACAAGACCGCTGCGGCTCATCGTCTGAACCTGGTCACCACACCCCCCACCGGCCAGCGCGGAGTGATCTCCGCTCTTCCCGATGGATCGCAGTTGCTTGCCAAGGCATTCCAGGCCAAGCAGGGTGACCCCGCGCAGTACGCACCCACCGGCGAAGGCTACGCCATCTTCCAGGTCGCAGGCATCTCGCCGGCGCATGCGCCCACATTTGCCGACTGGAAGAGCCATGTGCTGGACGACTACCGCGATCAGCAACTGGCCGCCCTGCTCAGCCAGAAAACCAAAGAGCTCGCGGACAAGGCCAAGGCTGGGAACGATCTGGCCAAGGCCGCCAAGGAAGTGGGCGCGACCGTCAAGACCAGCGACCTGGTGGGCGCAACCGGCCAGGTTCCCGACCTCGGCCAGTTGGAGCAGGTGGCTCCGCAACTGCTCGACATGAAGGTGGGCGACATCAGCGGTCCCATCAGCACCGCGCGCACCGGCGTGGTGGCAAAGATTGTGGACAAGCAGGAGCCGACCGCCGACGAAATCGCCAAGAACCTCGACCAGGCGCGCGACCAGATGCTGGAACAGCGCCGCAACGATGCCTTCGGCGTCTTCATGAGCTCCGTGATGGACAGCTACAAAAAGAGCAAGCGCATCCAGATCAACGCCAAGGAAAAGACCCCGGAAGTTCCGGGCCTGTAAGCCGGCTCAACCGAGCCAACCAACTGAGAGGCCGCCTTCCGAACAGAGGCGGCCTTTTCCGTTGCCGCAATGGTATGTATAAATGACTCATGGCAATAACTTTTGCCCCAACGGTTGGGATGATTCTGATTTGCGACTTCAAGGACTCAGTACCTCCAGAGATGAATAAGAAGAGGCACGTAGTCGTGGTGTCGCCTCGGAGACGCCGAAACCACGGATCGTGTTTGGTGGTTCCCTTCAGCACCGTCGCACCGAATCCTGTGGAGAGATAGCATCACAGGATTCCAGCAAACACCTACAGCTTCTTCAAAGAGGATACAGATTGCTGGGCAAAAGGAGATATGGTCACACACGTCTCGGTCGCAAGACTTGATAGAGTGATCGACAATGGGAAGTGGGGTACTCCGATCTTGGATCCAAAGGATACTCTTTGCATTCAACGGCTGGTGTGGGAAGCGATGGGCGCTCCTGTCCTTTTCGCCTAGCACGCTTGCGAAGTCAGAAAGTCAGTCAGTCTTTGCGTTATTCCTGATGATTTGGTAAGATCGGAATGTTCCCGTTAAATCGGGCTTGTTGAACGTCACGCCCCGTCAGCCTCCAAAAGCTGGCGGGGCGTTTGTATTTTGAGTGTCAACGGTCGGGGAAGCCCCCCGTTTATTCCCGCATACTTGCGTACCTTGAGTGGCGATCTCACCGGCGGCCCTCGCACTCCCTGAGCAGGCGATAATCAATGCATGGAGTTTCAGCGTTCCTCCGGCATTCTTCTCCACGTCAGTTCCCTGCCCTCGTATGGCGGCATCGGCGATCTCGGCCCGGCGGCCCACGAGTTTGTAGCATTCCTCGCCAAAGCCAAGCAGCACGTCTGGCAGGTGTTGCCGCTCGGCCCCACCGGCTACGGCAACTCACCCTACGCAGGCTCCTCGGCGTTTGCCGGCAATCCTTACCTCATCAGCCTCGAATTCCTCTCTGACTGGGGCTGGATCGGCGGCGACCGCATCGCCGGCCTGGCCGGACGCAGTGGCAACGCCGACTTCGAAGCTGTGGAAACGCGCAAGCTTCCGCTGCTGTATGAAGCCGCCGGCAACTTCCTTGACCGCGGCCCGCACGATGAAACGCTCGCGGAGCAATGGAAAGAGTTCGAAGAGTTTTGCAGTGCCGAATCCAGCTGGCTGGTCGATTACGCCTTCTACGCAGAGCTCCGCCGCCAGTTCTCGACCGGCGCGTGGACCGCATGGCCTGAGCCGGTGCGCCGCCGCAATCCCCAGGCACTGGCGCAGATCGCCGCCAAGCATGGCCGCGCCCTGGCGCAGGAACAGGTATTGCAATTCGCCTTCTCAAAGCAGTGGAGCGACCTCCGCAAGGCTGCGGCGGAGCACGAAATAAGGATCCTCGGCGACGTGGCCATCTTCGTCAACATGGACTCGGCCGACGTGTGGGTTCACCCCGACATTTTCGATCTGGATAAGGACCTTCAGCCCATTCGCATCGCCGGCGTCCCGCCCGACTACTTTTCCCCCACCGGCCAGCGCTGGGGCAATCCGCTCTATCGCTGGGACGTGCTCGAAGAGCGGGGATTCGACTGGTGGATCGACCGCATCCGCCGCGCCTGCCAGTTGTATGACGTCGTCCGCCTCGACCACTTCCGGGGCTTCGAGGCCTACTGGTCGATTCCCGCCGAAGAAGAGACGGCAGTGAACGGCGAGTGGGTCAAAGCGCCCGGCCAGGAGCTCTTCCACGCGCTTGAGGCCGCATTGGGGCCGCTGCCGCTGGTGGCCGAGGACCTGGGCGTCATCACTCCGGAAGTGGACGCACTGCGCCTCAACAACAACATGCCGGGCATGCGCGTGCTGCAATTCGGCTTTGGCGGCAAGGCGGCACACAACCATCTGCCGCACCGCTTTGTGCCCGCCACCGTGGCCTACACCGGCACCCACGACAACGACACCACGCAGGGCTGGTGGAACGCCGCCGGCAGCTTTGAGCGCAGTGCAGTCGAGGCCTACGTGGGGCCCGTGACTCAGCGCCCCGTGTGGCCGCTGATTCGCGCCGCCGAGACCAGCGTGGCCCAGCTCGCCGTGGTTCCCGCGCAGGACCTGCTCGAACTCGGCTCGGAGGCTCGCATGAACACCCCCGCCGTGCCCTCCGGCAACTGGAGCTGGCGTGCGCCGGAGGCCTGCTGGACGCCAGGACTCGCCGACCTCCTGGCCGGGCTGGTGGAAGTGACTGACCGCGACAACGACCCGCTTGGCCCGCCGAAGAAAGACGAAGAAGCCTGACGCTTCATTCGCGCTTCCCTGAGTCCTGGAAACGCGATCCATACAGGATTCTGACCAAGCGCACATTCGATCAGTTTTCGAAGGCTCGCGTCCGCAGCCCCCATCCGTCCCCGCAAATCGCAACGAATGCACTTTTCTTCCCTGTATTTTCTCCGTACGCTCCGTGTCAAAAAGACCTTTCTTTTGCGTGATTTAAATCACATTACGCCCAAAACTCTGCAAATCTTGGACTTACAACTGTGACGCAGCGCACAGCGTGCCGTTATTTGCGATGGGTACTTTCGCATCTGTCATTCGGGGAAATCCAAGAGGCTATTTCAAAGGTTCTTCCGCCTTGAGGAACTTCGCCGAAACATGCACAGAGCGAGGTAGGCATGGGTCAGTCAATTTGGAATTCGATGCAACAGAAGGGCTACAGCCGCAGAGACTTTCTTCAGTTCTGCGCCGCGGCCGCGACGGTGGCTGGGCTGGGTCAAACCGGCATGGGGCAGGTCGTCTCGGCTTTTGAGAAGAAAGACAGACCGGCTGTCATCTGGATGCACTTTCAAGAGTGCACCTGTTGCAGCGAGTCGTTTATCCGGGCATCGCATCCCATCGTTCTCGATGTGCTGCTCAATGTCCTCGATCTGAATTACACAGAAACCTTGATGGCCGCCAGCGGATTCCAGGCGGAAAAAAGCCTGAACGACACCATCGAGAAGAACAAGGGCAAGTACATCGTTCTGGTGGAAGGCGCTGTGCCCACCGGCGACGACGGAGTCTACTGCATGATCGGCGGCAAGACTGCCGAGTCGATTCTGCAGACCGTCGCCAAGGACGCCGCGGCGGTGGTCGCCTGGGGCAGTTGCGCTTCCAACGGATGCGTGCAGGCCGCCAAGCCGAATCCCACCGGCGCCACCCCGATTCACAAGCTGGTCAACAAGCCGGTCATCAACGTTCCCGGCTGCCCCCCTATCGCCGACGTCATGATGGGCGTCGTGACCCACCTGCTGGTGCTCGGGCAGACGCCCGCGCTCGACAGCCAGGGCCGGCCCAAGGAGTTCTACGGGCGCCGCGTTCACGACACCTGCTATCGCCGCCCCAACTACGACGCCGGGCTCTTCGTCGAGTCGTTCGACGACGAGAACGCGCGCAAGGGCTATTGCCTTTACAAGATGGGCTGCCGCGGGCCGGTTACCTACAACGCCTGCTCCGTGGTCAAGTGGAACGAAGGCACCAGCTATCCCATTCAATCCGGCCATGGCTGCATCGGCTGCAGTGAAGAGGGCTTCTGGGACAACGGTCCGTTCTACCAGCATCTCGCCTCGTTCCCCGGCTTCGGCATCGAGAGCACCGCGGACACCGTCGGCACCGTCGTGGGAGTCGCCACGCTGGCCGGAGTCGCCGCCCACGCGGTAGTCACCAACATTCGCAAGCGGCCCGTGATTGCAGAAGTCCACGCCGATGATCAAAAGGAGATTTAAGAGACCATGACACGCATCGTCGTCGATCCCGTAACTCGCATTGAAGGCCACCTGCGCATTGAGGCGGTGGTTGAAAACGGCGTCATCACCGACGCATTCAGCTCAGGAACCATGGTGCGCGGCCTGGAGAAGATTCTCATCGGCCGCGACCCCAGGGATGCCTGGGCCATCACCGAGCGCGTATGCGGTGTCTGCACCACCGTGCATGCTCTCACCAGCGTGCGCGCCGTGGAAGACGCGCTGGGCATCGCCGTTCCACCTACCGCTGAAATCATTCGCAATATCATGATGACCACGCAGTACGTGCAGGACCACGTGGTGCACTTCTATCACCTGCATGCGCTGGACTGGGTGGACATCGTCAACGCGCTCAAGGCCGACCCCAAGAAGGCATCGGAGCTGGCGCAGTCCTACTCCAAGTGGGACAAGAACACGACCGCCTATTTCGCCGGCGTGCAGGATAAGATCAAGACCTTCGCCGCCAACGGCCTGGGTATCTTCGCCAACGGCTATTGGGGTCACCCGGCCTACAAGCTGCCGCCTGAAGTGAACCTGATCGCCGTCGCTCACTATCTCGACGCGCTCGAATGGCAGAAGGAGATCGTCAAGATCCACGCGGTATTCGGCGGCAAGAACCCGCATCCGAATTACCTCGTCGGCGGCGTTCCCTGCTCCATCAACATGAATGAAGTGGCCGCCATCAACTCCGAGCGCCTCAACCTGGTCTCGCGCCTCATCGACCAGGCCGACGAATTCATCAACCAGGTCTACATTCCCGATGTGCTCACCGTTGCCTCGTTCTACAAGGACTGGGCAGGGTACGGCGGCGGCCTTTCGAACTACCTCAGCTACGGCGAGTTCCCCACCCAGGGATACGCCAGAACTGACACCTTCAAGTATCCGCGCGGCGTGGTGCTCAACCGCGACCTCTCGACCGTTCATCCCGTCAATCCACGCGATTCCCAGGAGATCAAGGAATACATTGCGCACTCCTGGTACGACTACAAGGGCGGCGACAGCCAGGGAATCCATCCCTGGGCCGGTGAGACCAATATTCATTACACGGGCCCCAAACCTCCCTTTGAAACACTCGAGGGCTCCGAGAAGTATTCGTTCCTGAAGACCCCGCGCTGGAAAGAACAGCCCATGGAAGTGGGTCCGCTGGCGCGCCTGATCGTCGCCTTCGCCTCCGGGCGCACCGACGTGAAGGAAGTTGTTACGGGTACGCTTGGCAAGCTCAACGTGCCGGTGGGCGCGCTCTTCTCCACCCTGGGCCGCGTGGCTGCTCGCGCACTCGACGCCGACCTGGCCATGATCTGGCTCAAGGAGTACTTTGGCCAGTTGATGCAACAAGTGAAGATCAACGAAGTCTCCACCTTCAACGGCGAGTTCTGGGAACCCAAGAGCTGGCCCAAGGATGCGGAGGGCGTTGGCCTCACCGAGGCTCCTCGCGGCGCGCTCGCGCACTATATCAAGATTCACGACGGCGCCATCGCAAATTATCAGCTCGTGGTGCCCACCACCTGGAACGGTTCGCCGCGCGACGCCAAGCAGCAGCGCTCGTCCTTTGAGCAGGCGCTGATCGGCACGCCGGTGGCAAAGATCGACGAGCCCGTCGAGATTCTGCGCACCATTCATTCCTTTGACCCGTGTCTGGCCTGCGCCGTGCATCTGTACGATCCGCAGGGACGGCACCTTCACCAGGTTTCCTTCGAGTGATGCCCATGAGTACTCCAGTTATCGCTACAGGCAGTGGTTTATCGGCCGGTTCCAAGCGTCCGGCCGATTACCGGCGGATCTATGTTTGGGAACTGCCGGTGCGCGTCTACCATTGGATCAACGCGGTCGTCCTCGTAACGCTGCTCGTCACCGGCTACCTGATCGGCGCCCCATCCAGCCCGTTCTACGCGGCTGAAGCTTATCAGCAGTACTGGTTCGGCTGGGTCCGCTTCATCCACTTCGTGGCCGCATTCGTTTACGTATTCAACTTCCTGGCCCGCCTGTATTGGGGATTCGTCGGCAACAAGTACGCCAGGTGGTATGCGTTCTTTCCGCTCAAGCGCAAGCAGCAATTGGAGATTGTCGACGTCATCAAGGCAGACGTTCTTGAGACCAAGCTGCACGGGCCCATCTCCACCGGTCACAACGCGCTGGCCGGTGTAATTTACTTCGGTACCTTCCTGGCGTTCGTATTCCAGACCATCACCGGCTTCGCTCTCTACTCCAGCATGAGCAACTCCTGGCTGCCGCGCATGTTCACCTGGATCGTTCCGCTGATGGGCGGCGAGTTCGGTGTACGTTTCTGGCACCATACGTTCCTGTGGTTCTTCGTCACGTTCGTCATCGTTCACATTTACCTTGCCTTCTATCACGACTACATCGAGGGCCGCGGCACGGTTTCCTCGATCATCGGCGGATGGAAGTTCGAGCGGGATAATCGTGACAAATAGCCAAAACAAAACGTTGGTTCTGGGCCTCGGCAACGTCCTCATGGGCGACGAAGGTATCGGCGTCTATGTAGTGCGGGCGATCGAGCAGGAACTGGCAACGCATGCGCCACTTGAAGGCGTTGAATGCCTCGACGGCGGCACGGGCGGCTTTACGCTGCTCGAGCCGCTGGAAAATGCCGAGCGCATCATTCTTATTGACGCCGCGGGGGACGAGAATCCCATCGGAACGGTGACCCGCACCACGCCGCGTTTTTCGCGCGACTACCCACCTACCCTCACGGCCCACGATGTCGGCATGAAAGATCTGCTCGACATGTTTTATATCCAGAGCGGGCAGCACGAGATCGTCCTCTACGCCATCACCATCGATCCGCGGCAGCCCATCCGCATGAGCCTGTCGGAAGATGGCAAAGCCGCCGCCCAGGTGGCTGTCTATCAGATTTTGTCTGAACTCCGCGAGCTCCCTGCCAAGGAAGAGTTGGCGCACGCAACCGCGTGAATTAAAGCCGCGTTCAAGACCTGTCAGCCACGCTGAGCCTTGCTCCCGCCGCTGAACCGCGAACGAGAATCGTGCTATCGTTCAAGTGTATGGCTACCACTTTTCCAATCCTGCTGCGCGAGTACCTCGCTACCGTCTATCGGCCGGACCGTGAGTACGTGGATGGAGAAATCAGGGAGCGCAACGTGGGCAAGTACGAGCATGCGCGCATTCAAGCATTACTGGCAGCTTGGTTTATTCAGCATGAAAGCGAATGGGGCGCTCAAGTCGTTACTGAACAACGCGTTCAGGTTTCGAAAACTCGGGTCCGGATTCCAGATGTCGCTCTGCTCCCGCTCGGCGCTCAACCCGATGTAATCGCCGATCCGCCACTGCTCGTCATCGAAATCCTGTCTCCCGACGACACGTATTCCGACACCCAGGAGCGCGCCCGGGACTATCAGGCGATGGGCGTGGAAACGATCTGGATCATCGACCCAAAGACGCGTTCAGGCCGCATGTGCACTGGTAAGGAATGGGTTGAAGCTTCGCGCCTTGAAGTGAGGAGCACTCCACTTTACCTCAGCCTCACCGATCTCTTCAGTCAGTTGACTTCTGCCTGAGCGGCTCGCGCCGCTGCACAGATTTGCATTTCCCCCACCCCGCCGCTACCATATCCTCATGCAGGACCGCCTTTGTTGTCGCCTCTGTACCTCGCTTCGCGAGCACAGGGTGACCTCGGTCTGAAATAGTTCTTCCGTAAACCAAGGTTTCTGAAAAGCCCGCGACCCAGCCAAGCTGCCGCGGGTTTTCTGTTTCTGCCCACAAAAAGGAAATCATGACTCAACCCTCTGAAGTAAAAGAGACAAAAGCGCGGCGCGCCGAACGCCTCAAGCGCGAGAAGAACCCCTGGCTGGCCTTCGATGAGGTGCGCGCATTCGCCCGTGAAGGCCGCTCCAGCGTCGTCCCCGAGTGGGCCGGCATGTACTTCAAGTGGTGGGGCATCTACACCCAGGGCGACGGCGCAGGCGTTACCGGCGGCAAGGGTGGCGAAGGTCTTGTCTCCGACTACTTCATGATGCGCATCGGCATCCCCAACGGCATCCTGACGTCTTCGCAATTGCGCGTCATCGGCGGCCTCACCCGCAAGCACGCGCGCAACCTCGCCGACATCACCGTCCGCCAGAACATCCAGCTACACTGGCTCACCATCGAGTCGCTGCCCGAAGTTGTCGACGCGCTTACCGCCATCGGCCTCTCGCCCAAAGGCGCATGCGGCGACGTGGTCCGCAACGTCACCGGCTGCCCGCTCGCCGGTGTTGCCGCCGATGAGATCCTCGACGCTTCGCCCATCGCACGCGAGGTCGCGCACCTTCTCACCGCCAACCCTGAGTTCTACAACCTGCCGCGCAAATTCAAAATCTCCATCACCGGCTGCCCCTCCTGGTGTTCTTATCCCGAGATCAACGACATCGGCCTCACGCCCGTAAAGCACGATGGCGAAGTCGGCTTCTCGCTGCGCGTCGGCGGCGGCCTCTCCAACGAGCCGCATCTCGCCGTGCGACTCGACGCCTTCGTTCTTCCCCATCAGGCCGTGCCTGTCGTACGCGCCATCGCTGAGATCTTCCGCGACCAGCAGGGCCTGCGCGAAAGCCGCGAACGCGCCCGCCTGAAATACCTCTTCATGAAAGAGGGATGGACCGCCGAATCCTTCCTCGCCGAGCTCCAGTCGCGCCTCGACTTCACAATGCTCAAAGGCGTGCCCGAAAAGGTGCCCGATGACGTTCTTCGCGACCACGCCGGCATCCATCCCCAGCGCAAGCCGGGCCTCAGTTACGTGGGCCCGTCTGTCCTGCGCGGCCGCCTCACCGGTGAACAGCTTGAGGCCGCAGCAGACCTCGCCGAGCGCTACGGCAGCGGCAACCTGCGCACCACCGTCTCGCAGAATCTTGTCTTCATCGACATTCCCAATCACGACGTCGCCGCACTCGCCGCTGAACTCGGCCAGATCGGCCTGTACGTGGAAGGCTCGTCCTTCTGGCGCGGCGCCGTGGCCTGCACCGGCACCGAGTTCTGCAAGCTGGCCATCACGGAGACCAAGGGCTTCACCCGCTGGCTTGTCGGCGAACTCGAAGAGCGATTGCCGCAATTCGATCAGCAGCTTCGCCTCCACGTCACTGGATGTCCAAATAGCTGCGGCCAGCACTGGATCGCCGACATCGGCATCGAAGGCAAGAAGATCAAGCACGAGGGCAAGCTTACGGACGCGTACTACTTCTGCCTCGGCGGGTCGGTAGGACAGCACGCCGCTGTCGCGCGTCCCGTCGGCTACCGCTGCCTTGCCACGCATGTTCCGGATTCGATCGAGCGATTGCTGCGCCGCTATCTGCTCACGCGCCAGCCGGATGAGAATCTGCGCGCGTGGTTCAGCCGCCACTCCAACGAAGAACTGCACGTGTATCTCAGCGGTAAAAAACTGGAAGTTGTCGAGCGCGATCTGCCCACCGGCCATGTGCCGCACGCGGTAGCTGAATGAGCGCCATTGAAAGGGCACGACTTTACAGCTTGGTGAAATACTCAGCTTTGGATGCGCTTTGTAATAAGGGCACGAGTTTACTCGGGCCGCGCGCCGTTTAGATTGAGAGAAAGGGCTTTAGCCCCTGCGTCACTTTTTCCAATTTTCAGGAAGACCAGGACTTTTTCACCAACCTGTTTAGTCGTGCCGTAAATGGATCGGATGAACTGTGGGCTTTAGCCCCTGAGGGAATGTCTTCATGCCGATGTTGCCAATCTTCCTCAAGCTCGAAGGCCGCCGCTGCCTCCTCGTCGGCGCGGGAAACGTCGCCCTCGAAAAGATAAACAGCCTGATGAAGACCGGGGTCCCCGGCGACAAGTCTTCGTCGCCGGGGTGGAAGACGGGCCTTCAACTCCGCGTCGTCGCGCCCGATGCGCGTCCTGAGATTGAACGGCTCGCCCGCGAAGGCCAGCTCGAATGGATCCAGCGCGCCTTCGAACCTTCCGACCTCGACGGCAACTCGCTGGTCATCGCCGCCACCGATTTACCTGAGGTCAACGCCGCAGTCTATCGCGAGTCGGTCGCGCGCGGCATCCTCGCCAACAGCGTCGACGACATCCCCAACTGTGATTTCTTCTTCGGCTCGGTCGTCAGCCGCGGGAGTCTGCAGATCGCCATTTCCACCGCCGGCGAAAGCCCCGCCATGGCTCAGCGTCTGCGCCGCGAAATCGACGCACAGCTCCCCGCCGACCTCGGCCCCTGGCTTCAGAACCTGGGCGAGCTCCGCCGCGAAGTCCTCGCCACTCATCTCCGCGGCGAAGCGCGCAAGCTGCTTCTCCATCAACTGGCCCAACGCGAGCTCTGCGAATCCACAACCTGCCCATCGCGACAGCTCGCTCAAATCAACCACGCTGCACTCTCCGCAGAAGCTGTCATCCTGAGCGACCAAAGCAATGCGAACGGAGTCGAAGGACCTGCGGTTGCTCTTGCTTCTGCTTCTTCCATTTCTTCCGGCCACGTCTACCTCGTCGGCGCCGGCCCCGGCGATCCCGATCTGCTCACCGTCAAAGCATTGCGTCTGATCCAATCCGCCCAGGTCATCCTCCACGACGACCTGGTCGTCAGAGCAATACTTGATCTTGCGCCGCCCCACGCAGTGGTCGTCAACGTCGGCAAGCGCTGCGGCAACAAGACCATCACGCAGGACGAAATCAACGCGCTGATGATCCATCACGCGCACGCCGGCCAAAGCGTCGTCCGCCTCAAGTCCGGCGACCCGCTCCTCTTCGGTCGCGCCACTGAAGAGATGGCCGCCCTCGCCGCAGCGGAAATCCCTTACGAAGTCGTACCCGGCATCACCGCCGCTTTCGCCGCAGCCGCAGCCATCGGATGCTCGCTCACTGATCGCAACAGCGCGTCGAGCGTCATCTTCTCCACCGGCCACCACGCCAGCTCGCACAACCAGTCGCCGCTGCCGGAAGTCGAAAGCGCCACCCGCGTCGTCTACATGCCCGGCCGCAACTTGTACCTGCTGGCCGAGGAATGGCTCCAGCAAGGCCTTCCGCCCGACTTCCCCTGCGCCGTCGTCTCCCGCGCCGCGCAGCCTGGCCAGCAGGTGCGGTGTACCACCCTGGCCGCCCTCAGCAATGCCACGCACACCGCCGCGCCCAGCCTGCTCATCGCCGGCTGGGCTGTCCGGGACATCGCTGCAATCCACAAGGAAGCAGCCGCCGGCGTTTCAGTCACAGCCTGAAATTGAACTCGGCGCCCCATCGTTCCGCGGCCTGCCGTTCCAGAAAAAGATAAACTGGAATCACGCTGGATTATGAGATTTCGCCGGGCGAGGCCGCGGCGCTTTTAAGCGAGGACAAGGCGAGGCTGATCGATGTGCGCGAGCCATGGGAGTTCGAGACGGCGCATGTTACGAATAGCGTGGCCATGCCCATGGGCGACGTGCCCGCGCGCGCGCACCAGGAGCTTGATCCCGATGAACGGCTGATGGTCCTCTGCCATCACGGTATGCGTTCAATGAACGTGACCGTATGGCTGCGCAACCAGGGCTTCGAACATGCGCAAAGCGTGCGCGGCGGCATTGATGCCTGGTCCGCCGAGGTGGATCCTGGCCTGCCTCGCTACTAGAAAAAACCGTACACAATAGAGTGGTTCGTTACACATGGTGCGCATGCACCACGAATCTCCGCGGCGCTGGGCCTACGAAGTAGAACGGATAACAGGTCACAAGCGTAATGCCGGGGACGGCCGTGGGCGCAAGCACGGCAATGTCGTTCAGCTCAACAATCTGAACGCGGTCCACCAGGTAATGGCTGGGCCCGGTTGCGGTTTGAATGCCGATCTCGTCGCCGCTTCGAATGTCTTTGAGAGCACGAAAGTAGCTATCGCGATGACCCGCGAT
>Ga0182012_10005236_pt1 | contig 13451 bp, 30 predicted proteins | sample 612S2SmetaG_FD_120486 | JGI IMG/M metagenome (GOLD analysis project Ga0182012, IMG submission 120486) | Permafrost microbial communities from Stordalen Mire, Sweden - 612S2S metaG | ecosystem: Environmental > Terrestrial > Soil > Wetlands > Permafrost | place: Sweden: Stordalen | collected... | reverse complement strand
GGTTAGCCAATATGGAAGGAATAGTAGGATATGGTCTTTAAGCAACCGAAGGTAGTAATGCTTGATGATGATTGCATAGTAGCAATTAGAATTATGGCAGGGGCTAGGGTTCAGGAACTAGCATTGGTAGGAGAGAACCCTAATCTCATTGCAATATACGGAAAGATACTAAAGAGTCTACAAGGAAAATGAAGCGTAAATCAGCAGCAGACTTAGTGTATAGGTGTAGGTGTCAGGGAGAGTGCCGTAGTGATGCGGTATTAGCGAGTTGTATTATGCGCACCTCTGAACCTGATTCTTATTGCCAGTACTGCAAGGCTGATATTACAGAAACATTAAAGCATCGTCTACGAAGGGCTACAGTATGAGGAAGGCTTACTATGAGAAGGATAGTATCCGCTTTACTACTCAGTATTACATTTACGTTAGCCGGCGCAACTACAGCCAATGCTTATATGGGCATGTCTTATGCAAATGCTTACAGAATGACACTAAGAATTCACAATTGCGAAGAGCCTACTTGGCATGTAAAAGGCAAGTACTATCGTGGTGGGTTAGGTTGGCGCCCTGCAACATGGCTAACCTTTCGTCTACCGTGGATGCCTACAACAATGGATATGGCCACAGTAAGAGAGCAGGTAATAGCCATGCAGAGGTTCGCTAAGCGTTACGGCTGGCCCGACCAGTTAGGATGTCATAAGGGTGGGTACTAATACAATACCAGAGTGGGAGTATAAGATAGTCTCACCAGTAGAACATAGGTTGGATGCTACAGAGACACTAGTGATAGGACATAGGTTCGGATACACTAAGCGTAGGCGTTACAAGACTGAGACTAAGTTCACAGGCTTTCAACCGTATTGTAGTTGTAAGTGGAAGTCTAAGATTTGGTTTAGGTCTAAGTTCTTAGCACAAATGCAGCACCATGAACATAGTAAAGCCTTTACAGAGCGTCAACCTAGTCTATTTGAGATAGCGAGAAATAATGAAGGTAAGTCTTGAGGGGCTAATCGTTCTAATAATAGTGGGGTTATGCGTTCTTGTAGCGATGGCTGCACTATTTAGGGAAATATGGCCGGTAGCATTAGTAGTATTCGCTGGCTATCTATGGTATAAAAGAGATAAGGATAAGCGTAGTCACAAGTGCTTAGACTGTGAAATGAGGGAACTACATAAGCATGACATTTAGAGAACGACGTAAGATTGAGTATCACTCTTGTGACTTAGTACCACCAGATGAACACCGACTATTTTGGTTAGTAAAATGTTCTAATGGTGACCTAGTAAAGTCTGAGCGTAATAAGGTACAAGCATTAGCATTAATTTATGAGCACTTTCTTACCTTGACATTACAACAGGCACTAGCAGATGGTACTTATGAGTTTGATGATAGTTCTATAGATGATGTTCGTCTTAAAGAGATAGCACAGATACCACTAGATGTGGTAGACATAAGATACTTTGGAGTGTACTAATGCATATATTACATAAGTGGTCTAACTGGACCGAAATAGAATCTTTAGCATTTCAGTATAGGCTTTCGGGGGTACCAATAGGTTCTACTGTTTATAAAGATATTCAAACTAGAACGTGTACTAAGTGTGGTAAATCAGAGAAAAGGATACTATGAATCGCTTATCAATTACTAGACGTCTAGGAGTGTGGGCACTAAAGCACCCCGATACGATGAATAATAGCAAGACGCTACAGTTTCTAGCGCGAACTCTACCAAAAGGTTATCGAAAGATAACGAAGAAGTAGAAGGAAAGGAGATAGATGGGTGGACTATCCGATGAATACAAGTATCCTAAGTCACCCTATTTACAAAGTACTATGGACAGAGTAGATAGACTTGAAGATAGAATGGCTCTAGCAGATGCAAATGCTAGGAGACCATTAAATATGCCAATGGAAACAAGTATTAAATGGGTACAGAGTACTACTCTACAACCCGGTTATGTATCATCTAAGAGAAGGAAGGTTAGTATGCCACCAGAGGAAATTGTAGAAGTTGACTATGAATCTTATATTGGACAAATAGTTAACAATAATTCTGCAAATCTATATGTAGAAGTAGTAGGTGTAGCAGGTGATTACGTTGCAATTAGAGAACGTCCTGATAATACACCTATCCTTGTACCTAAGGGATGGCTTAAGCTTTGGTAAGGCTTATGCGTTTGGCTATTGCCCACACTAGGGGAGGCCTAGAGGTGAATAGTAGATAGTGTAAACGTGGTGCTAGGACCGTCTAGACTAGCAGTCGTAAGTGGAGGTGGGTTACGGCACAATGCAATACTCCAACAATAGAGAAGGATAGAAATGTCAGATAAAGTAACCATTAGTAGTGGTGATGTAGCCACGATACAAGCAGGACAGATAGTACCAGCAGCAGATAGTATTAGTGCCGTCGATAAGATGGACCTAGAGCAGTATCAGGCTTGGCTTGCTAGCGAGTCTATCAACCTTGTAGAGTTCAAGGGTGGTGATTGGGACTTAGTGGGTTCTAAGGATGAACTTATTGGAGTTCCTTTCGTCATCGCTAGGATTCGTTTTAACACGAACGATAACGATGAAGTAACATTCGTTAGTGTTTGTGCTTACACGAAGGACCGTAAGGTTGTATTCAATGATGGCTCTACTGGCATCTTTGAACAACTTAGTGCATATGTTTCTAAGCACGACCGTACTACGGCTATCTCCTGTCCTAAGGGTCTAAGGGTTAGTCGCTACGAGTATGTTAATGATAAGGGTGTTACCACTCCTGCTGCGACGTACTACATCGTCTAATGGTAAACACCCCTAAGCCTCGTAAGAAGCCGGGGAAGAAAAGTATCGCTAAAGCGGGGGGTAGTAAATCTGCTACCCCTCGCAAAGCGGTGCCTAAGCACAAGTATGCTACTAGACCACTTAGTAAACGAGAAGAAAGAGAGATAGTTAAGGGTGAATCTCCTAGGGCTGCTAACGAACGTAGACTAGCACAAGATAGAGCATACTTCGAGAGTCAAGATAAGAAGATGTTATTTAGAAGTGTTAAGTCTGAGAAGTTCCCTAAGGGAATTCCTATTCGAGATTTTGCATATCGTACTAATGAGAAAGGTGAGATTACTAGATACGTCTACGTTCATGACAATAGTTTTACTCTTACTCCAAGAGAGTTTAATGATATAGCGGACAATCCACTAGCCATTCCTCACTACGTTCCTATTCATGGAACTAGAAAGACTGGTAAGAAAGGTATAGTTGCATATCGTAACAGTAGGACTAATGAAGTAGTTACACCTTACTATCGTTTTCAAGTGTTTGGTAAGAAGTTCAGTACTATTCCAAACTTTAGACCAACACCAGAAGAAGTAGAGCGGTCACGACTATACTATGCTAGTCTAGAGTATTGGAAGCGTAAGAATAAGGAACGTAGCGAAGACCTAGTTACATCGTACCGACTAAAGAAGTTAGCAGTTGATAAGATAGAAATGACAGAGCAGGACGTAATAGCAGACCCTGAGTTTCAGGCGCTATGCGAGGAACTAATAGCCTTTAATGCTGAACAGCAGCAGTTTACTAAAGAATATGTAGGGTCGATAGACTTTGTTAAAGAAGAATATAATGAACGATATGATACAGACATTAGTGAGTTTACTGTAAACGATTTAAAGAATCTAGTAGGTTCTAATGAAAGGTATCAGGAAGTACTAGTAGAGTTAGGGCGCCGTCTTCCTAGTGAAGATAGGCCGGTCGGTTCTTATGGACCGGGCTACATAAAGTTAGTAGTCGTTCATCACTTTGAGATGTTAATGGGTGCTACAGCGTTTGAAGGAGACGAATAGTGTATGATCAAAATACAGTAAGACTACTTAAGACTATAGGTAGATGCGAAGTGTGTCCATATTTAGATACTAGTAATTGTCCCGGTATTGAAGTAATGGGGCGTATAGTATGTGGTGGCGGTATACACCGACATACTTATGTAGAGTGGATGAACATAAGAGAGAATATAGTTCGTGCCAAGTAAAGAATATCGTCAACTAAGATTACTACAAGGCCGTCCTATAGTGGAACCTAAACGTCCCGGTAATAGACATAAGCCGGGCTATAAGGCTCCTAAGAAACAGGAGTATGAGAAGCGAGATAGTAAGTGGGAGCGTAGAAGCATAGTAGCGTGGGATGGTGAGGGTGCTAATAATGCAGATGGTAAGCATATCTATAACCTCCTAGCCAACTCGCAAGGCCATCACATAGTAGACATTAGTGGGTTAGATACACTACGAATCTTTGCATTCTTTATTAAGTATAGTAATACCCAAGACATTAATGTTATCTATGGTGGCTCTTACGATGTTAATATGATTCTTAAAGATATGCCTAAGGATAAACTTCAACTATTATGGGATACTGGTAAATGCTATTGGGAAGGCTATCGTATTAGTTGGGCGCCTCGTAAGCGGTTTAGTATTCAGAAGGTAAACCTTAAGGGTAATGGTAAGACATTTGTACTATGGGACGTAATTGGATACTTCCAGAGTACATTTGTAATAGCCTGTCGTAGATGGCTAGGAGACTTACCAGTACTAGATGATATACAAAACATGAAAGAAAAGCGTAGTGAGTTCAAAGCAGAAGATATAGAGGAAGTCATTGAGTACAACCGTAAGGAATGTATACTACTGGTACTACTGATGGAGCGCCTATTCGCTTCACTAGATGAGGCTAATGTAGAGTTAGTAAGGTACGATGGGGCCGGCTCTATTGCAGCAGCACTACTTAAGATGAATAATGTTCGGGATTACAAGGGTAGAATTCCTGCCGTAGTAAATCGCTACGCGCAGTTCGCATATAGTGGAGGTAGAATTGAAGCGATTAAGTGTGGGACTACTACTAGACCTACTAATATTTATCGTTATGACATCAATAGTGCTTACCCATTCGCGGCTCTATCTTTACCGAGTTACAAGGGTGCTATCTGGTCTAAGGAAGAAGTATGGAATGGGGATAACAATTCCTTAGTAGCCGTGACATTCCACTTTAGGGATACACTACCATTCTATCCTTTATGGTATAGAGATAATCATGGTAGTATTACTTATCCTCAGCGTGGTAGAGGTGTGTATTGGGGTCCAGAAATAGCGAACCTATTTAAGTACTTCCAAGAGGGTTTAGACTTTGAGATAGAGTGGGCTATTAACTGTAAGATTACAGATGATACTAAGCCATTCGCTTTCATCGAAGATTTGTTTACGTTAAGAAAGAAGTTTAAGGCCGAAGGTAGTATGGCTAGTGAATCACTCAAGTTAGGACTTAATAGTGTCTATGGTAAACTCGTACAACAGGCAGGCTATCGTGAAGGTAGAATCCCTACTTATCACCAACTCTTATGGGGCGGACAAATTACCTCTATCACTAGAGCACGTCTCTTTGATATTGCTATGCAAGCCCCGAAGGAAGTTATTAGTTTTGCGACTGACGCTGTTTTTACTACGACGCCATTGGACCTGTCTATTGGTGGAGAACTAGGAGAGTTCACTTACGATAAGTTTAAGGGTATGACTATTGTACAAGCAGGGGTCTATTTCTTAGATGATGGTACGAAAGGATGGTATGACAAGTTTAGAGGATTCGATAAGGGTTCGCTACAACGCGAGGAAATTATTAGCGCCTGGGCTAACAATACAAGTTACGAGGCTACACTTAGAAGATTCATTGGACTTGGTAGTGCCCTTATGGCTACTAATTTTAGTTGCTGGACGGAATGGAGAACAGATAGTAGAAAACTTGATATTAGGCCAACTGGTAAACGTATTGCAGGTAGCAGAACAGACTATGCTAACGGACTTAGAAGCACTCGGCCTGCACCCAATATTACCCCCGACGTAATGAGTGAACACTATTATATCGAGTGGATAGATGGTAAGAAAAACAGTGAGAAGCAAACTATAGGGGGAGTTCCCCTAGAAGTTCTAATAGATGAGGATGAAGATGGGAGCCACTAAGCAAAATCCCTTACACCCTAGGGACCATGAAGTACTAAGTGAGAAGCAGGGAGTACAGTATTGGTTGTCTCTTAAAGACTTTAGTGATAGGTCTATTGAGCAATTGATAGCATGGATTAAAATGCCCGTAGGAGAAAACCTACTTGGACAGAAATTGGAGAATTTAGATGAGCGATAATGAACAAGATAAGGAACCAGACCCTACACCAGAGCCTGACAAAGTAGTAGAGGATATTAAGGATGACCTTAAGGATGGTGGTCTTACTGTTGAGCACTTAAAGGCACTAGAGACTCGTCTTGAAGCGCGTATTCAAATGCTCTCTAAGGACAAGTCTAAGGGTGAGGAAGATAAGGCAGCACTACAAGCACAACTAGAATCACTAGGTTCAAGACTAGACGACCTTATTAGGACAGCAGAGGAACGTGATAAGCCTCGTAATGATGAGAGTACTATTGTCATACCACCTAAAGAATTAGACCCTCCTACTCACCAGAATAGTGCAGAAGTAGACGCAAAGCCTGAGAATCAACAGGGCCCTCCTAAGAAAAAGCGAATGGCGTGGTGGTAATATGGAACTAACTAAAGAGGATTGGGCTAAGCGCCAACTATCTGCACAAGGTAATGGTAACCCTAGTCCAGAGTCTATTCAATTCTATGTTGATATTCTTAACAAGGTAGAAGATGAATCTACTATGGACTCTCAAGACCAAGAATTTAGGAAATGGGTTAGAGAAATGTATGAGCGAGATGTTAAGAATTTCTCACAAGGATTTCTTAAGAGGCGCAAGATGGTTAAGGACCGTAAGAAGCAACAGAAGCGGAGGAAGTAATGGTAGATGCACTAAGTGACGCTTTCGCGTCTATGCCACCACCTACTAGATTAGCACCAAAAATGGATATTACGTTTGGTGCTCCTAATGTTACTGCACCAGACCCTAGAACTGGTAATGTTCCTAGTGGTAGAGGTCGTGGTAGGCCTCCGGGTGCTAAGAACAAACCTAAGGAACCAGAACTAGGACGTAATCCTACTCAGCGTGTAGTCATTCCACCTAGTCGTGGTAATACTACACCTACTACACCTGACGAGGCAGAGGCTAAGAAGGCCGCTAAGAAAGAACGTGCTGAACAGTATAGTACTTGGATAGTAGATGAACTTAATGACAAAGTTCTTATGATGATTATTGGGGCTGGCGTACCGGCAGAGGCTATCTATACTGCTGGTAGAGTACCACCTAAAGCACAGACTAACCCTCATCTTACCGACTTTGGTAATGCTATTGTTATCCCCGCCGATGTTGCTGATAGTTGGGGTAAGTTATTCGCTGAACTAAGTTATACTGACGCCGGCTCTAAGGTTACTAAGCAAGCCGATAATGGATTACTAACTATTGGCTTTGCTGCTCTTACTGCTTTGTTTAGTACTTATCGCTACAGTCAACAACTTAAGCCTGTACTAGAAATGATTAAGCAGGCTCAAGCAGCGAAGTTAGCAGCATCACAAGAGAGAAGTGAAGATGGAACTACGGGGACAGAAGTATAATATTACACTTGGGGAACTAGAAGGATTCTTACGAATGTTGACTGAAACTATGACTCCCGAACTTCGCTATAAGGTTAGAGAGATACCTATACTTATAGAGTATAATGGAGACATAGCAGAATTTGTAATTACGAAGGCTGTTAGTGGTAGAGAAGGCGTGGTCCTAACTATGGACCTCATATTTTAAGGAGAATGTAGTGAGTGATGAAATAGGAGATAGCAGTTTTAGTAGTTTGACTGCTGAACAGCGTCGTCTTAATGATGCTAGTGATTGGGATAATTGGGCTGCTAATATAGAGTTTAAGTTAAGCCGTACTAGTACTATAGCGATGGGTGCTCTAGTAGGTGCAGCAGCAGGACTAGCACTAGTAGGGCTACAGAGTACAGTAGTTATCAAACTAATGAAAACTCAGGCTCAAGTAGTATTAGCAATTAATACAATGGTAGGTAGTGGTACTGAACCGGGGCCATCTAGTAGTGAACGCTATTCAAAGCCTAGTGGTATGGTTAACACAGAGGCTGCACCCGTAGACCCGGAAGAATTAGATGAACTAACAAGACTAATAAATGCATCTAAGAATGGTGAACTACCAGAGTTTAATGAGCAGTAATGGATAGAGAGATAAGGATGATACTTAGTGATGAGGAGATAGCACAGATTAAAGACCTCATGGTTAAGTTAAATCAACCACTATGGAAGTCTTTTATCCCACCGGGGCTAAATACACTAGTAAAGAAAGTAGAGAAAGCCATACATGGTAACAGTTAGAACATCATCAGTAGTAGAACTTAGTAATGAGGATTGGCACGACATCTTAGGAATTCTTAGAGTGGAGGCGCTAACAGTAGTACACCCCACACTAAAGCGCCGTGCTAGGTATCTCTTTACCGAACTTGAAAGGAAGGTTAAGAATAATGAAAGTTAGTGATTATGAGTTAGTAGCATTTGACTTAGAGACTACTGGTATTGACCCTTTCTATGATGTACCAGTATCGTATCAAGTAGGAGAAGTTAGTGGGTTTGTTAATCCTGGTAGAGAGATTCCTCAAGGTGCTATCGATATACATGGTATTACAGATGCTATGGTTTCTAATGCTCCTTCGCTAATTGAAAGTACTTTTGAGATTAGAGATTTACTAGAAAGTGCTTGGCAGAATCGTAATATTATCATAGGTATGAATGTATCCTACGACCTTACTATGATTTATAATCTCTTAGAACAGTACGGTAGTTTTATGGTAATGGGCCCAGTATTAGATGTTCTAGTAATCGACCGAACATGGGATAAGTACCGTAAGGGAAGTCGTAAACTATCGGCACTATGTGAACACTATGGAGTTGAACTAAAGAACGCTCATACTGCTAGTGCAGACGCTCAAGCATGTATAGATATTTTTGCTAAGCAGGTAGAGAAATGGCCGTGGTTAGAGACACTTACTATGGATGATAATGGTAAGTTAGCCTCTTGGTATGTAAAGTGGTTAGATGGGTACTCAGATTACTTAGTTAGGCAAGGTAACGACCCTATTCCTAAGGGTCGGTATAGTTGGCCCATTCATAGTAAGGAAGTATAGTGGCTATAGCAACACTTAAACCTAACGACCGCTACGCAGTCATCGGTAAGACTGGTAGTGGTAAGACTCAAGAGGCTATCGTACTAGCATCTATGTTCGCGCAGCAACTACACTCCCCTTGGGAAGTATGGTGGATGGATACTAAAAACGAGCCTAGTGACATTAGACAACTCCGTAAGTGGGGAGCCTGTAATGGTGCTGTTCCTAAGGACATAGCAAGACCGGGTGGACTACGAAACTTCTTATACTTTAAGATAGATTCTGATAGTGGGTTCTCTACTATTGACTTAGCACAGGCTAAAATGGCTGAGGCATACGACCGTAAGCATGTCATTGTAGTTGTCGATGAGTACACGCAGGTATGCCCATCCGTACAGAACGCCGGCTACGCTCTTAATAACATCATGACTAGAGGTCGAGGTAGGAACGTAGGTCTTATTGGTCTTACTCAGGAGCCTGTATTTATCCCCCGTATGCTACTTACGCAGGCAAGTCATGTAGCATTGTTCACAGTAACAGGTACTAGGAACCTTAAGTACTTGAAAGATATGTGTCCATCTTATGTACCCCCACTAAAGCAAGGTGACCCTCACGGTTTCTACTGGAGCCACTTAGACGGTAGTGCAGAATGGGCTTACTACTCTAACCAGCGGAAGTGGGCTGATAGTCTCCAATTCGCACTACCAAAGCCACCACCAGTTAGCGAGGCGTAATAAATTCCCGGTGTCATGTTTCAAAAATCATTCTTATTTTGTAGGGGCCATCGACTAAAATGCGTAGTACGGGGGATAACTCCGTAATAAACGCAACCATTAGGAGATAATAATATGGATGTTATTACTCCCAGTAGTGCCAGACATATTACCATTAACTTGGGAAATGTAATGACTATTGGAGTATTAAGCCTGTTATGGTACGGACTTGCTACTTGGGGTAGTAATGCTGTTGCTAAGCAGGATTGGCCAGTTGTTAGTCCACTAGCCGTGGGCGCTCAAAATTACCTACATGCAGCATAAGGAGATAAGAAAGATATGGTAGCAACCAAAACAGCGCCTGCTAGCGCGTCTACAGGAGGACCGGGTAGTTTTCTTCAAAATGCGCCCCGTAAGTTCTATAGCGTCACAGGCACTATCCCAATTAACAGCGGTGGCGCTGCTACGCAGGTAACATGGAACCAGCAAGTTCCTATTATCCCTGCTTATTGTGTTAATGTCCACCTTAATATTCAGCAACAGTTGAAGGTAACATTTGCTGCTAACGGTGACAAGTGCTTTATCTCACCCTACGCACCTTATAGTGGTTGGAATAACCAGATTACGCTAGGTGGCGCTCCTCCGTGGGCACCTACCGAACTTACTCCGTGGTATCTAGATGACCTCGTATGCCGTACTAACTACGACCCATCTTACCCCGGTCTTGGTGGTGCTAACTCAGGTTACTCTGTTACCGCTGGTAGTGCAAACTTCCTAGCGAACATTCTAGACGTGGGCCAAGCAGGATGGATTAACCAGATTGGTAGTCTTACCCCTGCTCTGTCATTGGTAGCAGCGTCTACTACTGACAACCTTAACCCCGGCGCTGTAGTTACGAATACCTCTGGTGGTGTTAATGCTACATTGATTCTTAATGCTACGTTCTCTATCCAGATGCGTTTGCAGCGTAAGCGTCACCTACTATGGGGTGCTATCCCTTTTGGTGACCCTGAGAACCGACCTAATAACATTATGCAGCAACTTCCACTAGTCGGTAATACTCCCGAACAGTCTATCTTTGTTAGCCCACCCGCTAACTCTGCTTCACTGGTTGCGATTAATAACACGCAGACTACGATTGTTGCTACATATGAACTAGCGTACATTGACTTGCTGCCTAGTGGTGTTCAAGTACCTGAGCCTACTGTTGGCTTTGGCTTGCAACTTACCGCTGGTACTATCTCAGGTATTATTGCTGGTTCTTATGCAACAGTTACTCACCGTACTGCACAAGCCTATACGGGTATTCATCATATCCTCGTTAATGGTGGTGTAGGTGCTACGCCTGCTTATGCAACTCCTATTCAAAGTAACTACTTCGGCCTATGGGATGACCAAGACCCACAGTCTGCTAGGTGGCAGTTTGACTCAACTACTAACACCTTTCAGCAGTACTTTGACCAGTGGCATAGGTTCAAGCGTCAATACCCACTTAAGGGCCAGTACACAGTAGACCTAGAGAATGGTGTCTATCCCGAGATTCCTAGCGTTGACCCCTATGACGCTATTATGTCTCCGGACGCTACCTATGCTCAGGCATTTAGTGTACCTGTTACTCCTGCCATGACTACGGCTCTCCGTATTCCTAATGGTGTTACGACTGTTAACCCGTACTTTAGGTTCTACGCCTTTGGTCTTGTTAAGGTCCCGTACTAAAGGAGAACTTAATGGCTAACGTAAGTCAAGAACACGTTACACCACTAACTATTGGATGGGTAGTACTTCTGGTATCTTCTCTCCTAGTTATTGCTACTATGAATCACTTCGCAGACAAGTAAGAAAGGTCCATAATGAAACTCGATAAGACTACAGTTGTAGGTGGCATCGAATTGCTGGCAGGTCTATTCCTGCTATGGCATGGGTATAAGAGGGTATTCTAAGTCATGGCTATGCTCGCTGCTGAGGGTGCCGACGTAGGTGCTAGTGCCGTATCAGGTACTACATCTAGTGGGGACAAGTTTAGTCCCGGTCAAAAGACCGGTGCTCTTAGCCGAGCATTACCAAAACCTAGAACTCACCATCCCTACATCGTAGGTATTACTCTAATGGCTGTTGGAGCCTTTGCGTTAGTGGGTAGTATCACCGGTACTCTACCAAGTATGATAGCAGCACTATTTGTGCCTAATGCTTTGGTAGATACCGGTGGTAATCTACCTATTGGACTACAACAATTCTTAGTCAATACAAGTGGGAGTAATGCTACACAGGGCGCTACAGATGCTGCAGCGATATTATTAGCAGGCCAATAATGCAAATGCCTAATGTTAGTCCTAACTATGCTTTCTTTGTATCCTTCGCACTATTTGTTGTATGGATGCAACGTAATAAAAGGTGGGCACTAATGATTCATACGATGGATGGTACTTACACGATTAGGCAACCATAATGCCCGGAACTATACCTAACGACCCTACAGCAGCACCTAACCCTACATCAATAGCAGACGCTTATAACACTAGTACTAGCACCGCTGGTGGTACTACTGGAGCACCTGCTACACCCGGCGGTACGTTTCTTATGACTGATGGATGGTACGTCGCTATAGCATGTGCAGTAGGATTTGCTACCGCAGATACTAGAGTCGGACCTATTGTTGCTGGTATTCTAACAGTTGCACTAATATTTCAATTAACACTTCTACTACAAGGAAAATAATATGGACGAAGTAATAGGCGCCTTTGCTGCTATTGCTATGGGAGTCATTGTTATCGCTGGTATCTATCAGTTGAATAAGAAAGGTTCTCCACTAGTACCAGCAGCACAGTCGATTACTAACACAACTCTTACTAGCATCTTTAAGTAGGTCTAATGGGAAAGTTTATTGATGCTATATTAGGACGGCCTGCTACACCACCTCCTATGTTTACAGGTAATAGTGCTGCTACAGAAGGTCAACCTGTACCCGTAGCATATGCCCATGAACCAGTTAGTCCATTGTCTGCTAGTCTTGATAATAAGGCTGCTGTAGGTGCTTGGCCAGACATTTTAGACGCTGCGGTTACTAAGTATGATTGGGTACCAAGTAGACTAGTCGAAGTTAGAGCCGAAAATATCCCCGGTAACTATGGTAACGAAACTAGTAAGGCACTATTTGGTTTTAGGTGGCGTGACTTTGTAGGTGTAGGTGACTACCCAGTAGAGGGATTTAGTAATCCTTATATACCAGAGTATAATGAACTTGTCCCTATCTCTTGGGGTCTACGAGTTCCTAACTCAAATACACCATCGAATACTACACAGCAAAAGGGTTCGATTACTATTCAAACTAAGCCGTCTACTTGGGAAGGTCAAAATACGGCTTCACTATTAAGAAATGGAGTTGTACTTAACTAATGCCTGAAACTAAAGAAGATAAGAAACCAGGGCCTAAGGACAGTCCTAAAGGTGGTATGGATGCTAGTAAGAAAAAGCATATCATCATCGCTGGTGCTGCGGTAGGTGGACTAGTATTACTCTACTTATGGTACTCTAATAAGCAAAGTAGTGCTTCTAGTACTGCTGCCAATACTACTGGTACTCCTGTTAATGGTAGTGGTATTACTTCCTATCTCGGTAGTGGTCAGAGTTCTGATGGTAGTGGGCTAGGTGGGGCAACAATT
>Ga0182012_10005233_pt1 | contig 13454 bp, 13 predicted proteins | sample 612S2SmetaG_FD_120486 | JGI IMG/M metagenome (GOLD analysis project Ga0182012, IMG submission 120486) | Permafrost microbial communities from Stordalen Mire, Sweden - 612S2S metaG | ecosystem: Environmental > Terrestrial > Soil > Wetlands > Permafrost | place: Sweden: Stordalen | collected... | reverse complement strand
GGCAGCAACCGCACCATAAGTCCGTTGCATTCGGCCAACAGTGTCTCGTTGCTGTCGACCAATTCCGCGGACACAAACGCCTTGCGGCCGTCGGTACCGGTGACCCGTCCGCGTACCACCAGCGGCGCATTGATGGGGGTGACTTTGCGGTAGTCGACGTGCAGCGAGGCCGTCCGGCTGATCGGCCGTCCCGCAGCGTGCGAGATCATCCCGAACATGTGATCAAACAGCAGCGGCAGCACACCGCCGTGCACCGCGTGGTTGCCGCCGACGTGGAACCTGGTGAAATACCCCTCCATTTCGACACCGTCGGGGTCGAACCGGGTCAGCGTCCAGGGCGGCAGCAGCAGACTGCCCATGCCAGGTAGGTCCGGCGCGCGCCCGGCTGGTGCCTGGCCTTCGTCGGCCTGAAACGGGCCCAGCAGCTTCACCAGCGCGGCGGCGCGATCGGCCGCGTCGTTCCAGACGTCGTCGCCGGGGTCAGCAGACACGGCAAGGTCCTGTAAGTGCCGCATGGCCGCCACGAACCGGACGAATCCCGGGCCGGGGCTGGCCGGAGTGTATTCGGGAAAACCTCCGTGATGCTCGTATTCGGGGTCAAGGTCTTTGGGGTCAGGGTCTTTGGGGCCAGGGTCTTTTGGGCCAAGGCCCCGGCTCGCGGCAGCATCCGTCACGGGCGGGCTTGCAAGAGGTCGCGTCGCACAATGGTCTGGTCGCGTCCCGGACCGACGCCGATACACGAAACCGGGGCTCCGGCAAGCTCTTCGATTCGCAACACGTAGTCGCGCGCTTTGGCGGGCAGGTCGTCGAAATCCCGCGCGCCGGAGATGTCCTCCGACCAGCCCGGCAATTCCTCGTAGATGGGTTCGGCACGGTGCAGATCGCTCTGGGTCATCGGCATGTCGCGCAGGCGCGCCCCGTCGATCTGATAGCCGACGCACACCGGCACCGTTTCCAGGCTGGAGAGCACGTCGAGCTTGGTCAGGAAGTAGTCGGTGATGCCGTTGACCCTGGTGGCGTAGCGGGCGATGACGGCGTCAAACCAGCCACAGCGCCGCCGCCGCCCGGTGGTGACCCCAAATTCGCTTCCGGTCTTGGACAGGTAGTCGCCGTTCTCGTCGAAGAGTTCGGTGGGGAACGGACCCGAACCCACCCGGGTGGTGTATGCCTTGAGGATTCCCAGCACGGTGGTGATCCGGGTGGGCCCGATGCCGGACCCGACGGCCGCGCCGCCCGCAGTCGGATTCGACGACGTCACATAGGGATAGGTGCCGTGGTCGACGTCTAGCAGCGTGCCCTGCGAACCTTCCAGCAATACCGTTTCACCGGCCTCCAGGGCATTGTTGAGCAGCAGTCTGGTGTCGGCGATACGGTGCCGGAAACCTTCCGTCTGCTCCAGCAGGGCCTCGACCACCTGGTGGGGATCCAGCGCCCTGCGATTGTAGATCTTGACCAATATCTGGTTTTTGAGCTCCAGCGCGGCCTCGATCTTGTGGGTGAGCAGCTCGGGGTCGAGCACGTCTGCGACCCGGATGCCCATGCGGGCGATCTTGTCCTGGTAGCAGGGGCCGATGCCGCGTCCGGTGGTGCCGATCTTCTTGCTGCCCATGTAGCGCTCGGTGACCTTGTCGATGGCCACGTGGTAGGGCAACAGCAGATGTGCGTCAGCGGAGATCAACAGCTTCGAGGTGTCAACACCGCGGGCTTCGAGACCTCGCAGTTCGTCGAGTAACACACCGGGGTCTACCACGACACCGTTGCCGATGACGTTGGTGACGCCGGGCGTCAGGACTCCCGATGGAATCAGATGCAGCGCGAAATTCTCGCCGGTAGGCAAAACGACGGTATGCCCGGCGTTGTTGCCACCCTGATACCGCACTACCCACTGCACACGCCCGCCGAGCAAGTCAGTGGCCTTACCTTTGCCCTCGTCGCCCCACTGGGCGCCGATGAGGACGATTGCCGGCATGACGTGCTCCCACCTAATCCCGCCTGTTTAACCCTGCTTATTGCAGTCCAGCCGGGGAACTACCTTAGCCTGGCGACGATGCGGGCCGATCAAGGCCCGCTGAGGAGCCGGGCAATTCAGCTTGAGCTCAGCAGGTCGCGAGGAGCCGATGACGTAGCCGATATAAAGGGGGCGTGAACACGGCCGGGAACACCCCCAGCGTTGCGGTGTTGGTGTTCGGCGATACACTTCCCCGGCAGCAATGGAGCCCGCTGACCGGCCTGCCCACCCGCCGCATCGACGCTCCGGCCGATATCGACGCCGTCATCGGCATCTACCGGCGGCTCGTGGTGCTCGGCGCCGACGCCGACCTGGCCACGGTGTTGAGCCGATTGTTGCGCGCCGACCGGCTCGACACCGAGGTGGCCTACGCGCCGCGCCGGCGCACCAGGGCAACCCGGGTGTATCGCTTACCGGCCGGGCGTCGAGCGGCGCGGCGTGCCCGGCGCGGCTCCGCTCGGCGGGTGAACCTGATCCGCGACGAGACTGGCTCGGTGATCGTCGGCCGGGCCGGCTGGCTGCCGGCCGACAACCAGCAGCCGATCCACGGCGAGGCGGTGGTCGACGACACCCAGCTGTTCGAAGGCCATGTCACCGGCGTGTCCATTGAGCCCACACTGGCCATGCCGGGCCTGCGGGCCAGGCTGCACGGCACCGGAATCTGGCGCCGGTGGATCGCCGGCCGCGCAGTCCAGCTGGGCAGCACCGGTGTCACCGTGGTACGTGACGGTATCCCGGCCGCTCGCCCGGCACGCCGATCGACGTTGTACCGCAACGTCGAAGGATGGCTGTTGGTCCGGTAGTTTTCGACCGGTGAGACTCTTATGAGAGACACCGGCGCGCGCGCATCGCTGCGACCCAGCCCGATCTTTCTGGCCTTGATCGGATTGACTGCGGTCGGGGGCGTGCTGGCCTGGCTGGCCGGCGCGACCGTGCGGCCCCTGGCCTATGCCGGGGTGTTCCTTTTCGTCATCTCCGGCTGGCTGGTGTCGCTGTGCCTGCATGAATTCGGGCACGCCGTGACCGCCTGGCGATTCGGCGACCAGGACGCCGCCGTGCGCGGGTATCTGACGCTGGATCCTCGTCGCTACAGCAATCCCGCGCTCTCGCTGCTGCTGCCGATGGTGTTCATCGCACTGGGCGGGATCGGCCTGCCAGGTGCCGCGGTGTATTTGCGGACCTGGTTCATGACGCCACTGCGTCGCACCCTGGTCAGTCTGGCAGGCCCGGCGGCCAATGTGGTGCTGGCGGGCCTGCTGTTGACGCTCACCCGGTTGCTCTTCGACCCGGACCACCCGGAACACTGGGTGCTCTGGGCAGGGGTGGCGTTCCTGGGCTTTCTGCAGATCATGGCGTTGGTGCTGAACCTGCTGCCGATCCCGGGCCTGGACGGTTACGACGCGCTGGAGCCGCATCTGAGTCCCGAGACGCAGCGCGCGGTGGCACCGTTCAAGCAGTATGGCGTGTTTTTGCTCATGTTCTTGCTTTTCGCACCGGGGCTGAACCGGTGGCTGTTCGAAGTTGTTTACTGGTTCTTCGACTTCTCCGGTGTGCCCCCAGTGCTGGCGAACTACGGCGACGCGCTGACCCGCTTCTGGCGCCAGTGGTTCTGAACGTTGCTATATATGCACTAGCGCGCATATATTAACGGGATGGGCGCCGGCCACAGTCACACCCCCGCCGAGGCTGACACGTCTCGGCTGATTCCCCGCATGATCGCGGCCGCGGGGATTTTGGCGCTGTTCTTCGTGGTGGAACTGACCACCTCGTTGCTGATCAACTCGATCGCGTTACTGGCCGATGCCGGGCACATGCTGACCGACGTCGTTGCCGTGTTCATGGGGCTGGCCGCCGTCACGCTGGCCCGGCGCGGCAGCTCGTCACCCGCGCGCACCTACGGCTGGCACCGCGCCGAGGTGTTCACCGCGGTGGCCAACGCCGCGCTGCTTATCGGGGTCGCGATGTTCATCCTGTACGAAGCGTTCGAACGGCTCCGTGAAACGCCGGCAGTCCCCGGCGTGCCGATGATCGTGGTGGCGCTGGCCGGGCTGGCCGCCAACTTCGTCGTGGCGCTGCTGTTGCGCTCGAACGCGTCCCAGAGCCTGGCGGTCAAAGGCGCCTACATGGAGGTAGTGGCCGACACCGTCGGCAGCCTCGGCGTGCTGATCGCCGGCGTGGTCACCGTCACGACGCACTGGCCCTACTCCGACGTGGTGGTCGCGGTGCTGGTCGCGCTCTGGGTGCTGCCGCGAGCTATCTCCCTGGCCCGCGCGGCGCTGCGAATTCTGTCCGAATCGTCGCCGACTTACATCGATGTGGAGGAACTGCGTTCGGCGTTGGGCGCCGTCGACGGCGTCACAGACGTGCACGACCTTCATGTATGGACGCTTTCGCCCGGCAAGGACATGTGCACTGCACACCTGACCAGCGCCGCCGACTCCGCCAAGGTGTTGCACGACGCGCGAGCGGTGTTGTCTGCCCGTGGACTGGACCACGCCACCGTCCAGATCGAGTGCCCAGACGGCGACTGTAGCGAGACTTTCTAAGAGTTGATCCGGCTAAAGCCCGAGCGCTGCGCGGGCTGCGGGGTCGCAATCGTCGAGCAGATCCAGGCAGCGCAGATATTCCTGGGTCTCGCCGATGGCATCGGCGGCCCGCGCCAGCGCCGCCACACACCGTAGGAAGCCGCGGTTGGGCTCGTGTGAATACGGCACCGGGCCGAAGCCTTTCCAGCCATTGCGGCGCAGCTGGTCCAGGCCGCGGTGATAACCGGTGCGGGCATAGGCATAGGCCGTGATGGCCCTGTCGTCTGCCAGCGCCTCCTCGGCAAGCGCCGCCCAGGCCACCGACGCCGCTGGATGTGCGGCGGCAACGACACCCGGATTCTCGTTGGCGAGCAGTTCGGCTTCGACGTCGCTGTCGCCGGGCAGCAGGATCGGATCAGGTCCCAGGAGATCACCCATTGGTGTCATGGCTCCTATCATGCCTTTCCGCCATTTCTGTGCCGATCCGGACCTCGACCGGCGCAATAACCCGGGGCCGGGTCAGTAAGCTCCAACTCATGCCCAATGCACCCGAGCCAGACTGCGGCGGCACGACCGACGAAGGGGCCACCGAGGAGCGCCCACTGGTGCCCAACGACACCGAGACCGAGACCGTGGTGATCAACAAACCCGATCCGGACAACGGTTCCGAGGCGTACCCGGAGGGACAGCAGCGCGATCGTCGTTTCACGGCACCTGGCTTCGACGCGAAAGAGACCACCGTCATCGCCACCACTCCGGAAGCCGCGACCGACGTCTTCGCACAGGCGCCGGGGCCGGGTCGTCCGCAAGCGCAGGTTGGGGTTCCTCTGAAAAGCGCTGCGCCACAATCGATCCCGCCCCGGGAGGGGGGTAACTTCCAGCCGTCCAGGCAATTCAACTGGGGCTGGGTGCTGGCGATTGTGGTGATCGGTTTGGCATTGATCGCGATCGCAATCCTGCTCACCGTGCTGTTGACCCGCGGTAAGAGTTCCAAAGTCTCGCAGGAAGACCAGGTGAGGCACACCATCGAGAGTTTCGACAACGCGGTGCAAAGGGGCGACCTGACCGAGCTACGCACCATCACGTGCGGTGCCACCCGTGACGGCTACGTGGACTACGACCAGCACGCGTGGGAGGAAACCTATCAGCGGGTTTCAGCGGCCAAACAATATCCGGTGATCGCCAGCATCGACCAGGTCGTCGTCAACGGCCGACACGCTGAAGCAAACATCACCACGTTCATGGCCTACGACCCGCAGGTCCGCTCGACGCGCAGCCTCGACCTGCAGTACCGCGACGACCAGTGGAAGATCTGCCAGACCTCCGGCGGCTAGCTGCTGACGGACTTGCCGGCGCAGTGTAGGTCGTTGCAGGCTTCCACGACGCGCTCAGTCATCCCGGCTTCGGCCTTCTTGAGGTAGCTGCGCGGGTCGTATACCTTTTTGGCGCCCACATCGCCGTCGACCTTCAGCACGCCGTCGTAGTTGGCGAACATGTGGCCGGCGATGGGGCGGGTGAACGCGTACTGGGCGTCGGTGTCGACGTTCATCTTCACCACGCCGTAGCGCAGCGCCTCCTCGATCTCGGACTTCTCCGAACCGGAGCCGCCGTGAAACACGAAGTCGAACGGCTTGGCGCCGTCCGCCAGCCCGAGCTTGGCCGCCGCCACCTTCTGACCCTGGTCAAGGATGTCGGGACGCAGCTTGACGTTGCCGGGCTTGTAGACCCCGTGCACGTTGCCGAATGTCGCGGCCAGCAGGTACTTGCCGTGCTCGCCATGCCCCAGCGCGTCAATGGTCTTCTCGAAGTCCTCCGGGCTGGTGTACAGCTTCTCGTTGATCTCGGCCTCGACGCCGTCCTCTTCGCCGCCCACCACGCCGATCTCGATCTCCAGGATGATCTTGGCGGCCGCCGCCTCCTTGAGCAGCTCCTGAGCGATGGCCAGGTTCTCGCCGATCGGCACCGCGGAGCCGTCCCACATGTGCGACTGGAACAACGGGTTCTTGCCCGCTGCCACCCGTTCGGCCGAGATCGCCAGCAGCGGGCGCACGTAGGTGTCGAGCTTGTCCTTGGGGCAGTGGTCGGTGTGCAGCGCGACGTTGATCGGGTACCTGGCCGCGATGCTGCGGGTGAACTTGGCCAGTGCGACCGCACCGGCCACCATGTCCTTGACCCCGAGGCCGGAGGCGAACTCCGCACCGCCGGTGGAGAACTGGATGATGCCGTCGCTGCCCGCGTCGGCGAAGCCTTTGATGGCGGCGTTGACGGTCTCCGACGATGTGCAGTTGATGGCCGGAAAGGCGTAGGAGTTCTCCTTGGCGCGTCCCAGCATCTCGGCGTAGACCTCGGGCGTTGCGATGGGCATGAAACTTCCTCCTGGAAAGGACCGGGTCCTCTCAGTATCGCAACTTCACGGTGATTGTGGGCAGCCAATGCGGGGACGGTATCTTAGGACATCATGAGCACCGCCGTGATGGCCTCGGGGAGCATCCTCGACCCGATGTTCTGGATCGGACCCAAGGGCCTGTTCGCGGCCGCGGTGCTGCCCACCATCCTGGTCATCGTCTTCGTCGAGACCGGCCTGCTGTTTCCCTTGCTGCCGGGTGAGTCGTTGCTGTTCACGGGCGGGTTGCTGGCCGCCCAGGGCACGCTCAACATCTGGGTGCTGGCACCCGCCGTCGCACTGGTCGCCATCCTCGGCGACCAGACCGGGTATTTCATCGGGCGCCGGATCGGGCCGGCATTGTTCAAGAAGGAAGACTCGCGGTTTTTCAAGCAGCATTACGTGACCGACTCGCACGCCTTCTTCGAGAAGTACGGGCCGGTGGCCATCATCCTGGCCCGATTCATGCCGTTCGTGCGGACGTTCACGCCAGTAGTCGCCGGGGTCTCGTATATGCGTTATCCGGTGTATCTGGCGTTCGATGTCGTCGGTGGCGTTTTGTGGGGCGGCGGCGTGACGTTGGCCGGCTACTTCCTGGGAAACGTGCCCTTCGTGCACCAGAATCTGGAAAAGATCATCCTGGTCATCCTGTTCGTGTCGCTGCTGCCGGCCCTCATCGCGGCCGGGCGCGGCTACCAGGGACGCCGTCGCGCAGCAAAAGACGAGCCCGACCTGGTGCTGCCTGAGTAGACCGCGGCACCTTCAGGAGACCCGCGCTCTGCGGTACTGAACGAAGCCGTCAAGCAGTTCTGGCCTGTCGATTGAACTCTGCTGCACCGCGTCGGCCGGCGCCGCACCGAGCAGTATCCGCTTGATCGGGATTTCGAGCCGCTTACCGGTCAAGGTACGCGGGATGCCGGGCACCACCAGAATGTCGTCCGGCACGTGCCTCGGGGAGGCCCCGTTGCGGATCGCCGTGACGATCGTCGAATGCAGTTCCTCGTCCAGCTCGACGCCGTCTTCCAAGTCCACGAACAACGGCATCCAGTAGCCGCCGTCGTCTTGCTCGACACCGACCACCAGGCAGTCGCGCACTTCGGGCAGGTGCTCCACCGCGCTATAGATCTCAGCACTACCCATCCGGACGCCCAGCCGGTTGAGGGTGGCATCCGAACGACCATGCACCACAACGGATCCCCGGTCGGTAATGGTGAGCCAGTCGCCGTGACACCACACACCCGGGTATTTGTCGAAGTAGGCGGCGCGATAGCGGCTGCCGTCGGCGTCGTTCCAGAAGAAGACCGGCATCGACGGCATCGGCTTGGTCAGCACCAGTTCGCCCTCTTCCCCGATGACCGGTTGTCCCTCGCCAACCCAGGCCTCGATGGCCGCGCCCAGGCATATGCAGTTCAGCTCGCCGGCAACTATCGGCACAGAGGGGCAGCCGCCGACGAAGGCCGTGCACACGTCGGTGCCACCGGACATCGAGATCACCGGAACCCGCCGGCCCAGACCCTCCTGCACCCAGCGGAACCCCGAAGCCGGCAGCGGCGACCCGGTCGACCCCACCGCGCGCAGCCCGTCGAGCGGATACGACTGACCCGGCGCGAGGCCCTGTTTGGCGCAGGCCATCAGGTAGCCCGCCCCTGCTCCGAGCACCCCGACCCCGGCATCGGCGGCAACCTGCCAGAGCCCGTCGGTCGTCGGATAGGTCGGGCTCCCGTCGTAGAGCACGATGGTGGTATCGACCAGCAGCCCTGACACCAGCAGGTTCCACATCATCCAGCTGGTGGTCGAGTACCACAGGAAGCGCTCTCCCCGGTGCAGGTCCAGTTGCAGACTCAGGTACTTCAGGTGCTCCAGCAGCGCGCCGCCGTGCCCGTGCACGATGCCCTTCGGCTTCCCAGTGGTTCCCGACGAGAACATGACCCAAAGCGGGTGCGCGAACGGTACCGGCAGGATCTCCAGTGGTGCGTCCGACGCCACCGCCGTAGCCCACGAAACTGTTTGCACCACTTGCCCTTCAGTGCCGGCGTCGAGGTCCAGTCCAAGCCGCGGCACCACCACCGTGGCCCGCAGCGACGGCATCGCCTCGCGGATCGCGGTCAGCTCGGTGCGCCGGTCGATGCGCTTGCCGCCATACACCGAGCCGTCCGTGGCGACCAGTACGACCGGCTCCAACTGGCCCAGCCTGGCTATCACGCCGTCGACGGACACGTCCTGGTTGCATACCGCCCAGATCGCGCCCACGCTCGCCGCAGCCAGCGCGGCGACGACGGCCTCACCCACGTTGGGCAGGTAGCCGACGACGCCGTCGCCGGACTTCACGCCCAGGCCGCGCAGGTAGGCCGCAAACGAGGCGGTCTCCCCCTGCAGGCGGGCCCATGACCATTCGGTCGAGCCGTCCTCGCCGGCCACGATCATCGCGGGGCGTTCGTCGGTCGCGTGCCGGAATATCTCGGTGGCGTAGTTGATCGTGGCGCCGGGGAACCACTCGGCACCGGGCATGCTCCGGTCGGCCAGCACCGCGGTCGGTGCGCTGGCCGCCTGGATGTCGTAGTAATTCCACGCGGCGTCCCAGAACCATTCGACGTCGTCCACCGACTTCGCCCACAGCTCTTGGTAATTGGCGTACTGACCGCGCCCGGTCCTGGTCAGCCACGCCTGGAAGTGACTGAGATTGGCGGCGGCGAGGGTCGTCTCATCTGGGCTCCAGCTGCCGTCGAGTCCGCTCATGACTTGCTCACGGCGGCGACGTTACAGGCGGCCTCCATCAGCATCCACCCCGAAAGCTGCACCGAAAGGTCCCGTTCCGCGATTTCGGAAGGGTTCACCGCGCCTCCGACGAACTGCGCCTGCCCGCCGCCCGCCGTGGGCAGCTCCGCCGCGCGATCCCAAAACGCCCCGAACAGCGGTAGTCCGTCCACTGTCTGCCGGTTGTCCCACGCCGATTTCGCCGACGTCAGCACCACGGTGCGGGCAGTGTCGCGGGCGGCGATGTCGTGAGCCGAGTCGCCCGGCAGCGTCGTGGCGACCAGTGCAAGGTAGCGGGCGGTGACGCCTGCGAACAGGCCACCATCGCCTCCACCGGAGCCCTTCAGCACCCCCGATGGCGCCATCTGCTCGCTGACGGCGGCGACCAGGCGGTGTACCCGGGCCGCGTGCCGGTCGTCATTAGTGCGGGCCGCCAGTTCTGTTTCCAGCCCGAGGACCACGCCCTGACAGTAGGTGTACTGCGCGCGGACCATGGAACCGCCTTTGATGCCGTCGAACACCAGGTGTGTCTCCGGGTCGATCAGCGTGCTGTCGATCCAGTCCGCCATCTGCTGGGCCCGCCGCAGTCGGTCTTGGTAGCGGGCCAGGAAGATCCCGGCCGGGCCGTTGGCCGGGGCGTTGAAGAACTGGTCCTGCTTGCGCCACGGGATGCCGCCACCGTCCTCGGGCACCCAGGCTTTGAGGAACTGGTCGGCGAGCTTCGGCAGTGCGCGCCTGCGTTTGACGCCGGTCAGTCGGTCAGCACGTTCCAGCGCCAGTGCCAGCCATGCCATGTCGTCGTAGTAGCTATTGATCCACGAGCCGTTGTTGCGCAGTCGATGTGAGCGGACCTGCCGGTTGATCTTGATGCGGCGTTCCGGCTGCGGATCACGCAGTTGCGCATCGATCAGGCAATCCAGCAAGTGCGCCTGCCACCAGTAGTGCCAGGTGCCGAAGAGCCGGTCGCGCCGCACCGACGGCCAGGCCACCACACCCAGTTGAGTTCCGGGCAGTGCCCACAGCCGGTTCAGGTGTCGTTGCTCGACGGCAGCTTCGGCGCTGGCTGCGCGGTTCGCCCATAGCTGATCCATGCCTGCAGATCCTGCCTTTATCCCTCGCCGGGTGTGCGTCCAGGGGGGGAATCCGCGAAATTCCGCCATCACGGCACACTCGGCGCCGTGAACGCACACTGAAGCGGCTCACCAGGCCCGGGTCAGGTCCGCGTGCTGCCTGATCCAGGCATGCATCGCGATCCCGGCGGCGACGCCCGCGTTGACACTGCGCGTCGAGCCGAACTGGGCTATCGACACCGTGATCGCCGCACCCACCCGGGTGTCGTCGGTGATGCCGGGACCTTCCTGACCGAACACCAATAGACACTCTCGCGGCAGCGCTGTCTCTTCCAGCCGCGCCGCCCCCGGCAGGTTGTCCACCGCCACCACCCTCAGGCCGGTGGCCGCCGCGAAGTCCAGCAGTTCGGCGGTGCTGTCGTGATGACACAACCGCTGATAGCGGTCAGTCACCATGGCGCCGCGGCGATTCCAGCGCCGGCGCCCGACGATGTGCACGGTGTCCACGGCGAATGCGTTGGCTGTGCGCACCACCGAGCCGATGTTGGCGTCGTGGCCGAAGTTCTCGATCGCGATGTGCAGTGGGTGCCTTCGGGTATCGATGTCGGCGATGATCGCATCCCGCGTCCAGTAGCGGTAGGCGTCGACGACGTTGCGGGTATCGCCGTCGCGCAATAGGACCGGGTCATACCGCGGGTCATCGGGCAGGTCACCCAACCAGGGCCCGACGCCAGCGGCCGGTGCGCCCCACTCGGTGGGCCCGGGCCCGGGCAATCCGGTTTCACTCATTTGGTAGTCCACACACCGGCGTGGGTGCCGGCGATTGCCACCGTCGCATAGAGCAAAGCCTCGTTGATTTCGCCTTGGGTGCACAACGACGCGTCGACGTGCACCGCGTCCAACGACGCGTCGGGCAGGATCAGCACCGATGCCCCGTACACCGCGCAGGCCGGGTTCAATCCCCGGCCGGGAAGAGTCGGCGAGGCGAGCAGCATCATCGGGCCGCCACGGCTCGCCGAATCATCGCGATAGCGGGCGGAGATCGCGTCCGCTTCCAGTCCCAGCAGCATGTAGCCGTTGCCGATGAACGCCCCGGCCTCACCGAGCTGCGCCCTGGTCACCGGGGTCCCGTCGGCACGCCAGGCCGACAGGCTTACGGTCTTGACCACCAGGCCGGTGTCGTTGGCGTTGGTCGGCAGCAAGCCCACCGGAAACGCCACCGGATAGGCCGCCGAGGTGTTCGGGATCCGGTCACGCGGTGAGTAGCTGTATACCCCGCGGACCTCGCTTCGCGATTTCAGCGGGCCCAGGCAGACCGTGCCGGAGAGCCGGTCGGGCGGCGCCGAGAGCGGTGAGCTGATGTCGTGCACACTGGCCAAAGCGGTGTCGCAGCTGCCCAGCCCGGCGGACTCCAACGGGTGCGCCAGCGCACCGTAGAGCCCGAAGCGAATGTCCTCGGGTTTGGCGTGCGGCGCATGCGGATCCGTCGGGGATGCGTCTACGTCGATCAGCACATAGTCGTCATCCCAGCGCAGATTCGACACCCCCATGTTCCAGCCGAACAGCGCCAGCGATTCGCCGAGCCGCGCACCCTGAGCTCCGTAGGGACGAACGGGATGTTTCGAGCTCGAGCAGGCCACCAGGCAGACGGCCAAACAGCCAGCTAGGGCAAGCAGAGTGCGCACAGTGATCCCGCTGGCGGCCTAGCCCAGTCCCAGATCGGCAAGGCCAAGCACGCTGCGATACAGGAGTCCTTCAGCTTGGATAGCCTGGGCGGCGCCGGTGGCACGGTCCACCACAGTGGCCACGCCGATCACCTCGCCGCCCGCGTCTTGGACGGCACGCACCGCAGTGAGCGCAGAGGCGCCGGTGGTGCTGGTGTCCTCCACTACCAACACCCGCTGACCGGCGACCTCTGATCCCTCGATAAGGCGTTGCAGGCCATGGGTTTTCGCGGACTTCCGCACGACGAACGCGTCGATCGGCCGCCCGGGCGCGTGCATGATGGCGGTCGCGACCGGATCGGCGCCCAAGGTCAGGCCGCCGACCACCGCGTAGTCCCAGTCGTCGGTGAGTTGTCGCATCAACCGGCCGATCAGTGCGGAGGCCCGGTGGTGCAAGGTGGCTCGGCGCAGGTCGACGTAGTAGTCGGCCTCCTTGCCTGAAGACAGCGTGATCCGGCCGTGCACCACCGACAGCTCGCGTACCAGATCAGCCAACTCCGCTCGGTCCGCTGCAGGCATGAGCGACAGCGTACTGCTCTCAGCGCTGGTAGTTACTGGCCTGACTGCCGTTATGCCCGGCTGGCGGCGGGCGACGAACGGCCTCGGAGCGACCCTGTGCGCGCCCGTCTATGCGACCGTCGTTCCGGCGGACCGGCTCAGGGTTACGACGACCCGCCTCGCCCAGCAGCCCGGCGACGTCCTGCTCGGCGCGTCTGGGTGGCAACTCCGCGCGGCCGGCCGGCGCCAAGGGACGGCTCGGTGCCGCGTTGCGTAGTCCCGCCGGCGCACCCTCTTCTTGAGACGCCTCCTGAGGCAGCGGCGGCAAAACCCGCAGCAGGTCGTTGAATTGGCGCACGGTGCGCAGGCCCTCGTCCCATTGCGTGCGAGTGCTCGCGACCGGCATGGCGACCAACGTCCAGTTCTGCTCGTTCCACATGATCTCGGCGCTGTCGGGCGCGGTGTGCGCGAAGGTGACCATTCGACGGTCGC
>Ga0182012_10005227_pt1 | contig 13461 bp, 12 predicted proteins | sample 612S2SmetaG_FD_120486 | JGI IMG/M metagenome (GOLD analysis project Ga0182012, IMG submission 120486) | Permafrost microbial communities from Stordalen Mire, Sweden - 612S2S metaG | ecosystem: Environmental > Terrestrial > Soil > Wetlands > Permafrost | place: Sweden: Stordalen | collected... | reverse complement strand
CTGCTCAACGGATTCCGCATCAACGACAGCCAGACCTCGCACCACAACCTCGACCTGCCTGTGCCGCTCGAAGCCATGGACACGATTCAGATTCTCGAAGGCGCTGGGTCAACTTTGCACGGTATTGACGCGCTCTCCGGCGTTGTCGACTTCCTGACAGCCGCACCCGATCACGATTCGCTCCGCCTGCGCCTCGGCGGCGGCAGCTTCTGGGAAAATGAAGAATCCCTGCTGGGATCAATTTCGAGAAAGCAGTGGAGCAGCCGCTTAACCGCACAGCGCAATTTCTCGCTCGGCTTTCTTGCGAACCCTGGGTACAGCGCCGCCGGCCAATATTTTCCTTGCACCGCGCAGCAGCTTTATCGCGATTGCACCAACGATCGAGACTACCGCAACGAAGACGCCTCTTCCGAGAGTTGGGTGAGTTCGCGGCTTGGAATCACCGACCTGCTCTTTGCCGCCAGCGACCGCTCCTTTGGCGCCAACCAATTCTACGGCGCATACAATTCGTGGGAACGCACCAAGGGTTGGTTTGCCTCCATCCGCCAGGAGTTAGGCAGCCGCACTGTTGCTGCCTTCGGCTACCGGAAGCATACGGACGAGTTCGTGTTGTGGCGCAATGCCCCTTCCGGCTACGAGAACAACCACGTCGATGGGTCGTGGCAGGCTTCGTTGCGCTACACCGCAGCCGTGCGCAAAGACTCAGCGCTGCTTATGGGCCTCGACGAAAACGGCGACAGCATTCGCAGCTTCAACTTTTCAGGCGGCGTAACTTCCTACGCGCTCGGCATGCATGCGCGGAATCAGGGCGCGGGCTATGTCGATCTCGACCTCCGCCCCGCCGCCAAACGCTGGAGCCTTTCCGCCGGCGCGCGCGAAGAAATCTTCTCTGGCGGTCAGGCTGTGTTGTCGCCCGATTTCGCCGCGAGCCTCCGGGTTGCCGATAAAATCAAATTCCGCTCAGACATGGGCTACGGCTTTCGCCAGCCCACCTACACCGACCTCTACTATTCCGATCCCAGCACGCTCGGCGATCCAAATCTCAAGCCGGAATCAGCTTGGAGTTTTGACTGGGGCGCGGACTGGACGGCATCGAGCAAGCTCACTCTCTCTGCCACCGGCTTTTACTCGCTTCAGCACAACACCATCGACTACGTGCGTACCAACTCCATCGCCAAGTGGCAGGCTGCAAATATCAACGGCCTGAGCTTTACCGGCGCAGAGGCCAAGCTCACATGGATTCCAACAAAGTCGCAATCGGTGCGCATTGCCTGGACGGCGCTGCACGGCGCGCAAGGCGCACTCGGCGGTTTGCAGTCGGAGTACATCTTCAACTATCCGGTTGAAAACATACACGCCACATGGACTGCGAAGTTCGGCCACGACATCGCGCTCACCAACATGGTGCAGCTTGCCGAACGCTATCGGCAAACCGTCTACCCTGTGTGGAATGTAACGCTGACACGCGATGCAAGCAAGCTGCGGCCCTATATCCGCGCCACCAATCTTTCGAACACCGGCTACCAGGAGATCACCGGCATCGCCATGCCCGGCCGCAGCATCACCGCAGGCTTCGCACTTCAGCTTGGAAAGTAGTGGGCGCAGCACCCGCACACTTTATGCAAGATGTTTTTTCAGGAACGGCAACGTCCGACTCATAGACTCCTTCGTAGCCGCTTCGTTGTAGCTCGCTCGTGCATCGCAGGCAAACCCGTGACCGGCGTCGTACCAGTAGATCTCAACCTCCGGGTGCGCGGCTTTCACCTTCTCCACATTCTCAGCGGGAATCCCTGCGTCTTGTTTGCCGAAGTGGAGCATGACGGGTGCCTTTGGCAACTCGGCAGCATAGGTTGCAATTTTGCCCCCGTAATAGCCAACCGCCACTGCCGGCTTCAACCTTGTCGCCGCAAGCCACGCCATGCTGCCGCCGAGGCAGTAGCCGATGACACCGACTTTCTTGCCCGTCTCTCGCGCCGCATAATCAATTGCAGCCGCCATGTCCGCGACGCCTTTATCGAAGTCGAACAGCTTGATCATGGCTCGGGCGGATTCGCGGTCTTCGCCTTCGTAGCCCGTCTCAAAGTTCGGCTGAATGCGGTCAAAGAGCGCCGGAGCAACAGCGAAAAAGCCCTCTTTTGCAAACCTGTCCGTGACGTTACGGATGTGCTCATTGACGCCGAATATCTCTTGAATCACAACCAGCCCGCCCAGAGGCTCACCCTCAGGCCGCGCCACATACGCGCCCAGTTCAAAACCGTCTGCCGACTTCAACTTAACTGACTCGCCCATCGACCACCTCGCACCTACCAGTATCCACGGGGCTACAATGGTTCATCAAGCCGCTGCGCGGAGCTATCGAGGTCTGTGCGCCGAGGCTCACAATTCATTACCTTTAGGCATCCAAACTCGTTCCCCCGGAATCGAGAAGCGAATAATTCCGTTGATTTCTTATGTTGCATCTGTCAAATTCTAACCAGAGAATCAAACGCCTTCGAGATGAAAATGAAGTACTTTCCCCACTTGCGTGCTTTTAAACGACCGCAAATAGTTCTGTTGTCCATGTTTTTTGGAATGGCGACAGGGGCTCAGGTTGTTATTGCAACCTGTGCTGCCCAGATTCCTTCAGAAAAGCCCAGCGGCCCGAACACTGTGCCAACTGTGCCAACTGAGCCGGCGCAGACTGAGCCATCGGGTTCACGTGTTCTATTGCCAAAGAGTCCCGCGCCTGCCCCTGTGATGATCAATGGACGTCCTTACGTTCGTCCCACTCAAAGTCAGCAGTTCCATGACTATCTGCGCGACAGTTACGGTTTGCCTGCGTTGGCGCGGACCACAGTTCGCTCTGTGATTGCCCAGGGCAGAGGCAAGCCGGATGCGTGGGGGCAGGACTGGCCCGGTTTTGGCCAGAGATTCGGAAGCTCATCCGCCGTGACGGCGATCAACGGCAACGTGCGCTATGGCTTGGAAGAGCTTTTCAAAGAAGACATGCGCTACATTCCCTGCCACGGATGCTCGTTGCACCGCAAGCTTGAGAATGCGCTGCTGGCCGAGATCACCGCGCGCCATGACAGCGATGGGCATCGCTTCTTTACCCTTACGCCCACCATCGCCGACATGACCGGCCCCATCCTTGCCAATTCCTACTGGGTTCCCGGCCATACGACAATCGACGGCTTTATCGGTTCGCGGCTGGTGTTTGCCACTCGCATCGGCGGCCACCTGTTCTCAGAGTTTGTGCTGGAACGCCGCCATCACGACGCAAAACTTCCGGATTAGAGCATCTTCGAGTCAAGTGTTAACAAAACCTTGGGTGCCCCATCCATGAATCGCCCCTTGATTCATGGGTGGGTGAGCACAAATCTCAATGCGCAATGTGAACCAACTGACCGAACCGCTCGAGTATGCGCGCTCACAACATACGTCCCGCTAGTTGATCAGCGGCGGAGGCAGCATGAGGGTCTTGCTGTGCCGATCGAGTTCTTCGCGCACTAGCGTCAGCCCCAGAATGCAGCGTTCAAAGCGGTCGGCGAGGCGCGCGAACAGGGGAGCTTCCTGCTCGTACTCAAACAGGTTGAACTGGCTCACGATGTAGTAACTTTCCTTGCCGGCGCGGATCAACTCCTCAAGGCTCGGCGTATGATGGCGCGGACCGCGGCGCGAGCCTGCTGCCTCCGGGTACATGCCGGCGACGAACAGCGAATAGTCCCCTATGTACTTGCGCATTTTCCGCTCGGCATCGAAGGATGGGGCAGGGCCATTGACAGGATCCGAGGCGCGCACCATCTCATCGAGCTCCTCCACCGGGTGGCCATTTTCGTCGCGAACCTGGTAGAGATTGTCCGACTCGGAAAAGTCGCACAGCAGTTGCGCCACGTAGCCCGTCACGTCTGCATCGTGCAGGCCCAGTTTGCCGTCGTAACTATTGCGAACCACTTGCTGAAAGAACGGAGCCAGGGGATGATAGTCGGTCTGCATACAATTCTCCTCAACGGTCGTTGCGGGTAAGGTTGTGCCCTGCAAAGAATTGCTGCAAGGCGCTGCTTGCCTCAGATTGCCGTTTCTGCCGATGCCACCGAGCGTTCTCTGTTCCCGGCCGGTTTGCTCCGGGAAGGTGCCAGCCCGCCCATATGTACTATGCTGTGACACTGAGATTATCGGATTGTTTCCGTAATGCAAGAGGTATTTTGAAATTTTCTGGCAAACAGGGACCGGGAGTGCAAAGGCGGTGACTCAAATCGGCTATGCACGGAGATTAATCGATCAGTTTATTCTTGAGATACACTACACCATTTCTGGTGATAGCTGCGAAGAATGGGGGCTCCTGCCTTGAACAGATGCTTCTGATTTCGGGTAGAGCTCTCAACAGAGCTGCTGCCATTTGTTGCCCATTCATCTCATTTTTTGAGAAATAAAACATACGAACACGATGATCCATTACCGCCTTTCTCTCATTTGCCCGGTATTTGATTCTCTTGTCGGTCGTGAGCAGCGCCCAGCCCTTTTCACCCACAAACGGAAGCCATTCTTCGTCCGGAGTGCCTCGTGGGAAGTACTTTAAATGTCGTTCAACTCTTATTCCAGCGTCTTCAAGTACTGCAATAAGGCGCTTGTTATTGCAGTGGTTTTCGTCGAGATATATTGAAAGACGGTCAGGCAGCATTCAAGTGTGGCAGTTCCCAGCGAATTGCGTCCTCGATGGAGGCGGACGGGACTTCGTACTCCTCTGCGAGGTCTGCGATCGAATCCCTCGCTCTGAAACGCCCAGCAATCACCTCAGTTGAAATCCCGGTATGGGACAAAACAGGCCGCCCAAACGCGATCCTTGGTGAAATCTGGATTGTGCGCGGCTCCTGCTCGGTTTCTCCAACAATGAAAGGAAAAAATACGAGATTGCCGGTACCGAGTCCATCAATTCGCCGCAGATAGGTGGAGAGAATTTGGGGAATTCCACGCTGCTTCGAACGATTGAGATTCCAGTATTCGTCACCATCGTGGAGAAAAAGATGGATGCCGTCCGTCTCCAGTCGTTTATCCAGAAGTGGATGTTCAAACTTCTCTGTTTCGCGATATTCATCCAGTGCTTGGCGGATCCGTTGCAAGGGCAGATTGCAGTCTTTGCGGAGCCCCTTAAGTACATGCATCTCCACGAGATTGAAGAAGGAAACGCCTATTTCTGGAGCGAGTACGATTCCCTCCTTAACCCAGCGGCGGACATTCGCGAGCGGGAGGCGCAAATACTGCGCAGCCTCAAGCGAGCTGTAATTTGGGGCTTCGTTCAATTTTGCAATTTCCTGCATTTCGACACCCGCAGGCAATTGACTTGGTGAGTCTGCCTGTGTCCAAATTGTACTTGCCTTGTCATCAACTGTCTTTCACATTCAAGGACAAAAAAACATGTCACTTCTAATTAGCACACTACTAGTGACTTACTGATGCAATCTCCAACTCCGCAAGCCGTTTGGCCAGCAGGTCTTCGAGCTTGACCAGCGCGGCGGAGAAGCCTTCGATGCCTTCTTTCAGCTTGTCGTGCGCCATGCGATCCGCGGCGTGCATGGCGTCAAATGTGGCTTTGTCGATGGTGAGCCGCTCAATATCAAGTTTCTTGGCCGCTTCCGGATCAAGTTTGCGCGGCAAATCGGCCACTTTCGACTCAAGCTCGGCAAGAAGCTGCGGCGAGATGGTAAGCAGGTCGCATCCGGCAAGCTCGGTGATCTCTCCAATGTTGCGGAAGCTCGCGCCCATGACGACGGTCTTATAACCGAACCTCTTGAAGTAGTCGTAGATGCGCGTCACGGACTGCACGCCGGGGTCGTCCGCGCCTTTGTAGTCCTTGCCCGTGTCTTTCTTGTACCAGTCGAGGATGCGGCCTACGAAGGGCGAGATCAGCGTGACGCCGGCCTCGGCGCACGCAATGGCCTGGTGAATGCCAAAGAGCAGAGTGAGGTTGCAGTGAATGCCTTCCTTCTCCAACACCTCGGCGGCGCGAATGCCTTCCCACGTCGATGCGATTTTGATCAGCACATGCTCGCGGCCAATGCCCGCTGCATCGTATTGTTTGATGATGCTGCGCGCCTGGGCGATGGTGGCATCGGTGTCGAAGGAAAGGCGTGCGTCAACCTCAGTAGACACGCGGCCGGGAACGATGGCCAAAATCTTTTTGCCGAAGGCAATGGCAAGACGCTGAAAGGCGAGATTGGCAACGGCCTTGTCGGTTGCGCCCTCGCCCAATTCATTGCGCGCATCTTTCAGCACCTCGTCCACGATGGGCTGATACTGCGGCATCTGCGCGGCTGCTGTGATGAGCGATGGATTGGTCGTAGCATCCTGCGGGCGAAACTTCTCCATGGCCTCGATGTCGCCGGTGTCGGCCACGACGACAGTGTAATTGCGCAACTGTTCAAGCAAATTCTGCGGCATATCGATCTCCTTCCGGGGGGTGGTTTCAGGGAAGCCAACCGCTCATCGCTAGTGTACCTGCATTCGTTTGACGCCGCAGCGAATAACAGGTTGCATAATAGATTGCATCCGGGCCAGATTCGGTAATCAATCTGAGTCCGCTTGCACTGAGTGCGCCAGAATGCCCAGCCCTGGGATGGCCACTTCAATGCGGTCTCCGGGCGCGAGCGGACCGACTCCGGGAGGCGTGCCGGTGAGAACGATGTCGCCGGGCTCAAGCGTCATCACGGCAGTGATATAGCGCAGCACTTCGGGAATGGAAAATATAAAATCCCGCGTCGAGCCCTGCTGGCGCAGTTCGCCGTTCAGACGCGTCTCAACCGTGACTCCTGCGTCGAGATCGATCTCATCGCTTACCAGCGGGCCAATCGGGCAAAAGGTATCGAAGCCCTTGCCGCGCGTATTTTGAATGTCCTTCTTTTGCAGGGCGCGTGCAGAGACATCGTTGGCCAGCGTGTAGCCGCGCACCACATCGTGCCAGTTGGCTTCTGGATTGAAATGCCGCGCGCGGCGGCCGATCACCAGCACCAGCTCGCCCTCATAGTCGATGCGCCCCGCCCAGCCCGGCAGCTTGACCACCCCGCCCGGCGCTAGAAGAGACGATGGCGGCTTGAAAAACAGCAGCGGCTCGGATGGGACTTCGTTGCCCAACTCCTTTGCGTGCTCCGTGTAATTGCGACCGACGCAGATGATCTTGGAGGGGGTCACGGGCGCCAGCAGTTCAGCCGCGTCGAGAGGCATGGGCTTGAAGCCATTGGAAGAGCTGACTGCGCCACCATGTTCCACGCGAAAGGCCAGGTCTTCTTCAGGCGCTGGGATGAGGCTCTCAATCCACAGTTCTCCGTTGCGCTCTGCAACGGCGCCGTACTGCGTGTGGCTATCGAAGATGAAACGGCAATATTTCATATGAAATCTCTCCCCACCTCGGCTCCTGCTTATGGAGCGGGCACTGTCTCCTCGGTTGGCTGGGATTTTGCGCTTTCGCGCCCACCCCGATCGATGGCGGTAACCGCGTATTCGTAAGAGCGGCCTGGCTGAACCGCGGCATCGTGATAGCCGGGGCCGATGACAGCTTGCGTGGGCGAGATACGCTGCCACGTCGCGCCCGACCCGACACTCAAAGAGGCTTCACGCCGATAGACCGCGTAGCCAGCAACGTCCGCTTCCGGATTCGGCTGCCAACTCAGATCGATTGCCGTCTCAGCGCCATTCTCTCCAACCGCAGCAACAGCTGCAAGTCCCGTAGGTGCCTCTGGCGGAAAACTCTCCGTTGCATCCACGCGCAGCGGCGCAGAGAACTCGCCGTCCAGCTCCAGCGTTTTGCCGTTCAAAGTCACTCGCGTCACGCGCTGGGCGCGATACTCGTACGTTTGCCCAAACTGAATCTGCTTGTCGATGGCCCGTCCGGTAGCCGCTCCTGTTTCCACCAGCAAATTCTGCTCTGCCGGAATCGGGGGCGGAGCCATAATGCCTTGCGCGGAATTTGTCTTCGACTGTGCCGGTTGCCCGGATGCAGCAAGCGTAACCAGCTTGCGGTCGAGCCGGATTGCTTCCGTACCGCCAGGCGTCCAGTGCAGCACCACGCCGTCTTTGCGCAGCTCCGCAGTTAACCCGCTGACCGCTGCCGGAGCCATGCCTGCAACCACAACCGCCGGATTCGACAGCCCTGCCGAACGCCGCGCCTTGTTGTTCAGCTCTACAAAGTAGGTGAGAGCGCGCGGAGATTCCTCAGCCAATGCGGCTGGAAGCGTCTCCGTGAAGTCAGCATCGGCAGCAGGAGCAAAGGACAATGTGGCGACGCTATCGCAAGCGCCCGCGTCACTAGTACGGCGGCAGACGCGCGCGGCAACCTGGCCCTTGAGCAGCACCTTGTCCGTATCCCGCTTGGGCATGGTCCAGGTGAGTGAGACATGATTACCTGTGCGTGTGGCGGAAAGGTCAGAAACGGGTTCGGGTAAGTTGAGCGATGGCGGGTGCGGCGCGGCTGGCATGCCGCAGCCGTTCATGAACAATGCACAAGAGATCGCAGCCTGAACCGCCGCCACCCGCACGAAAAAATCCGATTTGCCCGCCAATCGCATCGCTTACAAGTCTATCGGAGCAGGAAGGGGTATTCCTCCGAGTACAGCACTGCATAAATTTGTGCCCTCCCCGGTCCCAAAAGCGCCACCGGAGGCACTCATATTTGTGGGAGGCAACACCAAATCACGCGATCAAGGAACTAGAGCTTCCGCAGCCGCTCACACGCATCGTCAAGCTCAGAGTCCTTCTTGGCAAAGCAGAAGCGCAGCATGTCGTCGCCACGGCCAGGGCGGAAGAATGCGGTTCCGGCTACCGAAGCCACTCCCGTCGCGGCCATCAGGTTACGGGCTTTCTCGGCAGCGGTTTTTCCGGGCAGGTGCGTCGTGCGAGCCAGGATGTAATACGCGCCGGCAGGAATCGCCGGGTCCATCCCGGCAGCTTCCAGTGCGCTCACCAGCCGTTCGCGCTTGGACTGATGGTCGATGGCGATTTGGGTGTAAAAACTGGGCGGCAGTTGTTCAAGGCCCGCGGCCACGCCATGTTGGAAGGGCGCGGGCGAGCAGACATAGGTGAGGTCGTGGAAGTGCGAAAGAGCGGGCATCCACTTTGCGTCTCCCACCACAAAGCCGACGCGCCACCCTGTCACCGAGTAGGATTTGCTGAAGCCGGAGATCACAATCGTCCGCTCGCGCATGCCGGACAACGAGGCGGGGCAGACGTGCTCCGCGCCGTCGTAAACGAAGTACTCATAGATTTCATCGGTAAAGAGGAACAGGTCGTGCTCGTGTACCAGGTCGGCCACGGCCTCAAGTTCCGACCGGGTAAAAATCTTGCCGCTGGGGTTGGCCGGAGTGTTGAGAATGATGGCCCGCGTCTTCGGCGTGATGGCCTTGCGCAGCGCCACGACATCCAGCCGCCAGTCCGGCTCGGCAAGCGGCACCAGCACCGGCGTCATCCTCTGCGACTTGAGCGTGTTCACATGGTAGCCGTACAAAGGCTCGAAGAGGATCACCTCATCGCCCTCGTTGAGCAGGGCCATCACCGCAATATGAAGCCCGGCTGTTGCGCCGGAGGTAATGACGACTTCGCTCTCCGGGTCATAATTCAATCCGTACTCGCGAAGCTGTTTGGCGGCGACAGCATTCCGCAGCCGGTCAATGCCGTCACAGCGGGTGTAGATGTTCTGTCCGTCGCGAATGGACTGGATGGCGGCCTCTTCCACGATGGAGGGAACGGGCGTGTCGCAGACGCCCTGCGCCAGGTTGATGCCGCCCATGCGCTCGCATGCGGTGGTCATGGCGCGAATCTCAGATTGAAAAGTTTCGGGAGCGAGAGAGCTCAGGGAGAGCCGGGAAGCTGGTTGAATACTGACGGACATGAACACGACACTCCTGCTTCTATTTTTTGTAAACCACCCCGCCGGTTTGCTCATTTTCGGCGCATAAATTCCGCTTCTATTGATCTGGCCAATAGAAACGGTTGTGGGCTACGGGATGTAAGTGTATACGGGCCGAATCAAAACTAGCTACTTATTTTCGTTCCCCGTTAAGCTGAAGGTAATCGTTCCCCAGAATAGGCGTGCGCGCATCTGCACAGGGAGGTGACGCTCGTCGTCCGTGTACCAGATCCAGATGTCTCCGCGATTTTTTACCACGCCCGCGTCCGCGGTGGGATGCACGCGAAGAGTTTTGAAGGAGCCCAGCGTAGTCTTGATCTCTTCCCTGGCTTCTACCTTCATCGTCACGGGAACCGTGTGCTGGGCATCGAAGACGGAAAGGATAAAGTCGTGGCCCAGTTCCATGGGCTGTGAGGAGGCGTAGAACACTCCCGTCAGCAGATCGGTCATGCAGCCCTGAACGGGGGCTTCAAGATGTTTGGTCTGCCCCTTGATCAGGTTCTTCTCATCCAGCACCGAGCGCGAGTTGGCATAGTCGATCCGCATGGTGGAGTTGATCTGGCGGCGGCCTTCCACGGTCTGCTTGTCAAATTCATACGTGCAGCCTCGGGCGAGGCTAAACATGGACTGAAAGCGGTCCGAGACGTGGAACAGCATGTTGATGGCGCCGATTGTATCGGCCGTGGCAGTGAGCCGTTCCCAGTCTCCGTCCTGCTCAAAGTGGATGACCGCAGTGCCTGCGGGAAATACGCGCCAGTCCACGGAGTAGGTGAGAGTCTGATGCTGGGGGAAACTGAACCCCGCGCGCGGAGGCGTTAGCTCCATGGGCTGAAGTACCGACTGCTGGCCCACGGCCAGGGCCGCGAGAGCGAGAGCGCAAAGGGATAAGATCGACCGCGCACGCATCTTCAAATTCGGCTAGGCTCCTTGGGAAGGTATTTCTCTTGCCGATCGTTCGGCTGCATGTCACCAGGCGGTTCAACATTCAATGCATGGCGTGCAGAATCGCTGCAACCGCCGGCCTCAGCAACATCAGGCTGAGATAGAGCAGCACCGACCCTATAAGAGAATTGTACTCGCGGTGGCTCAGATAAAGCTCCATCGAGAAGCCCTTCGGGCTTTCCGCGACGGCAGCAGATTCGGTCGGCGCGGCAGCAGGCGCCTCGGCTGGAACAAGGCGCGGGATCAATCGCGGCACGCGGCGGCAATAGGCATCGAATCCCGGAAAGGTCTGGCGCAAAAATTGCTCTTCGGCGGCAATCACCGGAATATAAATGATTGCAAATCCGACTGCCAGCACCAGCGCAACAAGCCAACTCTGCAACGCTACTGCAAAGCCTGCTGCAATCAACATCGATCCCAGATAAAGAGGGTTTCGTGTGTGTGCGTAAGGGCCGGTTTGCGTGAGTTCGCGGTTTTTCTTTACATATCCAGAGGCATAACCGCGCAGCGCTAGCCCGGGAATCACCAGCACAAGGCTCAAGCCGATTGCCACAGGTTGCGGCGCATGGCGCCATAGCTCATACAAATACAAGCCCGCGGTAACAAAGCCCAGCGGCACGCGGATGCGACGGGCCCTTCGCTGCCACCATAGGGCAGCGCTGGTTCTTGGATAAATGCTGTAACTGCTCATCGGTTCCTTTCCCCAGCCAGCAGCGCAAATGCCGCGCGAAGCACATCGTCCGGCTGAATAGTCAGCATAGCGGCTTCTGGCTCCGCGTGGCGACTGTGATCGCGCCGGCTCAGGGGGCTGCGCAGCACAACCGATTCAGTCCCGTAAGGTCCGTTGCGGCTTGGATCGGTAGGCCCGTAGATGCCCACGACAGGTCGGCCCAACGCACAGGCGAGGTGCAGCGGTCCCGTATCTCCGGCAATACAGATTGCGATGCGGCGCGTGAGGGCGATGAGCCGCTCGATGGAGGGCGAAAGCGAAGTGCTTTTGCAGCCTGTCGCCTTGGCGATTGCTTCCGCAAGCGGCTCTTCGCCGGGTCCGGCGTTGACTACCACTCGCACTCCGCGAGCCAGCAGCCCTTCGGCAACTGCCGCGTACCGCTCCACCGGCCATCGTTTCGCTCCCCACCCAGCTCCGGGATTGATGAGCGCGACAGGCTGGCGCAGAGCTGAATCCTGGGCCGCAGCCAAGACCGTGTCGCACCAGGCTTCTGCCTCCGCATCTACGGGTAGCAGCGGAGGAACCGCTGCCAGCGAATCCTGCGCAAGCGCCGATGCCAGCTCCAGATCCTGCTCAATCACATGTGAGCCGTAAGTCTTGACGCGCTCCGTAAAGAACCACCGCGCCGGACCTTCGCGAGGCTGGTCCTCGCCGAGGAAACGCTTGCTGCGCGCCATGCGCCCAATGCAGGCTGAGCGAATCGCGCCCTGAAGGTCGATGGCGGCATCGTACTCAGCAGCCCGCAGCTCACTGCCCAACGCACTAATCTCGCGAATGGTGTAAAGAGAGAGTGGTCGCTTGCCCCACTTTTTTGTCGAAGCAAAATGAATCTGGTCCACCACAGGCTGCGCGGAATCACGAAGGATGCCACTGACTCGCGACTCTTGATCTCTGATCTCTGATCTCTGATCTCTGTGGCCTGCCGTCAACAGCGCTTTCCATCGCGGTTCCACCACCCAGCCGATCTGCCAGTCAGGATGCGCCAGGCGCAGCGCAGTCACGGCGGGCAGCGCATGCAAAATGTCGCCCATGGCTCCCAGGCGCACCACAAGCAGACGGAAGTTGGGCCGTGTGTGCAAACTTCAATTTTCTCACGGCGGGTACTGCAGAATAATGAGGAGGAAACTTCAACGGTTAGGGCAATCGCATTGGGGTATTTCCTGAAAGCATCCTGAAAGAATGGAAGGGCTGAATGTTTCCCGGAGGGAGCAGGGGCATTTATGCCCTTGAATCATGGTCGAAGAGGTCTGGCTTTAGCCACGGGATCTTTGTGCCGGTTCAGCAATTCCGCGCCTGAAGGCAAAACATAGTAAGCGCGATTCCGGGGCATAAATGCCCCTGCTCCCTCCTACTGTTTCAGCGCCCAATCAAAAACATAAGCCAACTGAGCACAATCGCCGAACCGACGAACATCGCAAAGCAGTAGATGCCGTAGCGAACCATGCTGCGCGGCGTCTCGCGTTGCGTAATCCCGAATACAGTCGACGCAAAAAGTGCGAAGAGCAAAACGGCAGTGAAGTGCGAGGGAGTAAACACTAGGCCTTTCTCCCCGTGCGCAGGTTGTGCGCGTCCACTGCGGCAATGATGTTGAGTAGGCCTGCAACCACAATAAATTTGCTGCCATAATCGGCCGTGGTCACCTGCACCGGATCAGCGCCGAGGCCCAGGATGCGGCCCACAAAAAACAGCAGGCCATTGCCGAGATCCCCGGCCATGCCCAGCATCTCCAGCACGTCCTGAGTCCCGCCATAGAGCTTGCCGTGCATGGCCAAGCCGAGCGCGAACATGCAGACAATGGAAACCGAGATCAACGCGCCGCGCACCCATTTACCCAAAAGGAAATGCCCAGCGCCGGGCACAAGCCATCCGGCGATGAGGGGAAGATAGAGAAAGCCTTGCTGCGCCGTAGAATCTG
>Ga0182012_10005225_pt1 | contig 13461 bp, 5 predicted proteins | sample 612S2SmetaG_FD_120486 | JGI IMG/M metagenome (GOLD analysis project Ga0182012, IMG submission 120486) | Permafrost microbial communities from Stordalen Mire, Sweden - 612S2S metaG | ecosystem: Environmental > Terrestrial > Soil > Wetlands > Permafrost | place: Sweden: Stordalen | collected... | reverse complement strand
GCCGTACTGCAACTTCTGTACCGCCGGTTTTACCCGGTTTGCGATGTTGCTGCTGCGATCATTTTGTCTCGCTGTCGGACTTGGTCCCGCGAGAACATAGGTGAGCGCTGGCAATTCGGCGAACTGCGCAATAGACAAACGGCGGGGATTATCAGTACTTTCGTACTCCTCAATTAATTAATTGGCCCAGACTCATCGGAATATTGAAAAAAAGTTTGCTCGGTTGTGCTCTTTCTTCTCCAGAATTATCCTTAACTTTCATTAAGTAGTAACACCCGCTAGGTAAAAAAGGTAAGGTTTAAGGCTGTACCGGAATAGGTGCTTACCATATTCCTTTGTAAGTGCAAATTCCCTCGGAGTTGAGAATCATTTTGCGAGTTCTTTCTTTTGTAACCCTCTGTTTCGTCATGATTTTGGCCGCTGCGCCGAGCAGTTGGTCGCAAGCAACGGTCTCGCTATCCACCGGGGTGCACGGAGTGGTGAGAGATTCTTCGGGCGGGATTATACCGGGAGCCACGGTCAGGCTGTTGAGCGATGTGGCGCCTCCGAAAGATCAAGCAACCGACGCCGAAGGCAAATATTCCTTCCCAGGTCTTCCGCAAGGAACCTATCACGTCACGCTGAGTTACGCCGGCTTCAAAGATTTCAACGGCGCGCCTTTTGCGTTAATTGCCGGACAAACGGCTGTGCAGGATATCACCCTGGAAACCGCTTCCGCGGCAACTACCTCAGTAGAAGTTGTCGGTAATGCACCGACGGTGGAGATCGCCGATCCGTCGGTCTACAACTCGCTCAGCCCGCGGGAACTCACCGGACTTCAACTCAATGGCCGCAATTTCCTTCCGCTGATCGCCCTAACTCCGGGCGTGAGCAATCAAACCGGCCAGGATGAAGCGAAGGTGGGCGCGCAGGGAAGCGCTGCTTTCAGCGTGAACGGCGGCCGGGTGGAGTACAACAGTTTTAACCTCGACGGGACCGATCTCTTAAATGTCGGCTTCAATGGCTCCATTAACGCGTTGATTGTCTATCCGAGCCTGGATGCCATTGGCGAGATGAAAATCTTAACCTCGAATTACGGCGCACAATATGGCCGCACTGCTTCCGGCACCGTGCTCGTGAGCACCAAATCTGGAAACGCGGAATATCATGGCGATGCTTATACTTTTATCCGCAACGAAGCGCTGAACGCGCGTAATTTTTTTGACGAAACCAAGGGTGCGCCGTTGTACCGGCGCTACGATTACGGCGTGACGCTGGGCGGTCCGCTGACAATTCCCAATCTCTACAACACGAAAAAAGACAAAACCTTCTTTTTCATTTCGGAAGAGTACCGCACTGAGGAATCGCCTTTTGAATTCAATCAAGGAGTACCCTCGGCGGCCGAACGGAGTGGCAATTTTAGCGACGTTTGCCCCAAAGGACATGGCGGCGGCTATTTTTTGCAAAGCGCCTATCCCGATTGTCCAGGGGTAATTCCCGCGAGCGGATCAGGTGCTCCGGCCGGCACTTTACAAGCTTTCCCCGGCAACAAGATGCCGGCCGGCTCGATGAGCCAGAACGCCCAACTTATTTTGAGCACAGGGATCATTCCGCTGCCCAATTCCACCAACGGTTGTAACTCCAGCATCAATTCCTGTTACGTACAAACCGTGTCGGACCCAACGCACTGGCGCCAGGAAATAGGCCGCATCGATCATTACTTCAACGAAAAGAACCGCGCCACATTCCGCTACATCCACGATGCCTGGAGCACCATCACGCCCACCCCACAGTTCGGCATTGTCACGAATAGTTTCCCGACGATTCAGAACAACTTCACGGGACCGGGCGAGACCGTGTTAGGCCGCTTTAGCCAGACTCTGTCCCCCACGCTGCTGAATGAATCCTTCCTCAGCTACGCCAATTCAACCATTTGGCTGACGGACCGCAATGGCCAGAACGGTTCCACGTACCTCGCGCCAGCCGCGCTGAGCGCGCCCTGCACGCTATCCGTAGCGAATCCCACCGGCGATTGTCCGCTCGGTTCCATTTTTCCCAACACTTCGGGTAAGCTTCCGGGACTGCAATTCATTGGTAGCGCTGCCTATGGCGGCGGCTTTGCCGTTGATCCGGCTTATATGCCGTGGTACCACAAAAATCCGGTTGTTACTTTCGGCGATACGATGAGCAAACAGTGGGGCCAGCACTTTTTTCAGTTTGGCGGCGAGTTTCTACTCAACTATCGCACGCAAACGAATTCCGTGAATGGCGCAGCCACGGGCGATACGCAGGGACTTTTCAAGCTGGTGGGAGGGACCACCTTGCTGGGATACAACTCCCCCTATTCGCCGGCTACCGGCAACGCGTTTTTTGATTTCCTGGCGCAATCGACCAGCGTTGTCCAGCCGGGCATCGGCTCTACTGTCGCGCCTTTTGCCACTATCAATGGCGGCGGCGGCATTCAGAGCTATCAGCAGGATAGCGCCCAGCGGCTTTACCGCCAGCGCTACCAACTGGGCGAACCGTACTTTCAAGACGATTGGAAAGCGACCCCCCGCCTGACCGTGAATCTGGGGCTGCGCTTAAGTCTGTTCGGGCGCTATCACGAATTGAACGACGACGTTTATAACTGGCAGCCTTCGGCCTATAATTCTTTGCTGGCTTCGCAGGTCTTCATCAGCAACAACGTTTTGTACTACAACAACGACGTCAATCCAAGCACTGGCGGAGCAATTCCGGTTACCTACAGCCCCTCCAGTCCCGCCGCACAGCTGACGAATGGCTTGGTCCACTGCGGCTATAACGGAGTGCCGGCCAGCTGCATGAGCAGTCATCTGATAAATCCCGCCCCCCGAATTGGCTTCGCCTGGGCGCCTTTCAGCGATGGCAAGACATCGATCCGCGGCGGTTACGGCATCTTTTTCGAGCATGGGACCGGCAGCGAGACCAACACTGGATCGCTCGAGGGCAGCGCTCCGCTCGTGCTAAGCGCGACGGCCAGTTCTCCGTTGGCCTTGCCTTGCGTGGGCGGCTCGAATGCCACCTCCTGCCAGGGCAGCTATGTGCCTCCCGGACAGATCGCCGCGGTTCCAATCGATGTAACCAGCATCCAGACGAAAACGCAATGGCCCTATGCCCAGCAATGGAGCTTTAGCATTCAGCACGAGCTGCCGAAGCATACCATTGCGACCGTCGCCTATGTCGGCAGCAAAGGGACTCACTTGACCGATGAGCGGCAAGTAAATTCGTTGTCCCCAGTGTCTTTGGCCAATAACCCCTTTTCGCGCGGCGAGCCGCTAACGGCGGCTGATTGTAGCGGCGCCTCGGCGTACAACTCCAGCACGCCGTCGCCGATCACGCTCACCAACGGTACGATTGTCAACCCAGGAGGCCCCGCCTACACGAATCTCAGCCTGGCCTGCAGCCAAGTCAGCCAACCGGGATCCCTCAGTACCGGGTCGAATGTCGACGGCTTCCGTCCCTATTTCGGGATCGGCCGCATTTTTGCCATCGCCAATGGCGCCAATTCGTCCTACAACTCTCTGCAAGCCACTTTGAAGGAAACCACAGGACCTTTCACGATCGGGCTGTCCTACACGTATAGCCATTCCTTGGACGACTCTTCGGACCGCTTCGACCCGATCCCCAATGCCTTTGACCTGCACCAGAATTGGGCAAGTTCCAATTTCGACGAGCGGCACCTGCTGAATATTACCTATATCTTGGATCTACCGACGCCCAAGAGATTCGCCAAGTCGGATTGGCAGTATGTGTTCGGCGGTTGGCAGCTTTCGGGCATTACGGTATTGCAGTCGGGCATTCCCTTTAGCGTGATTAACAACCCGACAGGTGGAAATTTCATCGCCGACAATGCGGGCGTGGGCAACGACTTGATCGGAACTTCGATTCAATCCTATCCAGACGTGATTGGATCACGCGGGAGCGCCCCGCCGGCTGCCGGCAACAACGGGCAGAGCTTTGGGCCGCTGCTGTATAACCCGGGAATCTTCGCGCCGCCGCAGGGACTGACGTTTGGCGATGCCGGACGTAATTATTTGCGAAATCCATTTCGCTATAACTTCGATCTTTCGTTGTTCAAGAACTTCAAACTGGGCGAGCGGCAGTCGCTGCAGTTCCGCGGTGAGGCGTTCAACGTTCTGAACAACACGCAATTTGAAATTTACAACCCCGCCAAGGGCAATCAACCCAATAACACCTTGACCTGCTACGGCCAAGACGATGGGGGACAGTATACGGCGGGCGCTGCCAGTTGCTTGGTTGGCAACTCGTTCTTGCGGCCGATTGACGCGCACCGCGCCAGAACCGTGCAGATCGCCCTGAAGTATGTGTTTTAGCTTCTGCCGGTTCAGTCAGTCGCCGGCATTTTCAAATTTAGCTTCATAAGGGGAATTATGGTGGTTTTTCAGTCGAATGTGCGCTTTTTTACCAGTTGTCTTTTAATCGGTGCACTGAGTGGGTTGATACCGGCGGCGGCCGCGCCACCGCCGCCCGGAATTCCTGCTTCCGGCACTGCTCCGCTCGTTGCGCCGCTGCTGGATGTGGCGAGCATAGCGGCGCTGCCGCGCAGTGGGCAAGAGGCAGCAAGTCCCACGAAGACGGGCGCACCGACTCCCGCTCGGCGGCACGTTTCGCCGTGGGTTTGGGCCGCCATAGCCGCCGGCATCGGCGTGGGCGTCGGCGCCGGAGTGATTCTTGGCAATAAACAGTCTGCCAGAACGGCGGCCGTAACTCCCTCCGCAACCCTCGGAACGAGCGGCAGCGTCACTGTAGGGGCGCCCTAAAACGCATGCAGTATCTCCACTGTTTTAGGCCACCTGAAAGGTGGTCTGCAGCCACCAATGCCCAATGCCGCTTAGTTTTCTCACTTCGGGGAGGGGTTCGCGGGCGGACCCTTGCTTTTGCCGGCTCCCGCGGTTCCGTTAGGATTTCACCGCTCGAAGTGCGCGCCACAAACGGACGCCCTACTTGGATTGGATTTATGACGAAACCTCTAATGACATTGGCCTTGACGGCCGCGATTGCCTCGCCCCAGGCAGTGATTGGCGCGCGGTCTGACGCTCCTGCCGCTCAGCAGCTGAAGCCCAATTTGGAAGCCGCCCGGCCTCTGCTTGGCTACGTGACGGATGCGTCAAACGTCCTCTACTCGGTGGTTGGTTCGGCCGCTCGGCCGCAATGGGGCGACCCGCTCGCGCTGCCCGACCCGGCTGCTCGAACATTTCTTCCGCCGCGCCAGCAGTTCGCTCTTGTTGGCTCGCCTCAGGGTCTTTCGATCGCGCGCTTGAGTCGCAGTTCGCTTTATCCGGGCTCGGTGATTCCGGAGGCCATGCCGCTGCCCGACCGCGTGACCTTCAGCCCCTCCGGCGAAGCAGCGGCTCTTTTTTCGATATCGGCCGGACGGATCGAAGTGCTATCCACCCGGGACGCAGGTCGAGTGTTTTGGAGCGTGCCCACATCCAATGGCGCCGATCTTGAGCAGCTCACTGTTTCAGACGACGGCCAGCTGCTAGCCGCGCGGTTCGCCGGCCAGCCGGCGGTGTTTTCCTCGCATGGCGCGCCCTGGCAGCTGTTGAGAACGAATTATTCGCCGAATGCCTGGACGTTTCTCCCCAACTCCCACGCTCTCGTGTTTAGTGACAAGACGGCGAGAGTGATCGTGGTCTTGCCGCAAGCTGACAGCTCGACGCTCGTCGAGCGCGTGCTCGCTAGCGGCGCTATCGCGCCCGATCTCCTTTCGCCGAATAAAGAGGGCAGCCGGCTCCTGCTGGCGAAGTTAGGTACGTCCGCGGCATGGTCGGTGGATTTGTTGAGTGGCGTGATTAGCTCACTGCCTGTCAAAGACGCGCTCGAGTCACCCACTCTCCTGCGCGATGGCGAGACGTTCCTGCTGTCAACCAAGGATGCGCCGGTTCTGGTAAAGCTCGCGGCAACAAATACTTCTCATTAGGTAAAGGCTTCGATATTCTTCCATGCTCTCTTTGAAAAGCGCTGCTCGCTCCTTTTTGTTGGTGAGTTTGTTTGTTGCCGCCGCGCTGGGCCAGCAACTGACGTTCGCTCCCTATACCTATCCCAAGCAGTTTGTCGGTGAGCAACTCAACCCAGCCGAGGATTTCTCCTTGCTCGTGTCCGGCGGCACAGCGCCGTATTCGATCACGGTCACTCCGGGTAGTTCGCTCCCCCCGGGACTCAGCCTTGCCGCTGGTTCCACTGTCTTGTCCGGCGTCCCGACGGCTACTGGAAACTTCACCTTCAGCCTCACAGCGACCGATCACTCCAATCCGGTCCAGACCGCCCAGCAAACCTTCACCATGCCCGTGGGGGTTAATCCTTTACAGGTTTTGCCGGCCTCGGGAAGTAGTCTTCCGGGTGGCGTAGTGGGACAAAGCTACGGTACCCTTGAACAAAATAATGGCCTCGCGCCCACTAGCGTCTTTGCGCAAGGCGGAATCCCGCCTTATCATTGGGCCATTACTCAGGGCGTTTTGCCTGCATCTTCAGGCCTGTCGATAAACCCGACAACTGGCGCAGTGGGCGCTACTACGTTCTTAGACACGGTAATCAGCGGAACTCCTACCACCGCGGGAACGTATTCGTTTACCCTGCAGTGCACCGATAGCAGCCCTACGCCGATCGTTTCTGCCCAGCAGACTTATACCCTCATCGTCATTAATCCCGTAACTTACACCCCGCCCACCTCCGGCGCGCTTGGTGAATCGGCGGGCATCGCAGCTAGTTCAAACGCCCTCTGGTTCACCCAGCAAGCACAGATTGCGGGTGCCCCCGGCACGGGCAATTTGGGAATTGTGGGCGTTGAAAGTATCACCACTGGCGGGACATTTCAATACCGCACCCCGTTCCCAGCTTTCAGCGCTCCGGCGAATCCCAAGCCCAATGCGATTACCGCTGACGCGAACGGCAATCTTTGGATTGCCGACGCCAGTTCTCCTTATGTTTACGAAGTTACCGCGGCAGGCGCGTCGGTCACTCCTATCAGCGTTCAATACTTTGATTCTTCAACCGGAACGTCTAACGCCGTAACACCAGTCCAGCTGGCGTATGCAAAAGACGGCGGTGTGTGGTTTACGGGCAACGATGATGCCGGAAAAGGCTTTATCGGGCGCATTAGCACCGATGGCAGCAACCAAGTGCTTAGCTACCCTTTGCCGCAATATATTTCCTTCCCTACCGGCATTGTGCCCGATCCGGACGGCACTCACCTATGGTTCCTGGCCCAATCTAATGGGCCGACCGTTGTCGTGGGCAGAATCGACACGAGTGGAAATTATGTTCCACCCGCCGGCTGCGTTCCCCCGGTAACTGGCTTCCTTGGGTGTTTCATCCTTGATTCGAGCGGCAAGCCCGTGCCACCTATCTCAGCGGACCCTACTGATAGCGAATACAACGGCCCACTCATCACGCTTGGCTCCGACAAGGCTATCTGGTTCGCCACGGAGAACCATGAAATCGGCCGCATCACCGAGGACGGCAGCAGTGTGTTGTTTTATCCGCTGCCGCAAAATATCTCCTCCATGGCCTTGGGATCCGACGGGGCAATTTGGGCTTCTTTTCAGCTGCAATCGGGCTTTGGGCGCATCAGCCCGTCCGGGCAATACACCGCCTTCAATGTCAACGCGCTGGGCATTACCTCCGGCCCCGACGGCGCACTCTGGCTCACCGATTGGGATGGGGGTTCAATCACCCAAATCTTCCCGAGTTTGACACTCAACTGCAACGTTCCCGGAAATCTAACGGTAGGCGTTCCCATCGCTAACGCCTCCTGCAACGCCGTCGGCGGCAACGGGCACTATACTTATAGCTACGATACCTCTGGCTCACCTCTCGGCGTGACCATCAGTTCAAGCGGTGTCATTTCCGGCACACCCACCGGCACCGGTTTCTTGATCATCACCGTCAACGACACCAGCAACCCTCCTCAGCAGGCATCGCAGGTCTTTTCCATTCAGCCGGCCTCGGCGATCACTTTCAGCTGCAATTTCCCGGCGGGCAACGCAGGTCAGTCGTATTCCGCTTCTTGTCAAACGTTCGGCGGCAACCCGCCGTACACTTATAGCGCTACTCCTTCCTTGCCCGCCGGACTCATAGGGACTCCAGGCCAACCTGCCGCCGGCGAAACCACCCCTACCTACCCGTACACCGTGAGCGGAACCCTCAGTCCTACTCTTTACGGGACTGTCTCATTCACAATTAAAGTAGCCGATTCCAGCAAACCGGCCAATACCGCAACGCAGGCAATCTCCATCACTGTCACGCCTCTCCCGGTTTCTGCTTCTTGCAGTCCGAACACTCTGGCCGTCGTCAATCAAGCGTTTCAGGAGACCTGCTATGGCTTACTCGGAACGCCCCCTTATAAGTTCTCAGTGGCCGCGCCCGGGCTACCGGCCGGCCTTTCGATTAACGCGACAACCGGTGTGATCAGCGGCACACCCACGGCTCCGGGCCAAACAACGATCAAGGTTGTGGTCGCTGATGCCAACTCCATTACTGCTACCCTGCCGGTCAGTTTGTCGGTCATCCAACAGAAGCTCGCGCTGGCCTGTAACTTCCCCTTTAACCCCACAACGAAGACAGCGATCAGTGCCCTCTGCGTCACGAGCGGCGGAACGCCACCTTACTCATACGGCTCTCTACCGGCCGGTCTCTCCTTTGATTCCACGCACAGCGTGATTTCGGGGACGCTCGCTACCGCGGGTCCGGCTTCCTTCACTTTGCAGGTGACGGACGCCGACTCGGCCACCGCCCAGCAGAAGGTCAACTTATTTGTTCACCCAGCGGCGCTGACTATTCTGAACACCAACCTTCCCGTGCCCGCCCCCCCGGTGCCCTATGCGGTCACCCTGGATGTCGAAGGAGGAACACCTCCGTACACCGTTAAAGTCAGCGGTGGCGCGCTCCCCGCCGGGTTGCAGCTTGCTCCTGGAATCTCGGGAACTGGAGTTATCTATAACAAGGCCGGAGGAACCTCAGTCGCTGCGGGGCCTTATAGCTTCACCATTACAGTTACGGACGCGGCTAAAGCGACAGTCTCGCAAACTTTTTCGGGAACGGTATCCACCTCGCAAGTGGGGCAGAGTTTTATTTCCTATGCGTTGCCCAACTCGAGTGGCGCAAACGGCATCACCGTCGGCCCCGACGGTAACCTCTGGTTCACTACCATCGACCAGAATGGCGGCAATTTGCTTGGACGCATCACCACGTCCGGTGTCATCACGACTAGGCCCGCCGCCAATTCGTTGACTCAGTCCAATGGCTTCGAACAACCGGTGGGAGGCGACATTGCGACAGGCCCTGACGGAGAAATATGGACGGCTCAACGCGACGGCAACACGGTCGGCGAGGTGGCGGCCGATCAGTCCTCGCAGTTAAGTTACGTGCCAAAAACGGCGAATTCGGGACCGTCTCAGTTGGTTCCCGCGCCTGATGGAGCGCTTTGGTTTACGGAAACATCAGCCAGCCAAATAGCGCACGTCGATGCCACCGGCAAGCTCAAGGAATTTCCGACAAAATCCGCGTCTGCCGGTCCGTATAGCCTCGCGGTTGGTCCCTACAACTTCCTCGTTTATACGGAGACGCTGCCCAGCGCCAACAAAATCGGCGTTATTTCCGAGGATGGTTTGACAAATTTAGAGTTTCCCATTCCTACCGCTAGCAGTTTGCCGACGAGTATTGTGCTCGGCTCCGACCAAGCGTTTTGGTTCACGGAATTTGGCGCCAATAAAATCGGCCGCATGGATTTCGCTGGGAACATCGTGGAGCTTGGCGTTTCGGCCGCTCCCAGCGCCATTACGCTCGGGCCGGACGGCGCTCTCTACTTCACCGAGACGGCGGCGAACAAGATTGGCCGCCTCACCACCGCCGGAGTTCTCACGGAAACTGCGATTCCCGACGCAAATAGCGGTCCAACCGGAATTGTTGCCGGACCCGATGGCGCGATTTGGTTCACCGAGAATAATCTTTCGAAAATCGGGCGTCTGAGCTTCGTGCTGGCGCCTATCGTGAGTTGCACCCTGCCGGCCGCCCCACTGCAAGCCGGCTCTGCCTTCTCGGGGAACTGTACGGCCACGCAAGGAACGCCGCCTTACCAATACAGTTTGAGCACGGCCGCCGGCAGCACCCTACCCGGCGCCAGCATTGATCCAAATACTGGTGCGCTTTCCGGCACTCTGACCACGGCCGGCACTTTTACCTTCAACGTGATGGTGACCGACAGCTCGTCTCCCGCGGAAACCGGTCAGCAATCCTATACGTTTAAGGTCACACCGTTACCGCTGTCTATCACCTGCGATACGCCCACGCCCCGACTCTATACGCCCTACGCGGGGGCGTCCCAAGCTGATGGCTGTTCCGCGGCGAATGGAACTCCGCCATATACCTACACCCAAACCGGCACTCTTCCGCCGGGGCTCTCGTTTAATACCGCGAACGGCAACATCACGGGAACGCCGACGACTCTCGGTACTTATCAGTTCACCATTCAAATTACCGACAGCAGCGCTCCCGTTTTTACCGTCAGTCAGGCCGTCACGCTTACCGTTCAATATGGAGCCGTTACGAGTACTGGCAAGCCGCTGTTTACACTGACCTCGGTGCCGCTTTCGGTAACACCTGGCACCGATGCGTCCGGGATCGTTCTGAAAGCGAACGAACCCCTTCTTGCGGCGCTCAGCGGCACCGCCGTACTGACTTTTACCGTTGACCCAGCGCTCTTGGGCACTGGAAACACGCCCAATAATTATGTTGATCCGGCGCTGCAATTTTTGAATAGCAGCGGAAGCCCGGCCAGCGCAACTTACAGTTTTACTTTCCCCGCCGGAGGCACCAGCCTTGCGTTGCCGTCGCTTGATCCGGGAACCGTTGTGGGAACGGTAGACATCACGATCAACGCCGCCGGCCTGGCGCAAGCGGGGGCGAGCATTCCGGTAGCCGGCGACACACCAGTGATCGAGCCCGGCAGCGTGCAGTTCACCAACGTCTCGGCAGCCGGCTTCGATATCGAATTGATTGCCATGCTGCCGCAACGCAAGGCGGCGAACGCCACCATTACGTTTAGTCCGTCCTCCGGCGACCAGATCTCGGGTCAGCAAACGTTCGTCTTCAACGTCGCCGATGCGACTAACACGTGGTTCGCCAGTTCGAACAGCCTGCAATATGGCGGTATGTGCTCGCTGACTTTTTCCTTCGTCTTTAACGGGTCGATTGACGCGGTCGGGTCCGCCACGGTGACGGTGGATACCTCTCAGCCGGTGAGCGGGAATCGGTAGTCTGTTGCTTGAGAAAACTACGCTTCGGCTATGATAACGGCATGTCTCGTCCACCCAGAATCGGGAAAGGTTCATCCACCAAGGCCTCTGGAGAAACCCCTACCTGTGGCAAGTTGATCGTCACAAAAAGGGGCGTGTACGCAGTGCAAGGCGGCAACAAATTAAAAAGAATTCAGTTCATTCCCTGGGACCAATTCCTTTGCTCGCTCCCGCCTGCGCGACCGTTGGATTAGTTTAATCTGCGTTCATCCCATTCATCTGCTTCCATTTGGTCCTCATCCGCGGCCATTCCCCTACAGCCTTTCCCCCCGTCAGCCGATAGAACTCTTGATGATCCGCCGTTGATCGGCCAGGCTCAATCAAACTAACCCAGGGGGAATATCCCGTGCAGATCGCTAAAGATGACTCCGGCCAAGTACTTAAACTAGCCGGCAAGCTAGACATCAGAGTCGCCCATGACCTCAAGACCGCTCTTCAAGACTTTCTTGCCGAAAAAACCGATTGCGTCCTTGATCTTTCTCATGTCGAAGCCTGCGATACGGCCGCCTTCCAACTGCTCGTCTCGGCGCGGCAAACTGTCGAAAGCGCGGGCGGGCGTTTCGCCCTCCTAGCCCTCTCCGAACCCGTTCGCGCGAGCAGCGCAGTACTTGGCCTGTCCTTTGAAACCACACCTGAGGGAGGTGGCCATGAGTATGTTGCATAATCTGGTCGAAGCTTTCCTCCTGGAATCGGAGGATCTTCTCATTCAAGTCGAGGATGCCGCGCTCTCCCTAGGCACCGGCGAAAGAACGGCCGACACCGTCAACCAACTATTCCGCGCGTTCCATACGATTAAGGGTTCTGGCGGCATGTGCGGTCTGGACGCCATCGCCGGCTTCACGCATCACTTGGAGAACCTGCTCGTCAAGGTCCGCGAAGGGTCTGTGCCTGTCACCAAAGCCCTCATCGACCTAGTCCTAAAGTCCCGCGACCATATTAAGATTCTTCTGAACGCCGAACAGGGTGGCCCGCAACCGCCGGCCGGTTCTGCCGATAAACTCATTGCCGCGATTGAAGCTTGCGCCAACACAGCTTGCGCCAGCTCAGGAGGTGTTGCCTCATCAGTCGCCGCTGGGGCTGGTTCCGCAGCCCAGCGTGTCGCCGAGCCTAAGGAAGGCGCGGAAAATACCTGGCGGATCAACTTCCGGCCCAACCCTAGTCTCTTAGCCTGCGGCGGCAACCCTCTTTCCCTGCTGAGCGAACTAGCCGATCTGGGCCATTGTGAAGTGACCGCCCATACTGTCGACGTACCCGCGCTCGCCGCCATCGACCCCGAGCAATGTTACCTTGCCTGGACCATCAACCTGATCGGCGCTTGCACCGAAAATTCCATCCGTGATGTATTCATTTTTGTCGAGAGCGACAGCAAACTGGAAATAGAACTGCTCTCCAGCGTTCCGACCGAACCAGCGGCCAAGCCCGAAGCTGGGTGGGCCGCCAACATTCCGTCGGTCTCAAAAGAAGAACCCCACAAGGAAACGGCCCCCAAGGAAGGCGCTCCCAAAGAAGGAGCCAAAGACTCCAGCGTGCGCGTCCCCTCTAGCCGGCTCGACCGTCTGGTTAACTTAGTCGGCGAATTGGTCATCAATCAATCCCGGCTCGCGCAAGCCGCTTCGCAAAGTGGCGCGCCGGAATTCACCAATCCCGTCCAGGAATTGGAGCGCTTGCTGGCCGAACTGCGCGACAACGTGCTCGGCATTCGCATGCTGCCCATCGGCACCTTGTTCGGCCGTTTCCGCCGTTTGGTCCATGACTTGTCCGCCGAACTTGGCAAAGAAATCGACCTGGTCACCGAAGGTGCCGAAACCGAACTCGATAAAAGCATTCTCGACCAATTAAGCGAGCCCTTAGTCCACTGCTTGCGCAACAGTCTTGATCACGGCGTCGAACCGCCTGACGTGCGCGTCGCCAAAGGCAAACCGCGCCGCGCCACCGTCCGCCTCTCCGCCGTGCATACCGGCTCGGATGTGGTCGTCAGCATTCAGGACGATGGCCGCGGTATTGATCGCCACGCCGTCCGCACTAAAGCGGTCGAGAAAGGGCTCATTTCCGCCGACGCCGTCTTGAGCGACAAAGACATCTTCAACCTCATCCTCATGCCCGGCTTCTCAACCGCCAAACAGGTCACCAACGTCTCCGGCCGCGG
>Ga0182012_10005223_pt1 | contig 13466 bp, 16 predicted proteins | sample 612S2SmetaG_FD_120486 | JGI IMG/M metagenome (GOLD analysis project Ga0182012, IMG submission 120486) | Permafrost microbial communities from Stordalen Mire, Sweden - 612S2S metaG | ecosystem: Environmental > Terrestrial > Soil > Wetlands > Permafrost | place: Sweden: Stordalen | collected... | reverse complement strand
TCCTTTCCGTGCGTGGTCAAGGTAGAGGCTAACACCTGCAAATTGGGAGTGGCAATGTGGCGGCCTTGGGAGTTGAGAATGCAAGAACTCAGCGGGGAATCGGCTTGGAAAGGGTTCCTGTTGCGGTTGACATCATGATGCCTAACTAAGTAGCATCATGATGTGCGGACGACACTTTCCATTGACGATGATATTGCCAGCCTAGTGCAGCAGGAGGTACGGCAGTCGGGCGATTCCTTCAAGGCGACGGTGAATCGGCTGCTTCGGCAGGGGCTGATGGCCTCTCGAGAGAAGGCGGATGTGAAGCCCTTTGTGGTAACGCCGATTCCGATGGGGCTGCCTCCCGGGCTAAGCTATGACTGCATTCCCGAGCTTCTGGAAGAAATCGAAGGGCCATACCATCGGTGATCGTTCTTGATGTCAACCTCCTACTGTATGCCTACGACAGCGCCTCATCGAAGCACAAAGATGCGCGAATCTTTGTAAAGAAACTGTTCTCTGGGGATGAGCTGGTGGGTCTGCCATGGCAGACAATCTGGGCGTTTCTGCGTATCGCCACCAATTCCCGGTTGCCGGGCCAGCGTTTTTCCATGGAAGAGGCAATCGTGATCGTTCAAGGATGGATGGACCTGAACCAAGTTCGCATTCTTGTTCCAGGAGAACGGCATTGGGAAATCTTCCAGAGAATGCTCATAGAGGGTAAGGTCAGAGGCCCATTAGCAACAGACGCACAACTGGCAGCGCTGACAATTGAGCATGCCGGCGTGCTGTATACCACCGACCGCGATTTCGCACGCTTTCCAGGACTGCGATGGGTGAATCCGCTGGCTTCGAGCTAATGCATTCGCAATTCATTCAAGAAACTATTTTGTGAATTGGCAGTGAATTGACGCAGCGCACTTCTTTGACACACCCAAATGCGATAAACTCATGCGGGAACATTAAATGGGAACGACAATTCGGGGACTTACGGAGGTTACATAAGAATTGGGAAAAAGCATGGTTCCGAAGAAGCTTTTCTTCACCAAAGGCAAGGGCACACACAAAGAGCGGCTAACGTCGTTTGAGTTGGCACTGCGCGATGCCGGCATCGCCTCGCAGAACCTGGTGCGTGTTTCTTCCATTTTTCCGCCGCGCTGTAAGGTCATTCCACGCAAGGAAGGCCTTACGTATCTTGAACACGGCGAGGTTGTGTTTTCCGTGATCGCCGAAAACTCGACGCGTGAGCCGCATCGCCTGATTGTGTCCAGTATCGGCGTGGCGATTCCGGCCGACAAGAACACATACGGCTATTTGAGCGAGCACCACAGCTTTGGCGAGACCGAGGATCAGGCCGGCGAGTATGCCGAAGAACTGGCCGCCGAGATGCTCGCAACCACGCTGGACGTGGACTTCGATCCGGATACAAGCTGGGACGAAAAGAAGGAAATCTACCGCATCTCCAACAAGATCGTCCGCACCAGCAACATCACGCAATCGGCCGTGGGCGACAAACGGGGCCTGTGGACGACCACGATCGCAGCAGCGGTGCTGATTCTGGAAGAGTAATTGTCGGTTCGAGCAGACCATGAGGGCCAATCTCGGAAACCGGGATTGGCCTTCCTGCATCAAGGCATAAGAGGGAGTTGGGGGCGGACGAAACCATGACAATGAACGGGCGCAAATACTTTGTAGGACTGGTGCAGATGAGCATGGGCGCGGACCCGGAGGCTAACTTCGCGGCTGCGGTCAAGCATATTCGCGAAGCGGCCCGGCGGGGCGCAAACATTGTTTGCCTGCCTGAGCTTTTCCGTGCTCAATATTTTTGCCAGCGCGAAGACATTCGGCTTTTCGATCTCGCCGAATCTATTCCTGGTCCCTCCACCACCAAACTGGCCGAAGTGGCACGCGACTTGCGCGTGGCTATTGTTGCTTCGCTCTTTGAACGACGCGCGCCTGGGCTTTATCACAACACGGCTGTGACTTTGAATGCGGATGGCGCCATTGTCAGCGTCTATCGCAAGATGCATATTCCTGACGATCCTCTGTACTACGAGAAGTTCTATTTTGCCCCTGGAGATCTGGGATTTCAGGCCGTGGACACCGCGTTTGGCCGCGTTGGCACGCTGGTTTGCTGGGATCAGTGGTACCCCGAAGGCGCGCGGTTGACCGCACTGCAAGGGGCTGAGGTGCTGTTTTACCCCACGGCCATCGGCTGGCACCCTGCGGAGAAAGAGGAGTTCGGCCCCGCCCAGTACGACGCGTGGCAAACCATCCAACGCGCCCACGCCATTGCCAACGGAGTTTACGTGGCGGGCGTAAACCGCGTAGGCGAAGAGCACGGCGACGTTTTGGGAAATCGTGCTACCGGCCCAGGGCTCGAGTTCTGGGGCGGAAGCTTCCTGGCCGACCCGTTTGGCCGCGTGATTGCCAAAGCCTCGCACAACGCGGAAGAGATCCTGCTGGGCGAAATCGACCTTGCGCTGCTTGAGGACACGCGCCGCAACTGGCCATTCCTGCGCGACCGCCGAATCGATGCCTATGCGCCGATAACAAAGCGGTTTCTCGATCCGGTAAATTCATGGCCCGCCGACGGTGACTCCAAATAAAGTCAACTCTGTCGCCTTGAGCGACCGAAGCAGCCTAAGAATTCCAGAAATGTCTGAGACACCCCACCAACTCGGTTACCGCATGCCCGCCGAATGGGATCGGCACGAGGCCACCTGGCTCGCCTGGCCCCACAACCCCGAAGACTGGCCCGGAAAATTTCAAACCATCCCCTGGGTCTATGCCGAGATCGTGCGCCTGCTCTCCGCGCGGGAACGGGTGCACATTCTTGTCGACGACGCAAAAGCCGAACAGCGCGCTTTGAGCATTCTTGAGCGCGCCGGTGCGGTGCTTGACCAGGTCACCTTCCACCATTGGCCGACCAACCGGGTCTGGACACGTGACTCCGGCCCGATATTTGTTCGCAACGCTGCGGGCAATGTCGCATTGACCAACTGGCACTTCAACGCCTGGGCCAAGTATCCCGACTGGCAACTGGACGACGAAATCCCCGGCCGCGCCGCAGAACTTTTGCGCCTTCCTTTCTGGCAGCCTTCAGTCGATTTGGGCGAAGGACAGCCCCACCGATTAGTGCTGGAAGGCGGCTCCATCGATACGAATGGCGCTGGTGTTCTGCTCACCACAGAGGAGTGCCTCCTCAGCCATGTTCAAGAGCGAAACCCCGGAGTCGATCGCGAGAAACTGGAGCAAGCCTTGCACGATTTTCTAGGTATCGACCAGGTCATCTGGCTGGGCCGCGGCGTAGCAGGCGACGATACTCACGGCCATGTCGACGATATCTCGCGATTCGTTGGCCCTGGGACCATTGTGACCGCCGTAGAGCCCAATACCAGCGACCCGAATCACGAGCCGTTAGCCGAAAATCTGGCACGCCTCAAAGCCGCACGGACACTGGAAGCAAAGCAATTCACCATAGTTGATCTGCCTCTTCCGAAACCGGTGGTTTTCCGTGGTCAGCGCCTGCCCGCGAGTTATGCCAATTTCTATATCGCCAATGGCGTGGTATTAGTCCCCACTTTCAACGACTCTAACGACCGCGTAGCTCTCAGCATCCTCGCCGAATTATTTCCGGGCCGCGAAGTAATCGGAATTCACAGCGTCGATCTCGTCTGGGGTTTGGGCACGCTCCACTGCATGACCCAGCAGCAGCCAGTTGCGGATTTTTCATCTGGGATATAATCCATGACACGGAGGTCGAGATATGCTTGCCCCCAGCGAGGCTCTAAACAAGGCGCGCGTTTACCTTGATGAGGTGGTGCCTGATTTTGCGGCACTCCAGCCGAAAGTGGATGAAATGGTGCTGGCACCCGACTCTTCCAAGTGGATAATCACATTTTTTGCGCAGACGGGGGAAAATCGGAAAGCCGAAACGGTAGCTGACCTTCTTAGCAATCCAAGGGTTGAGAAGGTTGTTTCAGTTGCCGCCGATGACGGCTCGTTAGTCGCTGTGAGGAACCCGTCTTTCTGAGTGCATCTCATGACATTGGAAGAGCGACTCTTCGCGCGGTACGTCGGAAAGAGTCTACTGTTGGACTCTAACCTTCTGTTGGTCTTCCTCACGGGGGCCGCTGATCCACTCTTGTTCAGTCGGTTCAAACGGGTCAGTTCCTTCACCATCAAAGACTATGAACTGCTTGTTAGACTGCTAGCTTCGTTTACTGTCCTCCTGACAACCCCTCATATCCTGACTGAGGTAAGCAATCTTGCGAATAGTTTGCCGCAGCAATTCAAGCCCGGTTGGTATCGGAATTTTGCAACACTGATTGCGTCGGGGCGCAAGACACCTGGCCTTCGAGAGCATTGGATGCCCGCGACTGAGTTGGTCCAAATGTCTGAATTCGGCGACTTTGGCATCACTGATGCAGCCTTGACAAGACTTTCTTCAGAGGCGCTCGTCATTGCGGAGGATTACCGGCTCTCGGGGTCGCTGAGGAGCCGAGGGGTTCCGGTTCTGAACTTCGGTGATCTTCGCAAGTTGCAACAACTTCTATAGGGCGACCCGCCAATGATGACAGACATTGAGGCAATCCAAGCCGCACTCGCCGAGGCTCGTTTTGCCGCTGAAGCCGGCGAAGTGCCCATTGGAGCCGTGGTGGTGCGCGAAGGGGAAATAGTCGCCCGCGGCCAGAATCGCGTGCTCCGCGATGTGGACCCGACGTCCCATGCGGAAATCGTAGCGTTGCGTGAAGCAGCCAAGTCGATCGCCAATTACCGCCTCAACGGCTGCACTCTCTTTGTCACCCTCGAACCATGCGCCATGTGCGCGGGAGCCATGATTCATGCACGCCTCGACCGCCTCGTCTTCGCCGCTGCCGATCCCAAGGCGGGGGCTGCAGGTTCCGTGCTCGAAGTACTCAACCACCCCCAGCTCAACCACAAAATGTCCGTCGAGCAGGGAATTCTCGCCGAAGAATCGGCCGAGTTACTGCGCGCATTCTTTCGTGAACGCCGTTCCTAACTCCGCGTCAACGCTTTGATCCGCGAAGCTTCCGCCGGCCATTTCGCCGCTAACTCCTCATAACTCGCGTTGCGGTAATCCGCAAAGTCAAACCCGGGAGTTACCGTACACCCCAGCAGCGCAACCTTCCCATCGCCAATCAGCCGCGTTCCTTGCCATACCCCTGCGGGCACAACCAATTGAACATGCTGCCCACCTTGTATGTTCGATCCAAGAGTGAAGACCGCTGAAGTCCCGTCCGAGTGCAGTTGCAGCATTTCCACCGGGTCGCCCAGATAAAAATGGAACATCTCATCGGAATCCAGCACATGCATCTCGGAAAAGGTTCCGGGTTCCAGCAAATAGTAGATTGCAGTTCCAATCGCACGGGTTCCGCGAGCCAGTTCCAGCGTTCCAGGCGAGGTGTAAGTGCGGCGAAAATGCCCGCCCTCAATCGGGTGCGGCTCGAGTTTCAGCAGGGTCTTGATTTCGTCGACAGTCATCGTTCCCGATGGTACCAGTGCCGGCAAAGTAGAATAAAAATATGAAGGTCCAGCTTTATACGGCCGCCTGGTGCCGCGATTGCCGGTCGGCCAAGCAATTTCTTGATTCGCACGGGATTCCGTACACAGAGATCAATGTCGACGCCGATCCGGCCGCCTCGGCTGAGGTGCTGCGCCACGTCGGCAAGCGGGCCATTCCGCAGATGGTGATTGACGGGGAGTGGTTTCAGCCCTACAAACCGGGCCGCGGCCTGCTCTTCGATGAGTTGCATGCGCGGTTGGGGATTCCTCGCACCTGAACCCATTCCGCACTTACAATTTAGAGTTGCCACGGGGCAGGGAAGCAAGCCCTGCCAAGGAGTTCTCCGTTGATTGATCGCTATACACGCCCCGCCATGGGCCGCATCTGGACCGAAGAGAACAAGTACCGCTGCTGGCTGCAAGTGGAGTCGGCAGCCAGCACGGTGCTGGCTGAGGACGGCGTAATCCCCGTAGCCGCGGCTGAGGCCATTGCTGCGAAGGCCGATTTCTCCGTAGCGCGAATTCAGGAGATTGAAGCGGAAGTCAAGCACGATGTAATCGCCTTCAATACCGCTGTCGCCGAAAGCCTCAATGCGGCGGGTGCAAGCGCCGAGTCCCGCTGGTTCCACTATGGGCTCACTTCCAACGATATTGTCGATACCGCCCAGGCCTTGCAAGTCAAGGAAGCCTCCGGGCTGATTCGAACTGGCCTGGAAGCGCTGCTGGCCGTGCTCAGGCGCCGGGCTCTGGAGTTCAAGCACACGCCGACCATTGGCCGGACCCATGGGATACATGCCGAGCCGACTACCTTTGGGCTGAAACTGCTGAACTGGTTTGCTGAGATGGAGCGCAACCTTGCTCGCTTCGACGCAGCCGCCGAGGATATGCGCGTCGGCAAGCTGTCGGGAGCGGTTGGGACGTTCGGCCACCTCAAACCCGAACACGAAGAGCGCATCTGCGAGCGGCTCGGATTGAAGCCGGCTCCGGTGGCCACGCAGGTAATTCAGCGCGACCGCCATGCGGCATATATTTCGACTTTAGCCATCATCGGCAGCACCCTCGACAAGATTGCGGTGGAAGTACGCCACCTGCAACGGACCGAAGTTCGCGAGGCGCAGGAGTACTTCAGCGAGAAGCAGAAGGGCTCGTCCTCCATGCCGCACAAGAAAAACCCCATCACGAGCGAGCAAATCAGCGGCCTGGCGCGCGTTCTTCGCGGCAACGCCCAGGCGGCTTTCGAAGACATTGCGCTGTGGCACGAGCGAGACATCTCTCATTCCTCCGTCGAGCGCGTTATCTTCCCCGATTCAACGATTCTCGTGGATTATTTGCTGGCTAAAGCGACCGACCTGATCGATCGCCTGCTGGTCTATCCGGAGCGCATGAAGAAGAACCTCGAGAGCACGGGCGGGCTGATCTTCAGCGGGCAATTGCTGCTGGATTTAGCCGAAGCCGGGATGCTGCGCGAAGATGCATACCGTCTCGTCCAATCGCACGCCATGCGTTCCTGGAAAGAAGACCTGGTCTTCCGGGACGAAGTGGCGAAGGATGAAGCGATAACCGCGCTCCTAACCCCGGAGAAGCTCGCAAAGACATTCGATTACACACGCCAGTTAGGAAATGTTGACGCGATTTTCAAGAGGGTGTTGGGAAGTTAGCGCTGACCGATCTGACGATCGCGCTCCGGGCTTGATATCGTATCTTGATCAGGGGGTCGTCATGAAGTTTCACGTTTGCTGTCTCTTCCTCTTCACCGGCACGCTCGCATTTGGCCAGCAACCGAACGTTCAGCCCGCCGACGCGTTAGCCAAGCTGTCTTTCATGCAGGGCGACTGGACCGGCAAGCAGGATTTCGATACCGGCGGCGGACCAGCGATGGTTGGCGATGCCACCGATCGCGTCGAATTGGGAATCGCCAATAAATACCTCTGCGAAATGCTTTCAACCACGCTGCCCAATCGCAAGCCGACAGACACCCGTCACTTCATCTCCTATGACGCGAAGACGCAGAAATATACGGCATGGTGGTTCAACGACACTTCGTACCATCCGTCGCAACTCAGCGGAGATCTGACCGGCAACAAACTTATTCTGATGACCGATCCTTCCGCGGCCGGTCCAGTCCTCCGCGCAACCTATGAGAATCCAACTCCCGACAAGCTGACGTTTCTCCTCGAAATGAAGAATGGCGATAACTGGACCAGGCTTTTCCTGACCACTTATTCGAAGAAGACCGTTACCGCGAATAAGTAATCTTCTGAGAAATTGAAGAGAGGAAACCCGCAAGTGGATGGTTTCAATCTGACTGTTGCAATCACTGGCGCCTCGGGCGCAACCTTTGGCCGCGAGTTACTGCGCGCCCTCGAGCACGACGAGCGAGTGGCCCGCGTTCACTTTGTGGCTTCAGAAAACTCGCTCCGAGTGCTGGCCGAAGAATTAGCCGTCAGCGGCCGCAACGATCTGCTGGAGAAGCTCCTCGACGCCGCGCCGAAAAAGACGGTGCAGCATTCCGATGCCGACATAGGCGCGGCCATCGCCAGCGGCAGCTATCCATCCAATGGAATGATCGTCCTCCCATGCTCGATGGGCACACTGGCGGCAATCGCCAACGGTCTCGCCAACGGGCTGATTGCCCGTGCCGCGGACGTATCGCTCAAAGAGCGGCACCCGTTAATCCTCTGCGTCCGCGAGACCCCCTTCAATCGCATCCATCTTCGCAACATGACACAGGCAGCCGAGGCCGGCGCCGTCATTTTTCCTGTAATTCCGGCCTTCTACAACAAGCCCACGGACTCGACCGAGATGGCCCGCCAGTTCGTCTGCCGCGTCCTCGCCCACATCGGCCTTCAGCAGCCCGGCGCCTTTATTTGGAAGGCGGATGAATGATATCTCGAAAGCAAGAAGCAGGTCCTTCGACTTCCTGCGCTGCGCTCCGGTCGCTCAGGATGACACAAGTTTTGGGTAGCCTGGAACTTGTGGTTTCATATTGCAAAGAATTTGACTTCGACCGGCACCAGGCCCGATACTGCCCTTAATGCGGAACTCAACCGAGCACGGTATTACGTCCATGGCCATGTGTATGTGTCGGCCTTGCGGACCTGTCCGTGCTGAGCTTGAGACGCGAATGCGATAAACGCAACCAATTCTCAAAACCAGGCGGCCCGGGTCCCGAAAGGATTCGGGCCGTTTTCCGTAGTCCATTGCTTGCGGCCTGAACCAACATCCGATTCCGTCTTCGACATCAGCTAATCCATGAACAGAAGGAGCCCTTTATGTCTGAAGCAAAGCAGCAGTTCGCCACACTCGCCGTTCACGCCGGCCAATCGCCCGACCCGGCCACAGGCTCGCGCGCCGTACCAATCTACCAAACCACTTCTTACGTTTTTCAGGATGCAGACCATGCCGGCCGTCTGTTTGGGCTGAAGGAATTCGGCAACATCTACACGCGCATCATGAATCCCACCACGGACGTATTTGAGAAGCGCGTGGCGGCCCTTGAAGGCGGAGTGGCGGGCCTGGCAACGGCCTCAGGCCAGGCGGCGGAGACGCTGACCCTTACCACGCTGGCCAGTGCGGGAGAAGAAATCATCTCCACCACTTCGTTGTATGGCGGCACTTACAATTTGTTCCACTACACATTTCCGCGCCTCGGCATCACGGTGCGCTTTGTGGATGCCGACGATTTCGACGGCCTGCGCGCGGCCATCAACGACAAGACGCGGGCAATTTATACCGAGACGCTCGGCAATCCCAAGCTCGACGTGGCGGACATCGAGCAACTGGCCGCCATTGCCCATGAGCATGGACTCCCGCTGGTCATCGACAACACCACGCCCTCGCCGGCTCTGGTGCGCCCGATCGAGTGGGGTGCGGACATTGTCGTTAACTCAGCCACCAAGTTCCTCGGCGGTCACGGCACAGCGATCGGCGGCATTATCGTCGACGCCGGCAAATTCGACTGGGCGGCCTCCGGCCGCTTCAAGGAATTCACCGAGCCTGACCCCTCCTATCATGGCCTTTCCTACACCGATGCATTCGGCCCGCTCGCGTTCATTCTCAAGGCTCGTGTTCAGGGCTTGCGCGACACCGGCGCGGCGCTTTCGCCGTTCAATGCCTTCCTGCTGCTGCAGGGAATCGAGACCCTCCATCTGCGCCTTGAGCGCCACTCCCAGAATGCGCTCGCCGTGGCGTATCACCTCGAGCGGCATCCGGGCGTCGAGTGGGTCAACTACCCCGGCCTTGAGTCCAGCCCTTACTATGCGCGTGCGCAAAAGTACCTTCCCAACGGCCGTGGAGCAATCGTAACGTTCGGCATCAAAAAAGGAACTACGGGAGGCGGATACGAAGCTGGGAAGAAGTTCATCGATGGGCTCGGACTTTTCTCGCTCCTCGCCAATATCGGAGACGCCAAGTCGCTGGTCATTCACCCCGCATCGACGACGCACCAGCAGCTTACCGTTGACGAGCAGGCTGCTACCGGGGTTACGCCGGAACTGGTGCGGCTTTCCGTAGGAATCGAGGACATTCGCGACATCCTCGCCGATCTTGACCAGGCGATCGAAGCGGCGAACGGACATACGTTCGCAGGCTCGACCTCAACCCCGGCTCTTGCTGCACATTGAGCATAATGACTGAAGCTCGCTTATCGGCTGACGGAACAGAGCCTTTGCAGGGGGCTGGGGCCAAAGCGCCTCAGCCCACCTACGAAGGCGACTTTGTGCTCGACGAGCACCTGCTGCTGGATTGCGGCCGCACCCTGGCCGGCCCTACCCTGCATTACGCGGTATATGGCCGGCTGAACGCGGCTCGCGACAACGCAGTGCTGGTTTGCCACGCGCTCTCAGGCTCGGCGCAGGTGGGAGCCTGGTGGCCGGAGATCCTTGCCCCCGGCGGTCTCTTGTCCCTTGAACACGATTGCGTCCTCTGCGTGAACTTGCTGGGCTCCTGCTACGGGTCAACCGGGCCCGGCTCGGTGGATCGCGAGACGGGCGAGGTGTACGGAGCGGACTTCCCGCTGGTCACCATTCGGGACAACGTTCGGGCGCAGACGCGGTTGCTGGATTCTCTCGGTATCAAGCGTCTCCGGCTGGCCCTTGGCGGCTCCATTGGGGGCATGCAGGCCCTGGAGTGGGCAATCCTCAATCCGGACCGTGTGGAGCGGGCGGTCATAATCGGCGTGGCGCCGCTCTCGGCCATGGGAATTGCCCTCAATCACCTGCAGCGCAAAGCGATCCAGCAGGACCCGGCATGGGATGGAGGGCGCTATCTGCCGCAACGGCCTCCCCGCCAGGGGCTGGCGCTGGCGCGGCAGATCGCCATGCTCAGCTACAAGTCCGCCTCGCTGTTCGATGAACGGTTCGGCCGCAATCCCAACCGCAATGGCGAGGACCCGCGCGCCCTGGACGATCTGGGCGGCGGCCTGATTGGCGGTAGGTTCGATATCGCTGGCTATCTTGACCACCAGGGAAAGCGGTTCATCGATCGCTTCGACGCCAATGCCTATCTCGCGATTCTGCGCACCATGGAAACCTGGGATCCGCTGCATGGCTTCGCGTCGCCGACGGAGGCTTTCAGCCGCATTCGAGCGCGGCTCAGCTTTGTCGGCATTAGTTCGGATTGGCTGTTTCCGCCTGAATCGGTTCGCCATTTTGCCTACACTATCCGCTCCGCCGGCGTTCAGGCCGACTACCGCGAAATGACGAGCGACCATGGCCACGACGCCTTTCTAGCCGAACAGTCAGAGCTGGTAAGCCTGCTTGCATAGAAGAAAATCGTACCAACCAATGCGGCCAGGAACTGTTTTTCCCTATTCGGTGTCTAACGCTTTATGCGGAACCGGGGAGCGGGGGAACTCGAAAGTACATGGTCCGGGAGATCAGGGCGGTTTTCGGGCAGAATTGTAGAAACGCGCCGCAATTACGGGCTCCTTCAATCCCGCAACAAGGGCCCGCAGTACCTAATTGGTACCGCCGGGCACCCAGATTCCGCTTTTTCGCATCATGTCTGCTTGTCAGAGGCAGCGAGGCTTTCTATAATCCTCGCAACACCGCAGCTTCAGCCGTGGTATCGTTTACCCGTATCGCAGGTACTCAACCGCCGAAGAAAAACCGTTGTGTTTTCAGCGAGCGGGTGCTTGAATATTGATCTCCATTTCGAAACTCCCAGGAGCACTGAATGAAGAAGTTAGTCCTTGCGTTTGTGATGGCCATGGCGAGCATCAGCCTGGTTTCCGCGCCCACGCTTCGAGCCCAGGATATCAGCATCAAGGATCCAGCCGAGTTCAACGCCTATACAACGGCCAACACCCAGGCTGATCCCAAACTCAAAGCCTCACAGCTGGAAGATTTTCTTACGAAGTATCCGCAGAGCCAGGTCAAGACGCTGGTGCTCAACACGCTGCTCGATGCCTACCAGCAGTTGGGCGACAGCGACCACATCTTGAGCACTGCCACGCGGCTGCTGCAGATTGAGCCAGGTAATCTTAAGGCCATCGTCATTTCCGTGGCCATCAAGAAGGCCCAGTGCCAGAAGAGCTTGGATCCGAAGACCGGCTTCGCGAGTGATCCTGCGCCCTGCGACGATGCCGCGGCTCTCTCCCAGAAAGGTCTGACGGCTACCAAGCCGGCTACAGGAGTGTCGGATGACGACTGGAAAAAGCAGACTGCTGTTGCCGGCCCGATTTTCGACTCTGCAATCGCGTTTGACGACGCAGTGGCAAAGAAGGACTTCAAGGGAGCCGTCGATGAGTATAAGGCCGAGTTGATGTTGTACACGGGCGACCAGACGACGAGCGGAACCGGGTTGGTGGATTCCCTTCACCTCGCCGACGCCTATGCCGCAGAGGTTCCGCCGGACATGGTGAACGCCGTGTGGTTTTATGCCCGGGTGCTCAATTTCGCCCCAGCCGGTTTCAAGCCACAGATCGAGAAAAAGCTCGATTACTGGTACAACAAGTACCACGGCAGCTTGGAGGGGCTTGACGCGATCAAGACACAAGCCGCGGCCACGGTCTTCCCGCCGGGAACCCTGACGATCGCGCCGGCTGACACGCCTGCCCAGAAGATTCACAAGATCCTTGCCAACACGACAGATCTGTCCTCCCTGGCTTTGGCCGATAAGGAACTCGTTCTTTCATTCGGCTCAAAGGAAGACGCGGACAAGCTTTGGGCGGTGATGAAGGACAAGGAAACCCCGGTCCCCGGAACTGTGATCGAAGCAACAGCTTCGGTGATCAAGGTTGCCGTGACAGACGATGCCAAGCAGGCCAAGACGCCTGACTTCATCGTCAACCTGAAGACGCCTCTGGCGGACAAGGAAATTCCCGCTGTAGGTTCCGAGCTCGGTCTTAGCTCCAAGAAACAGCCGGAACTGGACGGCACCTACGACACCTACACCCAAATCCCAGGCACGGACACGGTAGCGCAGTCGGCGCAGATCGTGCTTCGTGATGCTGCCCTTGTGCCAGTCAAGGCGGCTCCGGTGCACAAGCCGGCCCCCGGTCATCGTCCAGCGGCGCACTAACCTCGCCGCTTGTCGAGCCACACATACCCGCGCCGGGTTTCATCTGGAATCCGGCGCATGAAACATCGCTTCTGGGAAAACCTTTTGAATCACAAATGGCAGCCTGCCGCAGGCTGCCATTCTTCTTAGGTGGTGCTCCATGGGCCGAACCCGCTCCGCGCTTCTTACCCTGGCCTGCCTGACCATCGCCTGCGCCTCTTTGCCGAGCCAGACGGTTCGAAACGTTTCCCCGACCGCTCCCACTGAGAAACCCGAACCCGTGCGATCGCTCCCAGTGCCCTTTGCGATCAATGGAAACGACTCCGGTCGCCTGCCGGCAGTAGCCTTTCGTACCGCCGATCAAATGTCGGTGCGAGACCGCGACGCTGCTGAGAATGCCGGAAGCGCCATCGCGGCACAAGCGAAATACTCCGGCCTGGAGTTCAACCAGGGCAAAT
>Ga0182012_10005212_pt1 | contig 13477 bp, 13 predicted proteins | sample 612S2SmetaG_FD_120486 | JGI IMG/M metagenome (GOLD analysis project Ga0182012, IMG submission 120486) | Permafrost microbial communities from Stordalen Mire, Sweden - 612S2S metaG | ecosystem: Environmental > Terrestrial > Soil > Wetlands > Permafrost | place: Sweden: Stordalen | collected... | reverse complement strand
GGTTTTGCAGGTTATTGTGACAGCCGGGATCATTGGCGCAATTGCGGTTCTTTCGGCAGAGCAGGGAATCCGCCTGCCAGTGAGGATCGAGTTAGTTGCGGCGGGATTTCTAGTGATTATTCTGCTGCGCCGAGGCGCTCAGTGGCTGGCTCTCTGGATTGACCGGCGGTTTTTTCGCGAGGCTTATAACAACGAGCAGGTTTTGAGCGAACTGGCGCTGAGTCTTCGCACGTTGATGGATGAAAAGACGCTGATTGAAACCATTACGCAACGGGTGTCGGACGCTTTGCACGTGCCACAAATTACATTTTTGCTGAACGGTAATGGAGTTTTTTCGCCGGCCCACGCAACAGGTTCCAATATGGTTTCTGCTGTTGAACTGGCGGAAAGCAGCGGGGTTGTGCGCCATTTGAAGGTATCGCAGAAAGCTGCGGCCATTTATTTTGATGATGAGAAGAACTGGATTCACAGCATTCATCCAGCGGAACAACTGCCACTCAAGGCATTGCGGGCCGAAGTCGTTCTACCGGTTTCGGTGAAGGATCGATTGTTAGGCATGTTGATGTTGGGGCCGAAAAAATCTGAGGCTCCGTACACGGCGCGCGATCTTCAATTGTTGGATGCGGTGGCGATGCAAGCGGGTTTTGCGCTTGAGAATAGCCGTCTGACAAGCCAGGTGGCGCACGAGATAGCCACTCGCGAGAAGTTGAACCGGGAAATGGAGATTGCCCGCGAAGTGCAGGAGCGGCTGTTTCCACAGCATTTTCCCGCAGTGGCAGGCGTCGATTACTTTGGCTTGTGCCGTTCAGCTTTGATGTGTGGTGGTGATTATTACGACTTTCTCACTCTACCGTCAGGCGTTCTGTGCATCGCAATTGGCGATGTGTCGGGGAAGGGAATTGCGGCGGCACTGCTTATGGCGAGTTTGCAAGCGTCGGTGCGCGGACAGGCAATGCAAACGGGGTATGATTTGGCGGCACAGCTTCAAATTGTCAACGGGTTGATTTATGCGGCATCGAATGCGCACCGTTACGCGACTTTATTCTATTCGCAATTCGACCCACAAACGCGCGTTTTGCAATACGTGAATGCTGGCCACAACGCGCCGCTGGTTTTGCGCGACAACGGAAATGGCTTCGAAGTGATCAGGCTGGAGACGGGTGGCACGGTGGTCGGGTTATTTCCGGATGTGCGGTATGAACAGGAGCGCATAACGCTAGCAGAGAACGATCTGCTGGTTGGCTTCACCGACGGAGTGAGCGAGGCGATGAACCAAGGGGAGCAAGAATGGGGCGAAGAACGGATGATTGAATCGCTCAAGAAATGTGGCGGCCAAAGCGCCTCTGAGATTGTGAAGAATCTGGTTGCGGCGGCCGACCAGTTCGCCAATGGCTCACCGCAACACGATGACATGACTGTAGTAGCGCTGAAAGTGCTGGCTGGCTAAGGGCGCGGCTTACGAACGCGCGCCCAAAATCCAAATCCGACTAGAGCTAGAAAACCCAAGCTCCATATTTTAGACCCGGTGTCTCCTACTGAAACAATCCATTCGCTCGGTTCAATCAGTCTGATAACCAAGGTAATCGTGGCGCCAATTAGGCCTGCGAAGAACCAGATGCCCAGTAGAACAAACAATGGCGCACGTAGCCATAGGAGCTGCATGCGGTAGGGGATTTTTTCGCGTATTTTGTCCCAGGAAGTGTTTGCTTTTGCGGCAGGCGTAGCAGTGTAGTCTTTACGCCTGAAATCTGCAGGTTCCTTCTTAAGGGCCGCGGGGAGGCCAACCGGCTCGGGCTGAATTACAGTTGCACCCCAGTAAGCTGTTTGTAGAATAGTCGCCAATTCGCCAGTCCGGACGTAATTGGGATAGCCTCCCGTTTCCAGCAGCCGGTGCGCAATTTGAATCAAGGCTGAGGGCGCCGTCTCCCATTGAGGCAACTTTTGCCATCCGGCATTTTCCAAAACCCGTTCTGCGGCGCCGAGTTTAGTCTCAGCATCCATTTTGGCCACATTAGTAAGCCGGACGAGCAGTTGTTCTACGGTGCTACGGATTGGTTGAATCTGGGGATTTGCGAGAAGTTCGTCTACCCGCGAAGGATCTGTTGTCACAGCTTCAATGAACCTACCAACGGCCCATTCTCTACGGTCGTCATTTATGGCGCTAGCTGCCTCCTGCATAAGGCTATTAACCCGCGCCACCTTTTCTGGCGGACTTGCAGGTTGCAGTATCTGGGTCAGCTTAAATAGGTCGGCAGCCGCCAGTTCACGTATAGCACCGGAATCGGTCAGGCCAGCTTGTTGAATTGGGTCTGTGGGCAGAGGCCCGCGAGCGTCGGCCACTGATCCTGACTGACCAGCGGAAGAGGCGAATTTCGCTTCGGAAACCCCCGTCCCGGTCGCGCCTCCTGTCGGTGCTATCTGCATCTTTGCGCTATCTGCATCCTACTTCTTGATCGGAGCCTAGCGCACGATAGGCTACTAAGAGTGCTCCTATTGCTTTGTGTCGGTTGGGTGAGAAGTTTCTTCAAAAAATTCACGTTGAAGAGCTAAACTTCTCTGATCGGCCTTAATGGCGCGGATCGCGTTGGCGACTCCAGCCGACCATGCCTTCATATCGAACTCGCCAAGCTCGCTGGTGGCGGCTGCTCCATCGCCCGCGTAATGATTGGGAAACTTAGCGTACCACCAAATACCTGTATAAACGCCGGCCGGCAAGTCTAGGCGATTCAAGTCGGCTCCTGATTCGCGACCAGCCCGATCCAGGTGTACCAAGTCAGGCCGTGAAATCATGACGTGCGCCGTTTCAGATTCGCCCGCGTGAGCGTCCACCTTCGTTTTCAGGGCTGGACGGCCGGGCGGGTAGTCGCCACGCATATAGACGTAGACCACATAATCGTGCGCCGCAGCCAGTTGAGCCTGCGCGAAAAAAGGCAGCAGATGATTGTTGCCGCCGTGGCCGTTCACAATCAGAATTTTCTTGCAGCCATTGCGCGCCATTTCGTCCGTGGTCTCCTGCAGTAAATCGAGCTGGAGTTTGGCGCTGTATGCCAAAGTTCCGGGTTGGTGGCGCGCTTCGAAAATTTGACCGTAGAAGTAAGGCGGAAAGACAATGGCGTATTCGTCTGCCGCCGCGTGTTCAGAAGCGTAGCGAACGTTGATTAAATCGGTCCCCAGCGGCAGCTGAGGACCGTGTTTTTCGATAATGCCAAATGGCAGTAGGCAGGTGCCTTGACTCTGTTTGAGCGCGGTCTGGAAATCTTCGGCAGTGAGTTCTTCCCAGCGGACAGGAAGTTTTTGCGCAAAGCAGGCAGTGGCCAGCGCGCAAGTCAGAACGATTGTTTTCAGCATGGAAAGAGTCTATCGCTTGCCCGACTGCTGGGCGGCGAGCTCTTTGCGGAAAGCCTGTTCACGATCGTCAATATAGGCGCGGTAACCAGCGGGATCGATAAAAGGATTCGGCTCACCTTTCTTCAGACTCTTGAGACGCGCGAATTTTTCATCCAGGCCAAAATAGATACCATGCGCCCCAAGGAAAATTTCGCAAGGAAGCGCATGAAGCACTTGGAAACCTTTCGCAAAGTCAGTGGCGATCTGTGGATAGTTGGCGTTGTTCACCAGTTGATACCCTTCGTTCACATTGGGGCCACCGACGATCACGACATGTAATTTCTTGCCGCCATCCAATACGTCCGTTGTCCAGGTTGTGCAGCCTTTGGTGTGGCCAGCCGTGAGATGAGCGGTTAATGTGGTGCCGCCGAGTTGCACCTGCGAGTTGTCATGCAAGATGCGGTCGACTTTCGCGGGTGTCCAACGGCTGGTGTAAATGAAATCTCCGACGCCACCGTGCTCGATGACGGGAACATCTGCATCCATAACCATAAGTTTCGCGCCGCTGAGTTTCTTAGCAAGGGCGCAGCCGGCAGCGTGATCATCGTGGGCATGGGCAATCAGAATAATTTTGATATCGGAGAAATGGAACCCAAGAGCTTCCACGTTTTGCTTGATGACGGGTACGGACTCTTCGAAATTTGGATTGATGAGGATGTCACCAGCGGGCGTTTTGATCAGGTAAGACGCCAGAAAGTTGGTGCCCACGCTATAAATGTTCCCGGCGATCAGAAAAGGTTGGGCCGGTTTGTTCCAGGCAGGGTTGAAATCGGCCAGTGCCAGTGGTGCGAGAAGAACGAAAAGTAAAATACGGCGCATGGAGATATCATAAGAGGACCTATGGATAGTCCCTCCCAATCAGCTTTGCAGATTGAGTCTGTTCCCGGATCGCAAGAAGGTGTCCGCATTCTCAAAGTGCATGGCCCAATGCTAATCTCGAACTTTTTCGAGTTTCAGCAGATGGCCCGCGACGACAAATCGACTCTCTTGCTTATCGATCTGGCTGGCGTGCCTTATATGGATTCAGCCGCGCTTGGGTGTCTTCTTGGCATTCACGTGTCGCGTGGGCGCAAAGGTACAAAATACGCACTCGTAAATGTTGCTGATCGAATTGTGACTATGTTCACGATCTCTGGCGTGCGTGAAACATTGGTAATCTTTCCTACGGTCGAAGCTGCGGAAGCGGCACTGCTATAGCTTTACGCTGCGCAATCGCAACGCGTTACTGATTACCGAGACAGAGCTGAAAGTCATAGCGGCACTGGCGATTATGGGGCTAAGCACGATCCCAAAGAACGGGTAAAGAATGCCAGCGGCTACGGGCACGCCGACCAAGTTGTAAATAAACGCGAAGAATAGATTTTGTTTTATGTTGCGAACGGTGGCTCGGCTGAGCGTAACAGCTGTTACCAAGGCTGCCAAATCTCCGTGCAGCAGTGTGATGCCGGCATTCTGAATCGCCACGTCAGTCCCGGTGCTCATGGCAATTCCAACTTGCGCCGCAGCCAAGGCTGGGGCATCGTTGACGCCATCGCCTGCCATGGCAACGGTGTGTCCTTCGGCTCTGAGTTTCTTTACAAATTCGGCCTTCTGGGCCGGTAGCACGCCCGCGTGCACTTCCTTGATGCCTAATTGGTCCGCAATCGCTTGTGCAGCCGGTGGCGAGTCGCCACTAACCAGAATGAGCCGAATTCCATCTTTGCGTAGGGCTTCGATGGCGCTTTGGGTGCTGGGTTTCAGTGAATCACCGGCCGCCAACATACCCGCCAATTTTTGTCCGATGGCAACGAAAATAAGCGAGCTGGTAGCAAAGGTTTTTGCCTTGTCTTGCAGATTCGCCACTGAGATGCCGGCTTTCGAAAGGAAATCAGCAGTTCCGATCATTACTTCTTGCCCGCTGACTCGCGCCTTGGCCCCTTTGCCTGGAATCGCCTGAAAGTGGTCCGCTTTTTCTAGCGTGAGTCCGCGCTTTTTTGCGCCGTCAACCACCGCGTGCGCCAGTGGATGTTCGCTGAGCAATTCTACGCTCGCGGCGGTGGAAAGCAATTCATTCTCCGAGACCCCGCGCACGGGCTCGATTGAGATAATCTGCGGTTTGCCGAACGTGAGCGTGCCGGTTTTATCGACTACAAGGACGTCCGCTTTCTGTAAAACTTCCAGAGCTTCGGCATTGCGAACGAGTACGCCCGCAGTCGCGCCTCGCCCCGTGCCAACCAGGATCGACATAGGTGTGGCGAGTCCAAGAGCACAAGGACAAGCGATGATCAAAACCGCAACAGCATTTACCAACGCATGGCTCAGTTTCGGTTCGGGGCCGATTAGAAGCCACACGATGAAGGTGATCGCCGCGATGGCAATCACGGCTGGGACGAAAATGGCGGCGACGCGATCGGCTAGTTTTTGGATGGGCGGCCGGGTGCGTTGCGCCTCACTCACCAGGCGAACGATTTGGCTCAACAGAGTATCGGCTCCAACCCTTTCCGCGCGAAACGTGAAACTGCCAGTGCTGTTGAGAGTGCCACCAGTGACCTTGCTTCCTGCTGACTTCTCGACTGGCAGCGATTCGCCTGTCACCATTGATTCGTCGATTGCCGAATCGCCTTCCAAGACGCTGCCATCTACCGGCACTTTTTCACCGGGACGCACGCGCAAGATGTCGCCAACTTTGATGTGGCTGATGGGCATCTCGCGGCCGTCTGCGAGGCGCGCGGTTTTTGGTGTGAGATTCAAAAGAGATTTCAGCGCGCTACTGGTTTGACTGCGGGCTCGCAGTTCCAAGACTTGGCCGAGCAAGACCAGTGTGATGATCACGGCGGCTGGCTCGAAATATAGCGGCAGGCCTTTAAGTAAGCCGACGACACTGAACAAATACGCGGCGCTGGTGCCAAGCCCAATCAATGTGAACATGTTGCCGTGCAGATTTCTTATCGAAGCCCAGGCGCGTACGAAGAACGGTGCTCCACCCCACAGCACGACTGGAGTTGCCAGCCCAAATTCAATCCAAGGCATGATCTTCATCGCCGGGAAGAACATGAAGCCCAACAGCGGCACACTCAGCCCTAGGCAAATCCAAAACCGCCGCCGCATGTCAAGATATTCGGCGTCATCAGCCTCGGTGCCCGCATCCCGGGGTTCCAAGGCCATGCCACACTTGGGGCACGAGCCCGGACCGATTTGCCGAACCTCGGGGTCCATGGGGCAGGTGTATTCGGCGTCTGCGGCAACAGGTTCGTGCGAAACGGACTTATTGTCGAATTTGGTTTTGCATCCCTTGCCACAGAAATAATACGTGTTGCCTTCAAATGAACTTTGTGGCGGTGCGGGTGTCTTTTGAGGATCAACCTGCATACCGCAAACAGGGTCAATTTGCACTTTCATAGCTATTAGATGTTCGCCGTGCCCGTCCGATTCGGGCTATCATAATCGGAAAGCCAATGCCCCACCTTTTGAAAACCGAACCGGAAGCCTATTCTTACGCTGATTTGCAGCGCGATAAAGAAACCATTTGGGACGGCGTTACTAATCCTGCAGCGGTGAAACATCTGCGCGAGATGAAGCCGGGCGAGAAGCTAGTCGTTTATCACACGGGCGACGAGCGGCGCGCGATGGGCACGGCTACAGTCGTGAGTGTAGACGCTAAAGATCCGAAAACGCCGCTCGTGAAGATCAAAGTTGGCCACGCAGTTAAGACTCCGAAAACGCTAGGTGAGATAAAAGATCACAAGCTATTTGCCGATTCGCCCTTAGTAAAGCAGGGCCGGTTATCTGTGGTGCCGCTTACTGAGCAGCAATATGAATGGCTGACGAAAGAATAGCTTCGTCCTCTGCTGCGTAGTCGAACTGGGCGGGATCAATCTGCTGCGGCGCGTTCGCCCTTTCCCACTCGATGGTGCGCCGAATGCCTTCGTGCAATGACACTCGTTCCGTGTAACCAAGTTCTGTCCGAATCCGTGTCGAGTCCATGAAGAGATTCTGTTCGAAGTTATGTTGCGTTAGCAGGTGCTTCGGCGTTTGTTCATGCGGAACTGAAATCACTCGCCCCCACCAACCAAACTCTTGGGCAATCTTCAGCGTCCACTGAAATTCGCTGGAGTTGTCCTGATCGGCAACATTGTAAGTTCTGCCGGCAGATGCTTCGGATGTTGTCGCAAGCACAACAGCCTGCGCGACATTCTCGACATAACCGCGGCAAGTGATCCAACGAGCGAAGGCGTGCTCTTGCAAAATTGCTGGCCGCTTGTCGATCATGCGCTTGAGAACTGGATAAAAACGGTGGAACATGTCTCCTGGGCCGTGAACCATCGGCAGGCGCAGGATTGTTGCTGGAAGCTCGGGATCGGAACTGATTGCTTGTTCGACCTCAACCTTGTCGTAATCGTCGTCTATCCAGGGCAAAGCTGCGCGCGCGCCTGCTAAAGCTTCAGGTGTATACGGCTTAGTCCCGTGGCGAAGCGTCGAATCTTCGGTTAAGGGAATCGGTTCTACCGGACCGGTATCTAGCCTATGAAGCACTGCCATCGCGCGGTAAACATCACCACTGCTGATCGCGATAACGCGGCGTGCAATTCCGCGGAAAGCCTGGAGGGTGGTGCGCGCTTGCAGGGCACTGCTGAGGATCATGTCGATGGCGACATCTGGCGACCAGTCGCGGAATTTATCGCGTAGGTCCAACAGGGTGGATCGCTCGCCAAGCAACTCGGTCACCTGCCAATCGCTTGGTAAAGCGGTCTTGCCGCGATGGAGAACGGCTACTTCTTCACCAGCATCCAGCAATTGACTCACGACATGGCGGCCAATAAAACCGGTTGCGCCAATGGCGATCACTTTCATGAAGTCAATTGTTTCAAAGCTGCCGCCACCCGGGAGAGACCTTCCGTAAAGATGGCAGTTTCCCCGCCAATGCCGATGCGCACGCGATCAGGCGCACCGAAGAAGTGGCCCGGCGTAATTACGGTTTCGTAGCTTTCGCGCAGAACGTGACAAAGTTGTTCTACGGGCACCGGGACACGCGGAAAGATTACCGTCCCTGCGCCGAGCGGTTCTGTTTCAAGTTGTGGAGTAGCTGCAATCACTTCGTTGGCGATAGCGCGATGCTTCGCAAGCAAGTCGCGCGACCATTGCGCAATCTTAGGCAACTGTTGCAAAGCGACGCAGCTAATTTGATCTGTCACGTAAGGGTTGTTCACGCCAAACAGATCGTTTACGCGGTACATCTTCTTTACCAGTTCCGGTGAAGCAAGCACCCAGCCACAGCGAACACCGCTCAGCCCATACACTTTCGTAAGGCTATTGGTAACAATGAACTGCTCACCTAACTTAAAAGCGGTCTGGGGTGTTTGGTCAAACAACAAGTCAAGATAAACTTCGTCGACAAGCACTCGCGGACCAATACTGCCTATAGCGCGGAGCGCCGCCTCATCCAGCAACGCGCAACTCGGATTATGCAGATTTGTGAGTACGATCAGCTTGGTCTTCGGCGTCACGAGCTTGCGCAGTTCGTCAACATCGACAGCGAACTTGTTTTCGGCGCGGCGTTCGAATAGCTTAACTTCTGCGCCGTGATAGCTGGCGGTCTCCCACAGCAGCGGGTAGCCGGGGTGCTCAATCAACACTTCATCACCAGGCTCAATCAAAGCGGCCATCGCTAAATGGTTGGCGCCAGAAGTCCCTAGTGCCGTCACAACGCAATCACTCGCAACATCGCACTTGCACGCGAGTGCTTCCACTAAAGGCCGGTAACCATACGCGCCTGGCCCGGTGAGTTGGAGCGCTTGAAAATCAACGTTCAGACTTGCTAGCGGATAGCTTTTTACGCCGCTATTCGCCAAATTGTATGGCGCCGCAGTGCTGGTCTTCACCCACTCCATATACGCCGAACCCATGCTTCGTGTCATGCTGTGCTTTTCTTTTTGCTGCTCCAATAAAAGTAAACGGGAATGCCTAATAACAGGATGCCTAACCCGATAAAGCTGTTTTTCGGGAAGTTCCAATACGTGGCTAAAACCACTAACCAGCAGGCCGCTACAAAGAACAGCGTGGTAAAGGGATGCCCCGGTGTGCGGTGCGCGTCGCTCGCGTGCATACTGCGACGAAACACAAACAGCGACGCGCCCGTGAGTCCAAAGAAGATGAAATCGACCGACACCACGTAGTTGAGAATTTGCTCGTAGCGTCCCGAGAGCGCGACGATAGAAGCGAGCACGCCTTGTAACGCGATAGCAACAACAGGCACTCGCGTGCTTTTCGGCAGCCAAGCCACTGCGCCGAAGAATAAACCGTCGCGCGCCATAGCGAAGAACACACGCGGCGCCGTCAGCATTCCTTGGCTCAAAAAGCCTAGCGTGGAGACGGCAATCGCAATGGCCATAAACTTGGCCCCCTGGTTGCCGATGGCTTTCTGCATGACCGTGAATGCCGGCGTTGATGTCTTTGCCAATCCAAGCGGACCGAGCGTATGAAGGCAGACGATGTTGACTGCCAAATAAATCGTGGTCACGCTGATTACCCCAAAAAGCAGCGCCCGTGCCAAGTCACGTTTGGGATTGCGCATTTCTCCGGTCATGAAGCTAGCGGTTTGCCAGCCGCCATAAGCGAACAGCACCGGTACGACCGCTGCACCGAAGGCAACCAACAATCCCATGGAATAAGGTTGATCGGCATCCGGCGAAATTTGCGGAGCGATCTGCGGCGCGCGCCAACCGACGAAGACCAGTACAGCCACCGCGCCAATCTTCAAAATCATGAGAACGTTTTGTACTGTACTGCCATAACGCACTCCCAGACAGTTGATCGCGCTAAGCACGATCAGCGTGATGGAAGCAACAATGCCGTCAGGTAGACCAAGAGGAACGATCTCACGGGCGTAACGCGCGAACGTGACGGCGACTGCCGCCATGCCGCCGGTCTGCATCACGAGCAGCAAGGCCCAGCCATACATGAACGCTACAGCCGGGTGGAAGGCATCTTTGAGATATGCATATTGGCCGCCCAAGTTTGGCCGAAGCACCGCCAGTTCGGCATAGATGAAGGCGCCCGCCAGCGCAGTCAATCCACCCAAAATCCAAGCCGCCAGAATGAGAGCCGACGTGTGAACTTCTTTGGCCACAACTGAGGGATTGACAAAGATACCCGAGCCAATGATGCCGCCCATAACGATCATGGTGGCATCGAACACCCCGAGCCTGCGTGCGAGTGGATCTTCGGTTTCGCTTTGAGTCAAGCGTTAGCCGTGCGCTGTCCGCGGAGCACGCTTCGCGTTGCCCTGCTTCTTGATTGGCGTTACGTTGCTCTGCTCTTCGGCTTGCGGACTGGATTGACTGGCAGCGGGCTTGCGCGGCAGTTCGCCTAAACTCTTTTGCAAAGCCTGCATCAGGTCGATCACCGGCGCCCGCTTCTTCGGCGCTTCAGCGCCAACCGTCAGGCCTTCCTTCTTCGCCTCAATCATCTGCTGCATCTTGATCTGATACTCGTCGTGATATTTCGAGGGATCGAAATCCGCCGCCAAGCCTTCCACCAGCTTTTCTGCCAGCGCGACTTCTTGGGGTTTCACAGTCACATTGTCGTCTCGGCGGAACTCGGGAACTTCGCGCACTTCTTCGGGATAGAACATCGTGTGCAGCATCAACCCGTCGGTATGCGGCCTGACCACCACCGTGTATTCACGTTGGTGCATGGCGATCTTCGCGATGGCGCTGTATCCAGATTTGCGCATGGTTTCCAGAAGCAGGTGATACGCCTTCTTGCCGGCCTCTTCCGGCACCATGAAGTATGACGAGTCGTAATAGATAGGATCAATGCCGTCGGCTTTGACGAATTCCAAGATCTCCATGGTGTCGCTGGAAGCTGGGGCGATCGCTTTGACTTCTTCATCGCTCACAATCACGTAGCGATCTTTTTCAACCTCGAAGCCCTTCACCAATTCGTTGCGTTCTACGATCCGATCACATTGAGGACAGTAGGTTTGTTGTTTAATGCGTCCGCCACACGGCTGGTGGATCTGGTTGAAGCTAACACGCTCAGTGCGCGCGGCGGCGAAGAGGCGGACGGGTATCGTGATGAGCCCGAACGATATAAAACCCTTCCAAACGGTTGAAGCCATGCGAATTCCTTATCTAATAGACGCTCTTAAAACAATATCCTGAGACTATGTTGTTTGCAAGTCGCATTCCAAGGCGATATTGGTAATTGTACTGGGTTCAAGAATGGGTTGAGTGCCGGATGAAGATTTTCGTCTATTTTATTGGTAAACCACGAGATGAGCACGCGAATGCCATGGCTGCTGAGTTCCTGAAGCGCTCGAACCGCTACGCCGCTTGCGAGATGCGCGAGATCGTTCCCACACGCTTCGACCTATTTGCCAAGCACCCCGCCGCCCGCAAGATTTTTCTCGACCCGGCTGGTAAAGCGTTAGATTCTGCTGCGTTCATCAAGGTGGTAGAGCAGGCCGAGCGTGAAGGCCAGGATTTGGTTTTCCTCCTGGGCGGCCATGACGGTCTTCCCGCCGAGTGGAAGCCCCGCGGGGATCTATTGGTCTCGCTTTCGGCCATGACATTCCCGCATGAAATGGCCCGGGCGATGTTGACGGAACAGATTTACCGGGCGTTCACGACGCTGCGCGGGCACCCGTATCCAAGGTGAGGGCCAGCTTCTCTGAAGTTGATGTTCTGGTTTAAGGAATTTCGGCGCGAAGCGGGGTTATCGGTATAAGCTTTAATTGACAAAAGTTCGCCAACTCATTGAAAAAGCGAAGTTTGAGATTTGCTTTGCTGATCTGCGAAAAATCCCCCACGATACCCGATTGGTCCCTATAAAGTTGCTGTGTAGTACAATTCCGTCAGCTGTATCTAGCTTACTTTTCGGAGGAATTTCAGTTGGCACTCGCACTGAAATTATCGACAGTCGTTCTGCTCTTCAATGGCCTTGCTTTCGGCGATGCCGTCTCTCTAGTCGGTGGATATGCTGGCGCTCTATTTGACCAATCGCCGTTCACCGCGTATTCCACTTCTTGGCCTGCTACTAGCGGATACAGTTATTCGTCGGGAGCTGGGGCTTTTTTGTACTCTGAAACGGGCGCTGCAAGCGGAGACTTGACGACGCAGTCGTTACAACTGAGTGCTTCATTTCCGAATGATTCAGTTTTGTTAACCTTGGGCCTACCACTGCAGATTGTTTATGGGGCTTCGTATTCTGGCGCTCGTTTGATAACTAACAAACCCGTTTATTTGTCTGAAAGCGTGACTCTTAATTATGGCTTTACTTTAGGCGCTAATAGCCAGGGAAGTGTTGCCGGCGAGTTTCTTCAATTTTCAGACAGTTTGGGAAACCCGGTCGGGACGGGGTGCTCAATTGACCAATCGTCAACTTCGGATAAATGCTCCACTGGTCTTGTATTCTTCGCGGCTAACTCGGTCATCTCAGTCGGCGGCTCTTTGAATGGAGCTTTCTTTGTTAGCGATTCCGCGAGTTTTCAGGGGACTGCCACATTGGGCCCATTGATGGTCTACGATACGAATGGTAACTTGCTCGAAAGCCTTGATCTCAACACCCTTGTTTTGGTCCCGGAGCCGGGCAGCTATTGTTTGCTTGGGGCCGGGTTCTTGGCCATTGCCGTCCTGGTCCACAAGAAGCGCTGCAGGCCAACGCGCCTGATGTAATTCCGTTGGCGGCCCGACATGTGCCGCACGCCTTAGCGAATCGCGAAATCTTTCTCGCAACATTTACTGCAACGAAACATCTGCGGCGGACACTCACAATAGAGTGGCATTCGCATGATAGGAAGTCAAATTCACGGAGCACAACTTGAGCACGCTGGCGAAGCGCGGCATTTTCGTCGCGCCGAGAATCGTCAGGTCGAGCCCGGGATTTCTGCCGTAATCGAAGAAGACACGGTGGACGACTTCACAAGCAGCGGCGAAGAGTCCGAAGGCGATGTTCGAAATCCCAAGACCGGTCTCGACATACGAGACCTTCTTCTCGATGAGACGGACTGATAAGGAAGCTAGAGAACGCCGCCGCTCTCATCGCTCGGTTTGTCACCCGGTGGGTTAGGCCCGCTCTCAACCCGGCCATCAAGGTCTTTTTTTCCCGCCTT
>Ga0182012_10005211_pt1 | contig 13478 bp, 8 predicted proteins | sample 612S2SmetaG_FD_120486 | JGI IMG/M metagenome (GOLD analysis project Ga0182012, IMG submission 120486) | Permafrost microbial communities from Stordalen Mire, Sweden - 612S2S metaG | ecosystem: Environmental > Terrestrial > Soil > Wetlands > Permafrost | place: Sweden: Stordalen | collected... | reverse complement strand
CGGTCGGCCAAGGCTTTGGCTGCGGCTTGCACCTCCGCCTCATTCCGATCCGCGAGCACTACGGAAGCACCTGCTTCAGCGCAGGCCTTTGCCGTTGCAAGACCTAAGCCGGATGCGGCGCCGGTGACGAGTGCGACTTTGTTCTCGAAAGATATGTTCATTTGCATGTGCTCCAGATCGAGACGGAGATGGGCGGGGACAGCGCCACTCCGCTCTTCCCGCGAATTTGAAGACGGACGGAGGACTAGAGTCCGGTCATCTTCTCGATATGTTCGGGGTAGCGTTCGCCTTCAATGTGGACCTGCGATGCGGCTGCTTCGATTTGCTGGAGGTCGGATGGCGAGAGTTCGATGGCAACGCTGCCAATGTTTTCTTCCAAGCGATGCAGCTTAGTTGTGCCCGGGATGGGGACGATCCAGGGTTTTTGTGCGAGCAGCCATGCGAGGGCGATCTGCGCGGGAGTGGCGTTGCGAGAAGCGCCCAGGCTGGCGAGCAGATCCACGAGGGCCTGGTTGGCTTTGCGGGCTTCCGGGGTGAAGCGCGGGATTCCACTGCGGATGTCGGATTTGTCGAAGGTGGAGTTTTCGTCGATTTTGCCGGTGAGGAAGCCTTTGCCGAGAGGGCTGAAGGGAACGAAGCCGATGCCTAACTCTTCAAGCGTGGGGATGATCTCCTCTTCCGGCTTGCGGTACCAGAGCGAGTACTCACTTTGGAGCGCGGTAACGGGCTGGACGGCGTGGGCGCGGCGAATAGTGCTTGCGCCGGCCTCGGACATGCCGAAGTGCCGTACTTTGCCCTCGCCGATGAGGTCTTTGATAGCGCCGGCCGTCTCTTCGATTGGAACTTTGGGGTCGACCCGGTGCTGGTAGAAGAGGTCGATGACATCGATCCTGAGGCGCTTGAGGGAGGCTTCAGCGACCTGCCGGATGCGCGCTGGGCTGCTGTCGGTGCCTTTGGGGCCGTGGCTGCCGTCGGGATTGATGTCGAAGCCGAATTTTGTGGCGATGACGACCTGGCCCTTGAAGGGAGCAAGGCCCTCGCCGACGAGTTCTTCGTTGTTGAAGGGGCCATAGACTTCCGCGGTATCGAAAAAGGTGATGCCGCGCTCGACGGAGGCGCGCAGGAGGGCGATCGAGGCTTCCCGCTCCGGGAAAGGCTTGTAGGAGTGGCTCATGCCCATGCAGCCGAGGCCGAGCGCGGAAACTTCGAGGTTGCTGTTGCCTAATTTGCGCTTTTGCATTGTGCCCTCGGGGCTAAAGCCCAGTTCGAAGTTGGTGCTTTGGTGGCGCGGATGAATCCGCGCCCTTTCAAAGCTGTAGGATTGATCCGGCCTTCTTACCCTCCGGAACGGGATTTTTTTCGGCTGGCTTATTCGGATTTGAGCGAGGCCATGTCGATGGAGAAGCGGTATTTCACATCGGACTTGAGCAGCCGCTCGTAGGCTTCGTTGACTTTCTGAATCGGGATGACTTCGACGTCGGAAGTGATGTTGTGCTGACCGCAGAAGTCTAGCATCTCCTGGGTTTCGGCGATGCCTCCGATGAGGGAACCGGAGAAACTGCGGCGACCCATGAGCAGTCCAAAGACGGAGACGGGCAGGGGCTTTTCCGGCGCGCCAACCATGGTGAGATTGCCGTCGCGGCGGAGTAGGTTGATGTAGGCGTTGATGTCATGCTCGGCGGAGACGGCGTCGAGGATGAAGTCGAAGCTGCCGGCGTGCTTGGCCATCTCGTCGGCGTTGCGCGAGACGACGACTTCGTCGGCGCCAAGGCGCAGAGCGTCTTCCTTCTTGTTAGGCGAAGTGGTGAACAATACGGTGTGGGCTCCCAGGGCGTGAGCGAATTTTACGCCCATGTGGCCGAGTCCGCCGAGTCCGACGACGCCGACTTTCTTGCCCTTGGTGACTCCCCAGTGGCGCAGCGGCGACCAGGTGGTGATGCCGGCGCAGAGCAGGGGCGCGACTCCGGCGAGGTCGAGATTCTCAGGTACGCGGAGTGCGAAATGCTCCGTGACGACAATCGAATCTGAGTAGCCGCCGTAGGTGACGCCGCCGATGTGCTTGTCAGGGAAGTTGTAGGTGAGGGTGAAGTTGGGGCAGAACTGCTCGAGACCGGCATGGCACTCGGGACAGGTGCCATCGGAGTCGACCATGCAGCCGACGCCGGCTAGATCGCCGGGCTTGAATTTGGTGACGGCCGAGCCGACTTTAGTCACGCGGCCGACGATTTCATGGCCAGGGACGCAGGGGTAGACGGTGGGCATGACGCCGCTCCACTCATCGCGGGCCTGGTGCAGATCGGAGTGGCAGATACCGCAGAAAAGAATCTCGATCTGGACGTCATGTTCGGTGGGTTCGCGCCGGGCGATGGTAGAGGACGTGAAGGGCGACGTCGCGGAGGCGACGGAATAAGCTCTTGCTTTGTATGTATTGGACATGGTTTACCTCTGCTCCTTAGAGAGATGGAAGGCGAAGAAAGCTGCGTTCCTGATCCATCTGCGTCTCCATCTCAAGGTACGAAAAAACGGAAGGGAAGCGGTATCCCGATTCTGCCAATCTCTTGCCTGATTCTGTCGCAGCCCAGATTTTCAGGTATTGCGGGTTGGAATCGGCGTTAGGCTGGTTTGGTAGGAGGGATGAAGTCCAGGTGAGCAACCAAAGCGGTTGGAGCGTCGAGTTGGAAGCGGCGGAGCGGCGGACGGAATTGGCAAAGAAAGTGGCTGCGCGAACCGCGGCCGAGGGCGATATGGATACGCCAATACCGGGTCTCCGGCTCTACCGGCGGAGCGAAACGAATGCCTGCACGTCTGCGGCCTACGAGCCGAGCCTGGTGGTGTTCCTGCAAGGGGAGAAGCGAATCAATCTGGGCAAGTCGACCCTGATCTGCGACGGGTCGAACTTCCTGCTCACGTCGATCGATCTTCCGGTGGTGAGCCAGGTGACCGAAGCATCGCGCGAGAAGCCGATCCTCGGCTTGATTCTGAAGCTGGAAATGCCGCTGGTGCGCGAGATTTTGAGCCAGCACGAGTTTGCCCTGGGGCAGGGGCCAGGGGATGCACGAGGGATGGCGGTCGGAGTATCGTCACCGGAGTTACTGGATGCATGTTCCCGGCTGGTGGATGTGCTGGATACGCCTGGGGATATCCCGTTTCTGAGCGGACTGATTCAGCGGGAACTGATTTTTCGGCTGTTACGCAGCCCGCAGGGAAAGCATTTGCGCGCAATCGCCACGCTAGGCGAACAGAGCCATCGGACGGCCAAGGCAGTGGAATGGCTGCGGACGAATTACGCCAAGCCGCTGCGGGTGGAAGAACTGGCGGGTGTGGCGCGGATGGGTGTTTCGACGCTGCATCATCAGTTCCGCTCTCTGACGGCCATGAGCCCCCTGCAATACCAGAAGCAGCTTCGGCTGCATGTGGCGCGGGAGAGGATGCTGAACGCGGGGCTAGACGCAGCGAGTGCGGCTTTTGAAGTGGGATATGAGAGCGCGAGCCAGTTCAGCCGGGAGTACAGCCGGTTTTTTGGCCAGCCGCCGATGCGGGATGTGAAGGCGCGGCGGTTTGCAGGTGCGGGCGCTGGGCGCGATTGAATTCTGGTTCCATACACGGGGTCGTTATATTAGGGCGATGAGGAATCCGTGGATTTTGAGGCTTAGCGGGCTGGCTTTAGCGGCGTTTGGGTTGGGAGCGTTGCCGTTATTGGCACAATCTGGAGACGGGAAGCTGCAAATTGCCGAGCTTGGGCAGTGCAAGCTGGAGAATGGCCAGACGATTGAGAATTGCCGCGTTGGCTACCGGACGTTTGGGAGTCTGGATGCGGCTGGCGATAACGCGGTCTTGATGCCAACCTGGCTGTATGGGACGAGCGGCGATCTGGTCTCACTGTTTGGGGATGTCAGCGCTCCGCAACATCTGGTGGATACTGGGCGATTTTTCGGGATCGCGATTGACGCATTTGGCAATGGTGTTTCTTCGTCGCCTTCGAATAGCGCGCGGCAACACGGGACTGCGTTTCCGGCGTTTACGCTGCGGGACGGCATCCATGCGCAGTACCGGGTCATGACCGAGGTTCTGCATTTGAAACATCTGCATGCGGTGCTGGGTCTTTCGATGGGCGGGGAGCAGACTTTCGACTGGGCTGTAATGTATCCGGCGTATTTCGATCTGGCGGTGCCGATCCTGGGCACGCCGCGAATGACCAGCTACGACTTGCAGGTGAAGCAGATCATGGTCGAGTCGATTGTGGGTGACCCGGCGTACGCGGATGGGAAATATACGCAGGAACCGGCGCTGAAACTGGCCAATCTCTTCGGGAACCTGGTGGTGACGACGCCGGAATGGCGAAATCGGGAGACGCCGCGGGCGAAATTGCAGGAATTTTTGGCCCAGGCGGAGGCGCCGCAGTCGATTGACGCGAATGATCGCGTTTGGCAACTGAGGGCGATCATGCAGCAGGATGTGATTGGTGCGAGGACGCTCGCGGAGGCGGCGCGGTCGGTCTCTGCGCGGTTTCTGGTAATTGTTAGCGCGCAGGATCGCCTGGTGAATCCGCAGCCAGCGCTGGATTGGGCGGAGGCGACGGGGGCTCCGACGTACGTTTCGCAGGGAAGTTGCGCGCACCTGATCATGAGCTGCGATGCGACTGCGGTCTCCTCGCGAGTGCGGACGTTTCTGCGGGATGGGAAGCTTCCTTGACCGCAATGGAGTGAGCTGGAAGGCTTTTCGGTCAACTTGAGTTCCCTTCGGTCGCAAAAAAGGAAACGAAGAGGGCCTCGGCTACGTCATCAAATGGTATGGCGTCCTGAGGGTTGACACGGCGGTGCGCAGGATTGCACACTAGTTTCAGGTTCATTAAGCGGGATGGAGGTTCACATTGCGAGACACGCCCCCTCTGGGAACGTATAAAGTGCAAGCTTTGGATCGCGCGTTTGCGGTGCTGGATCTGCTGGGTGAGAGCGACGTGCCGCTGGGTCTGGCCCAGGTTGCCACTTCGCTGGCGCTGCATAAGAGCACGGCGCACCGCTTCCTGATGGTACTGGAGCGTCATCGCATGGTAGAGCGCACGGCGAACGGGAAGTTTCGCCTGGGGCTGCGCCTGTTTGACTTTGGCAATCGCGCGATTGAGCAATACGATCTGCGCGACCGCGCCCAGCCGCATCTGCGCAGGCTGGTGACGGAGACGGAAGAAACGGCGCATCTGTGCATTCTGGAGCAGGCGCATGTGATCTATCTGGACAAGATTGAGCCAGCTCGTTCGGTGCGCATGATTACGCGTGTCGGCGCGAGCAATCCGGTGCACTGCACCTCGGTGGGCAAGGCGATTCTGGCTTTTCTGCCGGAAGAGCGGATCGCGGATGTGATTCGGCGGACCAAGTTTGAGCGGTTCACGCATCGCACTATCGGCACGCCTGAGGCGCTGCGTACGGAGATTGAAAAGACTCGCCGACGAGGCTATGCCGTTGACGATGAAGAGCTGGAAGAGGGGCTGCGCTGCATTGCTGTGCCGGTGCTGGACGCGCAGCGTCAGCCAATCGCTGCGGTGAGCATTTCAGGACCGTCGTTTCGAGTCACGGCGCAAAAGCTGCCTTCAATTGCCAATCATCTGCTGCAATGCGTTCGCGGCATTTCGGCGGATATGGGTTTTGTGCCGGCGTCGCGTCAGGCGCGCACGAGCCTGAGCGCTTAGTCATTTTGTTGGCGCAGCCGTTGCACTTTCCCTCGGCTGCGCTCTATTTCGCTTGACGTTCCGGGTTGAGGGCTTAAAGCTAAACGAAGGATGATGATTTCCCTTCGATTTCGCTGGCTTCTTCTCTGCGCCACCCTTGTTCTCATCCAAATCCTTTCGCTAAGTTCTGCCTCTGCCCAGCTGCCAAGCCGCCTGGATGCTGCGTCTGCCGATTTCAGGCGGATCGACGCCTTGATGGAGGAGGCAGTCACCAAAGGGAATATACCTGGCGGGGTTGTTGTGATTGGGCACAACGGGAAGGTTGTGTATCGGAAGGCCTTCGGTTCGCGCTCGCTTGAACCAACCAAAGAGCCGATGACCGTGGACACGATCTTCGACCTGGCTTCGCTTACCAAGTGCATTGCGACGGCGACCTCGGTGATGAAGCTGATCCAGGACGGCCGTGTTCGATTGAACGATCCTGTGACTGTTTATCTGCCGGAGTTTGCGCAGAACGGCAAGGAAGATATTACGGTGCGCGAGTTATTGACGCATTACTCTGGGTTGCCTCCGGACCTCGATTTGAAAGCTGCGTGGCAGGGGCGCGATACCGCGTTTCGCATGGCCATGGAGGTCAAGCCGATCTATCCTCCAGGCTCGCGGTTTCTCTATAGCGACATCAACTTTGAAACGCTCGGCTTTCTGGTCGAGAAGGTGACGGGCGAGTCGCTGGATGCTTTTGCGGAGGCCAATATCTATGCTCCTCTGGGGATGCGCGATACACGTTTTCTGCCGCCTGCAAGCTGGCTGCCACGCATTGCTCCAACGCAATACGACGAGCATGGCAAGATGCTGCGAGGAGTGGTGCACGATCCTACGGCTCGACGCATGGGCGGCGTTGCGGGCCATGCGGGGTTGTTTTCGACCGCGGACGACCTTGCGAAGTTTGCAGAGGAGATGCTGCATGGCAGCAAGATGCTGAGCCGACTTTCGATGGAGAAGATGACAACGCCGCAGCAGCCCGCGAATGCTGCGAGTTTGCGTGGGCTTGGATGGGATATCGATTCGCCCTTTGCGAGCAATCGAGGGGATCTGCTGCCAGTCGGCTCGTATGGTCATACGGGTTTTACGGGCACCTCGTTGTGGATCGATCCAGTCACCGACACGTACATCATTCTGCTCGCGAACGCTGTGCATCCCAATGGCCAAGGCTCAGTGTTGTCGCTCCGTTCTCGCGTGGCAACGGCGGTGGCTGTATCGCTGACGCTAACGCCGACAGAGCAGGACAAACTTCGACTGGCGCGGATTACGGGGTATAACGAGTCGTTGATGGCAGCGCATCGGTTGAGCGCGCGTAACGGCGAGGTGAAGCTGGGCATCGACGTGCTGGAGGCGGATGGCTTTCGCGAATTGCATAGCGATGCGAGCCGCCCTGTTCGCGTGGGCCTGCTGACCAATCAGACCGGTGTGGACTCGGCGGGGCATCGCACGGCAGATGTGCTGGCGCATGCGCCGGGCGTAAAGCTTATGGCTATCTTCAGCCCGGAGCATGGCATCGCAGGCAAGCTGGATACGACGGAGATTGGCGACTCGAAAGATTCTGCTACGGGCGCTGATGTTTATAGCGTCTACGGGAACAGCGATGAAAAGCGTCGTCCGACTGCCGCGATGATGGATGGGCTGGATGCAATTGTGTATGACATACAGGACATTGGCGTTCGCTTCTTTACGTATGAGAGCACGCTGGGATATTTTCTGGAAGCGGCTGCCAGGGCCGGCAAGGAAATGATCGTGCTGGATCGCCCCAATCCCATCAATGGAGCGTACGTGCAAGGGCCGGTTGCTGATGCGGGCAGGGAATCGTTTGTGAGTTACTGGCAGACGCCGGTGCGGCACGGCATGACGGTGGGCGAATTGGCGAAGATGTTCAATGCTGAGCGCCACATCGACGCGAAGCTGACGGTGGTTTCGATGCAAGGCTGGATGCGCGGCGACTGGTTCGACTCGACTGGCCAGATGTGGATCAATCCCTCGCCCAACATGCGCAGTTTGAATGAGGCGACACTTTATCCGGGCATTGGCATGATCGAGACGACGAACATCTCTGTGGGGCGCGGGACGGATACTCCGTTTGAGCTGGTGGGTGCTCCGTGGGTGGATGCTGTTGCATTGGCACGATATCTCAATGCGAGAAACATTGCAGGCGTGCGGTTTATTCCAACGAGCTTTACGCCGAACAGTGCGACCTACGCGAATCAATTATGCAGCGGTATGAACGTGATAGCGAGCGATCGCAATGCACTGGACGCGCCGGAGATGGGATTGGAGATTGCTGCGGCATTGCTGAAGCTCTATCCCGCGCAATACAAGGTCTCGGGAGTCGATACGCTGATGGTGAACAAGGCGAGTCTGGACGCGGTTGCACATGGGGAAGACCCGCGCCGCATTGCCGAACATTGGCAGGATGAAGTGGATTTGTTCGCTGTGACTCGCAGTAAGTATTTGATGTATTGAGCTTGTTGGCGGTAGAGATGGAGCGACGGTGGAGGTACATATTGGAATTATCCTGGCAACGCTGTTGCCTTGTATGGCTTCGGCCGCACCTCCTGTTCACTTGGATCGCAACAGCGAACGATGGGCTGCGGCGACGCTGCGCAAGATGTCGCTCGAAGAGAAGATCGGGCAGATGATCATGCCGTGGGCTCGCATCGAGTTCATGAATGTGAACAATCCTGAGTATCTGCAGTTGCGTGAAGAGATGCGCAAGTATCATGTGGGCGGCTTTGGCGTGACTGTTTTTGTCGAGGGAGCATCCCTCGTTAAGAGCGAACCATTGGAAGCTGCTGAGTTGACGAATAGCCTGCAGCGCGATTCGAAGTATCCGCTGCTGTTTGCAGCGGACTTTGAGCGTGGTCTCTCTATGCGCATGAATGGCACCACCGTGTTTCCCACGGCGATGGCCTTTGGCGCTGCCGGAGATACAAAGCTTGCGCGCGAATTTGGAAGCATCACGGCAGAAGAATCGCGCGCCATCGGAATCCAGTGGAACTGGTTCCCGGTGGCGGACGTGAACTCGAATCCGGCGAATCCCATCATCAACACACGGTCCTTCAGCGAAGACCCGGTGCAGGTGGGGCAGCTTGTCGCGGCTTATATTGAGGGTGCGCGCGGTGAAGGGATGCTAACGACTGCAAAGCATTTTCCGGGGCATGGCGACACGGATACCGATTCGCATTTGACTCTGGCCCGTGTGAATGCCAGCATGGACCGGCTCAATGAAGTCGAGTTAGTTCCGTTTCGCGCGGCAATTGCCGCGGGAGTGGATTCGGTGATGCTGGCGCACATTACGGCGCCCGCGCTTGAGCCTGATCCGGACAAGCCTGCGAGTATTTCATACAACGTGGTGACGGGGCTGTTGAAGGGCAAGCTCGGATTCAAAGGGATGGTGATTACCGACGCTCTCGATATGGGTGCTTTGACGCGTGTCTTCTCTGGTTCGCCATCGCAGGTGTCGGGTTCGGAGGCAGTTGCGGCGATTGAAGCTGGGAACGATATGGTGATCATCCCTGGCGACCTCGGGGGCGCTTACACGGGCTTGCTCGATGCTGTGAAGCGGGGCGCGATTACGCCCAAGCGCATCGATGCAAGCGTGCTGAAGATACTGCGCGCGAAAGCTTCCGTTGGGCTCGACCGCGTGCGCTTTGTGGATATGGCCAAGGTGAGCGAAGTGATTGCAAAACCGGAGAATCTGGCGATTGCGCAACAGATCGCAGACAAGTCGATTGCATTGCTTGAGGATGCAAATCAACTGGTGCCGCTGGCCGCGAAGCACTCGCCGGAAGGAGTATTGGCCGTCATCTTTACGGACAATGCGAACCTGAGCGATGGAGTTCGCGTGTTTGCGAGGCAGCTTCGTCTGCGTTCGTCCGGCGTAACGATTTTGTATGTGGATGAGGCGAACTCGAGCTTTATTGCGCCGCAGGTGATGGCCGCTGTGGCATCGGCTAAGACAGTGATTGCAGTTGCCGAGTCCGTACCCGTTGCGCGGAGAAGTTCGGCAACACATGCGGGTGGTTCTGTGAGCATGGATGTCGATTCGGCGCAACTGCTGGCCAACATCGTCAAGGCTGCTTCGGATAAGACGGTCGTAGTTGCCTTCGGCAATCCCTATGTCGGCTTGCAGTTAACAGGCGTTGGTACTTACCTTTGTACTTATTCGAATACAACAACATCGGCTATCAGCGTGGCCAAGGCATTGTTCGGCGAAATTGCGATCCATGGCCGGTCGCCAGTGACCATCCCCGGCATCGCGCAACGCGGCGCCGGGTTGGATCGTTGAACGGTCTGCCTATTATTTCTGGATCGCAATTTCTGTCTTGCCAATCTTCTTCGAGACCTGCTGCGGCGTGGGTAGCTGCGATGTATCCCAGCCACCGCCCAGGGCTTCAATCAACTGCACCGATGCAGTCATTTGCTGGATGTGAAGACTTGCAAGAGACTGCTGGTCAGACAGCAGGGTTGTCTGTGCCGTTACCAGATCGACGTAAGGATCGATGCCGGTGTCGTAACGGCCCGTCTCCAGGTCGACGTATTTCTTTGCCGAATCGACAGCTGCCTGCGTTTGCTGAATCTGCTGCGATAGGATGCGCACGAACGCCAGATAGTCTTCCACTTGTTGAAAGGCGGTGAGCACGGTCTGGCGATAGGTAGCGACGTCTGCGTTGTAGGTAGCGACGTACTGGTTCACAGTGGCGCGTCGAAGGCCGGCGTCGAAGATAGTCTCACTGACCGAGGGACCAACGGACCAGAAGCGGCTTGGCCAGTCGAACAAATGCTTGAGCGTGGAGCTTTCCAAACCGCCCTCAGCGCTGAGCGTTAGATTGGGATAGAACGCGGCCACGGCAACGCCAATCTGCGCGTTGGCGGCGGCCATGGTTCGCTCGGAGCCGGCGATGTCGGGACGGCGCTCCAGCAACTGCGACGGCAAGCCTATGGGAATCGCCGGGGGCGTTACCGTCAGCGCCTTGGACTGCAAAGTGAATGTCGATGGATTCACGCCGATGAGCATGGCGATGGCGTGTTCATACTGCGCGCGGGCTACGCCGAGGTTGGTCAATGCGGCTTTGGCGTTTTGCAGTGTGTTGAGAGCTTCTACCTCGGTAATCTCGTCGGTGACGCCGGTCTCGTATCCGGATTTTGCAATTTCGTAGGCCTTGGTGTAGGCGTCGACCGTGGATTTGTATAACTCAACGAGCGCGTCCTGCCCGCGTATCTCGAAGTAGATTTCCGCCAGGGTTGCCTGCTCGGTCAGGCGTTCGTTTTCCAGGTCGGCTGCCGAGATTTGCGCGTTGTATTGCTCTTCGCGAATGGCGTTGCGGACTTTGCCCCAAAGGTCGGGCTCCCAGGATGCGGTGAGTGGGAGGGAAGTCAGCGAGCTCTGGCCGCCAGCACTGCTGGCGCCTACGGCTTGACCCAGATTCGCGGAAGACTTGTTGCGCACATAGGACGGCGCTGTGGTCAGCGTGGGATAGAGTTGCGCGCGGGCCTGCGCAATGAGGGTGCGCGCTGCCATGTAGTTGTTGAAGTAGACCTTGATGTTCTGGTTGTCGATGTTCAGCTTGTCTTCAAGATCGTTCAACTCGGGCTGGTCGTAGATCTCCCACCACTTGCCGCGCAGCATGGCGTCCTGGGGCTGCGCTACTTTCCAGTCGCCGGAGTCCGCGGACTGCGAAGGAGTTTCTTTGTACGCGGCAGGCGGAGCTTGCGCCGTGGCGGCTGGCACATGATAGACGGGGCCGACTCTGCATCCAGTGAAGAGGATCGTCGCCATTGCCGGAATGATGGTGATCTTGAGACGGTAGCTGTTCATAGCGTTTGCATCCGTAGCGTTCCAGTCAGTCTGCTGCGGAGGGCTCGGGGCCATCCACATGGAAAGTGTCGCGTTCTTTACCGAGCATGCGCAATCGGATTCGGTCGAACGTGAGATAGACAACGGGCGTGGTGTAGAGCGTAAGCATTTGGCTGAAGATCAATCCGCCTACGATGGTGATGCCCAGAGGGCGGCGAAGCTCCGATCCTGTGCCGGTTCCAAAGGCGAGTGGCAACGCTCCGAAGAGCGCAGCCATGGTGGTCATGAGAATGGGCCGGAAGCGGAGCATGCAGGCTTCAAAGATGGCGTCTTCGGTGGACTTGCCGTGTTCGCGTTCCTGCTGCAGGGCGAAGTCGATCATCATAATGGCGTTCTTCTTGACGATGCCGATGAGCAGCACGATGCCGATGATGGAGATGATGTTGAGATCGACGCCGAAGAGTATCAGCGCCAGCATAGCGCCTACGCTTGCCGAGGGCAGCGTGGAGATGATGGTGAGAGGATGGACCAGGCTCTCATACAGCACGCCAAGTACGATGTATACGGCGAGCAATGCGGTCAGCACCAGCCAGCCTTCGGACGCGAATGATTGCTGGTACGCGAGGAGGGTACCGGCGAAGAAGCCATGGATGGTCGATGGAGTACCAAGGTTCTGCTCCATCTGCTCGATAGCCAATGTGGCGTCGCTCATGGAGACGCCTGGCGCTAGATTGAAGGAGACAGTGACCGAGGGGAAAAGCCCGGTGTGGTTCAAGGCAAGCGGCGTGGTTGTCTCATGGTGAGTGGCCATACTCAAGAGCGGCGTGTTGCCAGCGGCGGTAGTGCTGCTGCTGCTGGAGGAGTGAAAGTAAATGTCGTTCAAACCATTGGGGCTCTGCCAGTATTGCGGAGCAACTTCAAGGACCACATAATACTGATTGAGTTGGGTGTAGATGACGGAGACTTCCGATTGGCCGAATGCACTGTAGAGTCCGCTGTCGAGGGATTGGGCATTGAGTCCCAGCCTGGCAGCCGTGGTGCGATCGAAATTGACGAATTCATCGAGTCCGCCATTTTGTTGATCGGAGTTAACGTCCTGAAGGCCGGGGAGCTTCTTCATGTTGGCAAGCAGGCGCGGACCCCATGTGGCGAGGTCGGTAAGGTTGTCCGCCTGGATGGTGTATTGGTAAAGTGCGTTGCTGGAGCGGCCGCCGATGCGAAGATCCTGCGCGGCTTGAAGGAAAGCCGAGGCCACAGGAAGACGATTCAATTTAGGGCGAATCCGGTTGATGATATCCGGTGCGCCAATTTTTCTCTCGCTCAGTGGCTTTAGGGAGATGAACACAAAGCCGGTGTTAGTGGCGCCGCCGCCTCCTGTGAATGCGATGACATTCTGAACCGCTGGATCGGCCTTAATGACTGCGCCAATCTGCTTAATTGCGCTGTTCATGGCGGGGAATGAGGAATCCTGCGGGCCCTGCACTCCGCCCGCGAGAATGCCGGTGTCCTGTTGCGGAAAGAAGCCTTTGGGGATCTTGATCACCAGGACGACATTGAGCGCGATGACGAGAAGCAGGACAGTGAGCGTAAGCACGGAGTTGTCGAGGACCCAGTGCAGGGTGCGCCGGTAGAGCGACAGAATCCACTCGAAGAAACGATCCATGGCTTTGTAGGCACTGCCGTGACCCTCCGGATTCTCGTGCTTGAGGAGGTAAGCACACATCATTGGTGTGGTGGTCAGCGAGATGACCATGGAGACGACGATGGCCGTAGAAAGGGTGACGGCAAACTCGCGGAACAAGCGGCCGACTATGCCGCCCATCAGCAGGATAGGAATGAAGACTGCGATCAGCGAGACACTGATGGAAAAGACGGTGAAGCCGATTTCTTTCGCCCCTAAGAGGCTGGCAGAGAAAGGATCCACGCCGTCTTCCAGGTGGCGCGTGATGTTTTCCATGACAACGATTG